>Ga0256829_1002056_pt1 | contig 15477 bp, 17 predicted proteins | sample 131447metaG_FD_185979 | JGI IMG/M metagenome (GOLD analysis project Ga0256829, IMG submission 185979) | Hydrothermal vent microbial communities from Lau Basin, Pacific Ocean - 131-447 | ecosystem: Environmental > Aquatic > Marine > Hydrothermal vents | place: Pacific Ocean: Lau Basin | collected...
AATCTGATCAAAGCCGATACATCATCCAAAATAGGCATTAAGAACCGAAGGCTTAAAGCGGGGTGGGATAATGATTATTTGGAAAAAATCTTAATGGGAAAGTGACGGTTTTAATGCGATTGCCCTGTCGTCGCGGAGCGACATCATCATAAATATCATAGACGACACCGCTTCATTTTGTTGCAATTGGCAATATGCAAGCCAGCCCCCCCCATCATCAGCCTCATAAGTGGCGGCAACATTTCTTACTCGATATGCCTAAGCCACAAGCTAACTGTATTTGGTTACATGCTTGCTCGGTGGGAGAAGTGGCATCTATTGTCCCCCTACTGGAGCAATTACATAGCTTGGGGTACTCACTGCATTTAACTGTGATTACTCGCACAGGCATGCAACATGCTCAACGCCAAGTTGGCAATATAGCCACTGTTTCCTATTTACCGTGGGATTTACCTGGTCTCATGCAGCGTTTTGTAAACACCCTCAAACCTTCCCTGCTTTTACTCGCTGAAACAGAGTTCTGGCCGGGTATGTTTAAAGCATGCAAAAGAAATAATATTCCCGTTGTCGGTATTAACACACGCATTTCTGACCGCTCATTTCCGAAATACCATGCCAGTCGCTATTTCTGGAAACGCTGGCTGGCTACCGTCGACCTCTTTTTACCACAAAGCCCGCTGGATGCTGAACGCCTTATTGCTATGGGTGTTGCATCTGAAAAGATTCATATTGCGGGCAACCTAAAATATGCTGTTCAAGTACCTACTGTTGATTGCCATGGCTTACGAGAAAAACTTGATGGCAGTTTAGAGCGTCCCATTCTTTTGCTTGCCAGCACCCATGATGATGAAGAAAAACGATTATTATCCATGCTGCCAGAGTGGCTACATTTACAGCCAGATTTATTAACCATCATCGTGCCCCGTCACCCCGAGCGTTTCAACCATGTTGCCGAGCTTATCAGCAGCCAAGGCTTAAAATACTCTCGCTGGAGTGATGCTCAAATCCATAGAGAAAGTAAAGTTATTCTACTTGATGGCATGGGTGTTTTACAATCGCTCTACAGCATTGCTGATATAACGGTGATTGCAGGCAGTTTGGTCGATATTGGCGGTCATAACCCTCTCGAAGCTGCAGTGTGTGGTCGCGGCGTAGTAACTGGGCCTCATATTCAAAACTTCCGTAAAATTATGAATGATATGCAGGCTGCTGAAGCGGCGATTGTTAGCAATTCTGATAAAGAGCTTGAAGCTGCCATTGTTCGATTACTTCAACAGCCCCATGAGCTACGCCAGTTAAACGCCCAGGCAGCGTTATTCATGCAGGATAAATCACAGATTTTACCAAAAATACTTCGTGCTATTAAGCCCTTTCTTCCAAACCCATGCGATTAACGCATAAAATATATCAAGCCATTGAATCAGTTTGGTGGCGCAAAAAGCAACCACCACTATTGCTTCGTGGGCTTAGCCATTTATATAAAATAGCTAGCAGATATGATCAAAAAAAACGCTGTAACCATACAATAACACCCGCATTACCACTCATCTCTATTGGTAATATTACCGTTGGTGGAAGTGGTAAAACACCGTTTACAATCTGGTTAGCAAAGCAGCTAAAGAAGTATGGTTTCAAGCCTGTCATTTTATGTCGCGGCGATGGTGGCAAACAGACAAAACCACAGTTGCTTGATGAGCATAGCCTAGCAAAAAATGTGGGTGATGAAGCTGCCTTATTGCACCGCATAAGCCACTGCCCTGTTATTTCAGGTCAGGATCGTGTCGCTGCAAGTCGCATGGCTGCTGAATATGGCGACATCATTCTATTGGATGATGGTTTTCAGTATCGCCAACTACAACGTCAGTGTGATATTGTATTGATTCCCGATGAAGGACTTGGAAATGGATACCTTTTACCTGCAGGCCCATTAAGGGAGCTACCAGAATCCCTAAGTCGCGCTGATATTATTGTTCGCACGGGCACAGCTTCACATAAGCCACTCACTCCTCATAAAGAATGGCATTGGCATACAAAACCTCAGCCTTTGAATGATTGGCAACAATGTAATGGCGTTGCGCCTAAATCCGTGATTGCTGTAAGTGCCATTGCCCGTCCACAACGTTTCACACAAAGCTTACAAGAGCTTGGCGTTCATGTGGAATCTTCATATTTCTTCCCAGATCACCATGCTTTTACAGAGCATGATTTACGCGATATTTGGAAGCAAAAGACTGCCATTGCTGTTACTGCAAAAGATGCCGTAAAACTCTTGCCCATATGGCCTAAAAAAAGGTCTTTATGGGTGCTTGAACAAGGCTTTGAAGGGGAGCAAGGTTTGATAGAAGCCATTTTAACAGCTTTAAATGTTGGTGACAGCAAGCTGTAGTGCTAGACTCGCCCCATTCATAACGCTGGAGATACTATGATTGATCAAGCCCTACTCGATATTCTTGCCTGCCCAAAATGCAAAAAAAGTGTGCAGTATAACAATGATAAAACTGCCTTATTATGCGAAGCATGCCAATTAGAGTACCCAATTAGGGATGATATTCCTGTGATGCTAATTGATGAGGCTAAATCTTTAGCTGATAGCTAATAATCACATCATGATACAGGTTACCCATGGCGCATCATAAGGCATTCAGCAAGCAACGCTGGAGCACTTCCCTCAAAGCTGAATTAGCCCAACTCAGTCAGCTTCAACAACAAAATGCCGACATAGACCCTTTGAGAAAACACATAAAAAAACGCTACCTTCCTCTCATTGAACCTCATGTGTCAGGGCTTCACGAAGATAGTCAAATCCTCGAATTAGGCTGCGGCCCTTCATGTATATCTCAATTTATTAAACAAGGAAAAAAGACTTTCCTTGACCCTTTATTGGATGATTTTCGCCGCGCATGGCCTGGCAGCTTACCCAAAGGCACTTTTATCACCGAGATGGCGGAAAATATCAACGCCCCTGATGCATTTTACGATTGTATTATCTGCCTAAGAACCATCAGTCATGTACAAAACCCTGAATTGGTTTTGCATGAAGTTGAGCGTTTACTCAAGCATAACGGTACTTTTTTAGTGAGTGTCGAGCTATGGCCAAGTGCTTTTGCAAAGTTACATTATTTCACAGCCAATTTTTTTCCACAACGCATTCTCAGAAGTCGATTATATTGTTATACAAAACGCGGCATAGAAAACACCTTACAACGCCATTTTAATATTCAATCAAGCCATTGCATTCCAGATATGAAAATTTTCAACTTAAAACAAGAATATTTTTATGTTTGCACACCCTTAAAAGACGCATGACACAAGGCATTCGCATATTTCCACCCAATTGGTTGGGTGATGTTATTATGGCGCAACCTGCTATGCGTGCCATTGTGCAACACCACCCCGACAAAAACATTCATGTTTTTGGTCGCCCATGGTTAAGTGATTTATTACCCTTTCTGAACCTCGGGCAAACCACCTACCAAGCCGAACTCACATCCACACAAACAAGCTTTTTATTCCGTAATAGTTTCCATGCAGCATGGCTGGCATTTCGTTCTGGCAGCGATGAGCGTCACGGTTTCAAGCATGAATATCGCTCTCTATTGCTTACCCATGCCTATCGCCCTAAATTGAATATGCAACATGAACATCATCGCGATTATTTTCTCGACCTGGTTGAACAAGCTGGCATTCCAGTCTCAAAACGACACGTGTCACTCAAGGCTAATCAAGTAGATTTAGATGCTGGTATCGCTTTGTTGCAAGAGCATAACATTGATCCTGAACGCTGCGTGTGTATCGCGCCGGGCGCACAATTTGGAGGTGCCAAACGTTACCCATCTCAGGCTTATGCTTATATTTTAAAATGGCTTTCAGAAGCTGGCTGGCAACCCGTTATTTTAGGTACGCAAGCAGAGCGTGATATTGGCGAGCAATGTTTACTTAAGACATCAGGAAAGTCATGGAATGCATCAGGTACAACAAGCCTACGACAGGCCTTGCAACTGGTCGCATGTAGTCAGCTAACATTATGCAATGATTCTGGTTTGATGCATGTTTCTGCAGGTCTTGGCAAGCCTACCGTTGGTATATTTGGAGCAACCGACCCGAGCCGCACTGCCCCGTCAGGTGAGCATGTCTCTTTATTATACAAACCAGCGTCATGCAGCCCATGTTTAAAACGTGAATGCTCTGTTTCAGGACATCCATGCATGGTGAATGTTCTACCCGAAATGGTGCGTGATGCTTGTTTAGAACAGTTAATCAATGGGGTCATAATCAATGGGGTCAGACTCGATTGATTTTACTTTCACAACACTTCCCCTGCTGGACTTCAAATCAATCGAGTCCGACCCCATTGATTTGAAAGTTCTTATCGTAAAATTATCAGCCTTTGGTGACATCATTCATGCACTCCCAGCTCTGCATGATTTACTCCAACGCCCTGAAATTAATGAAATCCACTGGTTAGTTGATGCGCGCTTTGCATTTGTTGCGGATATATTTCCGCCACAGGTCAAGGTGCATAAAGTTGCCTTGAAGGGGGAGTCTAGAATCCGTCATGCTTGGCAAATGATTCAAACATTACGCCATGAAAACTTTGATATGATTTTTGATCTGCAAGGGCTTATCAAATCGGGTCTCATGGCTTGGGCTTCTGCCAAACCAGAATGTAAAGTTTTTGGCTTTGATCGTGAGCAAAGCCCCGAATGGCCAAACCGCTGGTTTGTTAACCCTGTAACATTCCATGCCAATGAAAAGCATGTTGTGCCACTTTATCGGCATATCATTGCTGCGGCATTTAGCACGGAGCATAAAGAACAAGCATACCATGCACCGCATATTCAAATCACCTCAAACATGCAACAACAAGGTCAACAAGCCTTAGATGATATGGGTATTCAAAGCACCTTTTCGATATTGCATGTTGGCGGCAGTTATATCACCAAACGTCTTCCTGACACGCAATGGCAAGCATTAGCCAAACGTATGCAAGAAGAGCAAATATTGCTTGTTTTATGGGGCAACCAAGAAGAAAAAGAGCGTGCAATAGGTATTGCCAAGCAGAGCGAACATATCATCGTTGCTCCACACTGCTTTTCTCTTCCCACACTTGCAGGCATGCTACAGCAAGCATCTGCATACCTTGGGCAAGATACTGGTATCACCCATTTGGCAGCAGCCTGTGATTGTCCGACCATTACATTGTGGGGGGCAACAGCCCCTTGGCGTATGGGAGCATTAGGGCCATTACACAAACATATCACCCCACAAAGTGATTGTTCACCATGTTTTAACCGTCAATGTGATAATTTCATCTGTATGCCATCGCTGAATATCGAACATATCTACCATGCCTGGCAGGAGACACGTCGATGAAGTTACTTTTTATATTTTTGAGTCTATGCCTGAATATTTCCACCGCCCACGCAGAACGTGCATGCATGCCTTATGCAGGCGAACAGCTCACTTTTAATGTTGGCTGGGAGTTTATCAATGCTGGCTCTGCCACGATGACGGTTAGCACCCCATCGGATAAACAATATAAGATTCATACATTTGCTCGCACCAACAAGTTTCTCGATATATTCAAAAAAGTCCGTGATACCATTACTTCCGAAGGTCTGTGTGTGGATGGAAAGATGCAAAGCACACGTTTTGATTTGGAACAACATGAACGCTCCTACCACGCAAAGAAACAGACAGTCTTTGATTGGCAGCATAACAAAGTGCTTTACACACAAAATAAAAAAACCGACAGCTATGATGTTCCCGCAGGACATTTGAATGTCATTGATGCATTCTTTAGGGTACGCAGCGCGAAGCTAGTTGCAGGTCAAACACTCAGTATCCCTGTTTTTGATTCGCGCAAAACATACAATGTTGTTGTAACCGTTGGTAAAAAGAAAAAAATGTTGCGTGCACCATGGGGTGGACATGTTGAATGCATCAGTCTTGAGCCAGTGCTGAAAACAGAAGGCATTTTTTCCAGCAAAGGAAAACTGAAAATATGGGTCACCAATGATAGCAGGCATATTCCTATCAAGTTGATCGCAAAAATAAAAATTGGGCATATCGTCGGAACACTCGTCGATTACAAGGAACCTAAGTGAATACAACGTACACAAAACTTGAAACATGGTGTCTTGCCAATCGCAAACTAGCAACAGCTCCAGCATTTATTCTTTTATTGGTTTTAGCCAATCCGACCATACTCTCGCTTATCATTGGTGGTCTGATGGTTTGTTTGGGTGAAATGGGGCGCACATGGTCATCAGGTTATATTGATAAAAATGCCAAGCTCGCCACGGCAGGCCCCTATCGTTTTATGCGTAACCCACTGTATTTTTTCAATGCGATGATTTTTGTTGGTTTTTGCGTGATGGCATACAATCCTTGGGCAGCCATCTTTGGCATTATGTCATTCACCATTATTTATCGTGCGACCATGCGCAGTGAAGCACAGTTCATCGCACCTATTTTTGGCGAAGAATTTGATAAGTGGGCAGCTGTTGTGCCAATGTTTTGGCCAAAATGGACAAATTACCCTGCCCAAGGAGCATTTTCATGGGCATTGGTCGCCAAACACCGTGAACAAAAAAATGCCTTGGCGATGTTGGCTGGAATTCTCCTGTTTGTTGCCATTTATTACTTCAAAACAGCCGCATAACCTCACGAGCATGAAGCTATGATTGATTCCGTCGCAGTCATTATTTCAACATATAACAATCCAGATTTTCTGCGCTTGGTACTGGATGGTTATAATAAACAAAGCGACGCTCATTTTAGCATCTATATTGCTGATGATGGTTCCACAGAAGAGACTCGTACATTTATTGAAGACATAAGCAAAGCGTTTCCAACTCCAATTCATCACATCTGGCACGAAGATCAAGGTTTTCGTAAAGCCCGAATTCATAATTTAGCATTACAACAAGTGAAAGAAGATTATGTGCTTCTTACCGATGGTGATTGTATTCCACACCCCCATTTAATCGCCACACACCGCCGCCTTGCCCAAGAAGAAACACTTATCTGTGGTAGCCGAATTTTATTGTCTCCCACATACACAAAACACTTGTGCAAAACTAAAAGCATTCCATCTTTTGCTGCTTTTGACTATCTAAAAAATCGTCTAAAAGGTCATATCAACCGTGTATTTCCTTTATTTTTGCCCGCTCACCTATCTGCCGTAAAACAAAAGCTCTCAGGCATTCATGGTTGCCATATTTCCTGCCATACAAAAGATTTACTGCATATCAATGGCTTTGACGAAAGCTTTGAAGGCTGGGGCCGCGAAGATTCTGATTTGGTCGCGCGTTTGTTGCACAGTGGCATACAACGCCGAAACCTTCGTGGTACACCTGTATTACATTTATGGCACAAAGAAAATGCCCGCAATCATTTACAAAACAACGATGCTTTATTACAAGCCTGCTTGGATGAAAAACGCCAGAGATCTTTGCTTGGCATCCGCGAATTGAACAGCTAAACATGTCAAAAACTCTTACGATCGTTCAAATATGCCGCCGCTTTGGTCCAGTGGGCGGTATGGAACGTTATGTGTGGGAAATCACCCGCGAATTAGCAACGATGGGGCACAAAGTGCATATTTTGTGCGAAGTAAATCTATGCGCAGAACCTTTACCAGACGTACATATTCATGAATTAGGCACGACTCGCCCCAAACCACGTTGGTTGGCGCATATGCGTTTTTCCAACCATGTTCATCAATGGCTAGAAAAGAACCGCACCGCTGACATGATTATTCATAGTCATGAACGCACAGCAGATCATCAAATTACCACCTTTCATGGGCCACCATTTGCCAAAGTTCGCGACTTTCCATTTTGGAAGCGGCTTTCCCTAAGGGTTGGCATGAACTTATGGCTAGAAAAGCGTGAGCTTTGCAACCCACAAGTGCAAATCATTGCGCCTAACTCCAAGCAAATCGCCAAAGATCTAAAGCATTATTACCCATCTATTGCCAATCGAATTAGCTCACCGATTGTGCCAGGCGTTGCAGATGCTCCCAAGCGACCAACACGAACTATTTCACCCGATGCTGGCGTGATTGGTTTTGTTGGCAAAGAATGGAAGCGTAAAGGGCTTGTCATGGCAATCAAGGTGATGAACGAGCTTGTAAAACAACGTCCACAGCTTCACTTTATGGTTGCAGGTCCTATAAGCCATGATATTCAAAAGTTATTTGCTGCGGCGACTTTTCAATTCAGCCTATTGGGTGAGGTGGATACAAAAGAGCTTTATCCAAAGTTGGATGTATTATTACACCCTGCCATAAGTGAGCCATACGGCATGGTGATTACCGAAGCACTCAGTGCAGGTATTCCTGTAGTGATTTCAGATGTTTGCGGCGCAAGCAGTGAAGTCACGCCACAACGAGGCATTGCATTAGCCTTAACATCTCCCATCCAAACATGGGCAGAAGAGATTCATCAATGGCTCAACAAAGAAGATTTGCATGTGCAATACCAACATAGCTGGCATGATACGGCGATGGCATATATCACAGAATATCATAAACTAGAAAATTTATGAGTACATCGCACCAGCATATTGCCATATTGCTCAATAGCCTAGCTCCCACAGGTGGCATTGAGCGTGATGCGACCAAATGCATTGAAGCATTGGCTGGCGATGGATGGCATATTCACTTGCTCGTATCTTTTCCACATCCAGACATGCCACAACTACTGTCTCACTTACCTGTTACTTGGCATAAAATAACGACACTCAAACGCCCACCCTCTATTGGGCAAATGATTTTCATCCATCAATGTCAGAAAGTTTTAGATCAATTGCGCATCGAACACCCAAACATGCATGCTATTACCTTTGAAAATCACCCTATCGCATCCATTGTGGTGGGCTGTAATTCACGTCGTTTATGGCATCAAGCACGCAAAAAATTTGGTATGAAAAGAAACTTTCGCCCTGTTTGGGAATGGTGGAACACACGAGCCGAGCGTCTGTGCTTACAAAACGCACAAAAAATTGCTATTTACAGTAAAATTGCCCGTCAGGATTTCATTGAGCATGGCGTGCCTGAAAAGCGGATTGATCGTATTATTATTCCTATCGATACGGATTATTTCTCACCTAATTTCAAAACACCTTTATCTGAACGTAAAGAAATTCTTATTATTGGTACAAATCCAAAGTTAAAAGGCATTGATATTGCCTTACAAGCATGGGCAATGCTACACGAAGAACACCCTGATCTTTCACTGCGGGTGGTATTCAGAGGTCCAAAATCAGCAGCGTATATAAAACGAGCCAAACTACCACGCGTTATTGCCTCGCCATTGATTGATGACCCACGAGAATACTACAACAAAGCACGCTTGGTCATCGCACCATCTGCTTATGAATCTTGGGGTAATATTATCACCGAATCACTTGCTTTGGGCATACCCATCGTGGCATCGGCACAGGTGCCATCGAGTGAAGTCATTCAAACTATCGAGCATGGGCAAGTGTTTAATCGCACAGGTCATAACGACCAGCTTTCCTTGGCCAACGCAATACAACAATCACTTCAAAAATCTGCAACGGATATAGCATCCATGCAGTCTCGCCACCAACATATAGAGGCTTTCCAATCACAGCATTTGACCAGTACCAAATGGCTATGCAGCGTCGTACAACAGACCTTAAAAGAAGACATATCGTAACATTATGATTTCAAATATTATTCAAGAAATATCAAAAGCCATTGTGTTTATACTAAGCCTGCCTAAAACACTGATATTTAACTTCTACTATTTACCCTTTAACCAAGCCATCAAATTGCCTATTTTCATATCATACCGCCTTAAACTACGTGATATGCGAGGCACCATAACTATTGAACAATGCAAAACAGGTATCATTCAAATCGGCTTTAATAGCTTTGGTTTTATTGTCGGGAAAGGCGAATCTTTATGGAGTTCAACAGCCGATATTCGTTTTGAAGGCAAGGCTCGCTTTGCTTGCAACCCCAAACTCCGCTTAGCTGGCTCCTTGGTTTTTGGGCATGAATTTGAAGCAGGTCACGATTTCACACTCATGTGTCAAAATAAAATTAGCTTTGGGACACATAGTTTATTTTCATGGAATGTTACAATTATGGACTGTGATGGGCATCGTATTTTTGATGAAAACAATGTTGAACTCAATGCTCCCCGCCCCATACATATAGGATCACAAGTTTGGGTAGGTTGCCATGTCACCATACTAAAAGGCAGCATACTTCCTGAAGGAACAATTGTTGCTGCCCACACTGTGGTTACAAAAAAAATTGATGAAAAAGCCTGTGTTATTGCAGGAAACCCCTGCCAAATCATTAAAAGAAATGTACATACGGGTTGAAAAACAACATAATGCAAACTTTAATGCTACATACTTTGAATTAGTCTAGGTTCACTACCATTGCCTTTCACGATTTTTAAAAATGACACAAAGCTATCTAAGCTGTGTGAATCTCATGTCAACAACCTTAACCTCATTCGCTTTTTGGCGGCTATTAGTGTTATTTTTAGTCACTCATACCCATTAAGTCTTGGTGCCTCCGCTGGCGAGCCCTTACAAAAAGACTTTGGCTTCACCACTGGAGAGCTTGCCGTAGATATATTCTTCATTATTAGTGGCTTTCTCATTACCCAAAGTGCAACATTTAGGGAAGACTGGCGCTCTTTTGCTAAATCCCGCATATTAAGGATTTACCCCGCACTATTATTAGTCGTTATCACCTGTACATTTATCATCGGTCCTCTATATACTGGGCTAACATTCGCTGACTATATGACAGATTTAAGAACTTACTCATATTTCATAAAAGACTCTATTCTTATCAGTGGTTTTAAATCAGCACCACCCTTCGTCTTTGAAAATAACCCGCTCCCACTTGGCATGAATGGCTCCCTATGGACGCTACCTTGGGAGTTAAAAATGTATCTTCTTCTTGGCTTTTTAGCCTATGTAATCCGGCGATACCTAACCGTTGGCATTTTCTTTATTGCAAGTATATCAAGTCTCGTTTTTGCCTTCGCAACACTCAATCATACCACTGATGAAATATCGCCTTTTTTCCGTTTCGCGACATTTTTCTTTCTCGGCGCATCCGCATTCTTACTTAAAGATCGCATTAGCATTACTTTTAAAATAGCCTTACCTATCATTGCAATATTCGTGCTACTATTTTTCATTAATAAAACACTTTTATCCACTTTTTATATTATAGCATTACCTTATACTGTCCTATATTTGGCTTATACAAGCCACCGAATAACACTTTATTTTAATAAGCTCGGTGATTATTCGTACGGTTTATATATATGGGCATTCCCTATTCAACAAATGCTTGCCTACCACTTTATTGGCATAAAACCTTTGGAAATGTTTGTATACACGGTATTACTAACTTTGCCTGTTGCAATCCTTTCATACCATTATTTAGAAAAGAAAGCTCTCAAGCTTAAAACATGAGGAATTCTATGATTAGTATTATTACAGCCGTTCACAACCAGCTTGCCGTCAACCGTGTTTTTCTAGATACCTTGCAAAAGAACACATCAACACCTTACGAGCTTATTATTGTTGATAATCATTCAACCGATGGATCTTTAGAACTCTTTGAACAAGCGGGTGCGACCATTATTCGCAATCCTGAAAATCACTGTTACCCAGACTCTCAAAATATGGGTATGGCAATCGCAAAAGGTGATTATTTCGCATTTCTTAACAATGATATTTACCTCGCTCCTAATTGGGATACGCAAGCCGTTCAAGCCATGCAAGAACACGACTTAGATATTGCTAGTTTGGGTGGCTTTGAAGTTCTTGAAAATCCGCTTCGTCGCCGTAAATACTTTCAACGCTGGAAGTGGTTGCGTCGAGGTCGCCGCCATCTAAAAATGAATACAGAACAACTTAAAAAATTAGTCGATAAGGTCTATGGTCGTAAAGGTTTTGAAGCTTGGAGCTTAAATGAAGCTCGCGAGCAGCAAGGGCATATATATTTAGGGTTGAATGGCTCGGCAGTGCTTACTACGCGCAAGGCATGGAATTTATTGGAAAAGTGGGATGTACAAATGGAGGGGGCAGACTGGGATTTAGCCATACGAACAGGTAAAATGGCTGCTGAAGTTGGCAATATTAAACCTGCCCATATTATTCCTTCTGCATTACACCACCATTTCTCACGCGTCACCTTCCATAGTGTGCCCGAACCTCGTGTATGCGATCATTCCCACAGAAAGATCGAGGATAAATGGACTGCAGAAGAAATTCAGGAATATGGCCCTCACCTGCCACAAGATACATCTTGGCGTTCAGACGTACGGCGGTGGGTAAAAAAATTACGGATCACACGTAAAAAAGTTGATCGTGAAAAAGTAGAGTAACTATGCAGAAAAATACAAATCATCCAATATCAGCTTATATTATGACCTACAATGAGATTGATAAAATTGAAGCTGCCATTAAAAGTGTTTTATGGGCTGATGAAATCATTGTTGCCGATTCCAGTAGTACCGATGGAACCATTGAAATGGCAGAATCATTAGGGGCCACAGTAGTACAAATACCATTTCAAACCTTCGGTCAAATTCGTAACGATGCTATAGCCACCTGTTCACACGAATGGATATTTAGCCTTGATGCAGATGAACGTTGCACACCCGAAGCAGAAGAAGAGATCAAAGCTACAGTCGAAAATGCACAGGCTGATGCCTATTATGTACCGCGTCGCAATTGGTTTATGGGTCGTTGGATCAAACATTGCGGTTGGTATCCTGATTATCGTCAACCACAGTTGTTTAAAAAAGGCGCACTCACCTTTGATTCCGCTTCCGAGGTACATGAAACCCACACTGTTCATGGGAAAATCGCCTATCTCAAACAAGATATTTGGCAAATTCCTTTTATGAACCTCGAACAAGTTGTGCATAAAATGCAACGTTACTCCAGCCTCGGTGCAAAAAAAATCATCCGTGAAGAGCGGAAAACATCTATGAGTCTGGCTTTATTGCACGGTATTTGGGCATTTATTCGAATTTATATTCTCAAGCTGGGCTTCCTAGATGGCTGGGCTGGTTTTGTCTTGGCATTGGCAAACTTTGAAGGAACTTTTTACCGTTATGCCAAAGCGTGCAACCTCACAAAAGATCAACCGAATAAATAACATGCCGATTTCTGCAATAGCAGCACAGGATAGCACATTCAAAAGAGCACCTAAATATGCTTATGTATCTTGGTATCTTTTGCTTTTTTTATGGGTACAAGGCATTGCTACGCTCCATATTGCCTTGGCAATATGCCTGCTATTAGCACTGCCATTGATTCCACAATCTATAATGAAATTAAAAAGCATCCCTTGGCTGTGGATTCCTATTGTATGCTATGAAATGATTAGAATCATTAGCTCGGTCATATCTGAACACCCTGATCAGGCTCTTATAGGAATGTTTGATGACTTCCGAGCTATTATCTTTGCTCTTCTGACACTTGTTTTCCTAAATAATAAAGAGGATTTAAAACATGCTGCTTGGATTACATTTGCAGCTTTTACTTTTCTTGCCTACTGGACACTGGGCTACCATCTCTTTACCCATAACTTCTCTCTTCAAGCTACTATAGATATAGTTTTAGGCACACTCGGTAGTGTGAACTATGCCGCAGCAATCACAACCATTGCTATGTTAAGCATGTTGGCAGCAGCCATTTTGTTACCATGGAAATCCGCTCGCTGGATGCTTTTGGGAATAATTCCTTTACTCATCTTACAAATTCCGCTGGGAAGTCGAACAACCATCTTAGTTACCATTATTTTACTTGTTATACTTATACTTTTTTTACGAGCATGGAAAGCAAGCCTTATAATTTTATCACTCATCATGGTCGGAGGAGCTTTTAGCTCCACAGTTTTATCACAGCTCCCATCTTTATCACAAGGCGAAGAACAACTTCATGGTCATGCGAGCCTACCCAGCATCCAAATTCGCTGGGAAATATTTCAAGTGCTTTCACACTTAAGCCTTCAACATGTTTTGGGTTTAGGTCCACGCAACCATGGTTATGTCGATTTAAATACTGAGCGAGCTTTCCTTAAAGAACATGCCAAAACAACATGTAAATATGTATATGGTTTTACAACAGATTCTAAAACCTTTACTACATTTGATTTTAATCATCCGTTAGGCCCTGAATCGCACCCATTCACCTATGACCCTCACAGCCAATATACAGCTGTCATTTCCGAAACTGGGCTCCTCGGATTGATACTTTTATGTCTTATTTATGCGGGTTTAATTCGCTACATAATGCCTCTTATCCGGTCTCAATCTCACTACTCCGATAGACTCTTAGGTTTATCAGGGCTTTTAATGCTCGCAGTATTTTTACTATCTGGTGTCACCGTAGTTTTAATCTATCAAGCAGGTAGCCTTATGCTCTTTGCTTATGTCGCAGCGGTGGCATCACATCAAACAATCACGTTTGATAAAGGCGCTCCCGGCACCAACTAACACCATTTTTAACAAGCTTTGCAGGATTACCTGCCACAACACTGTTTTCAGCCACATTTTTTGTTACAACCGCGCCAAGCGCAATAACACTGCCCTTGTAAATATGCACACCCTTTAATATTTTCGCGTATGCACCTACCCAAACATAATCTTCAATAAACACATCTTTCGCTTTATTTATTCGCTCACCAGTTTTTACATCTAGAATTGAATGCGAATCACCCGTACGGATTTCTATATCATGTGCAATCATACATTCTGAACCAATCAACATTTGAGATCGTGGTTCAGTAACTGCGAACAAAGCCTCTCCAACAGTTGTCGCAGCACCTATTTCAAGGCGTGCATATGAATCTTCAAGATGTAAACGTGTTCCCTCTCCTAAATAACAGTTTTCTCCAATCTCAATATGACAATCAGAGCCTCGCACATAAAAGTGTACATGCTTTGCAACTGTACCCTCATGAATCACAATCGTATTATTATCTCCAGCAACATCAAACACACATGATTTCAGCACGCAGTTTTTCATAACAAAGCGATTTTTTTTCCCTTTAACATGATAACGATTGCCACGTGTTCTTAACCAACAGCGCAGCTTAAACACAATCTCTTCCCAGCTCTTATTGCCTTTCATTTCGAAAGTTTTGGAAGCGAAATGTGCTTATCCTGACTAAAACGGATAAACATCCATATTGCCAAGGCAAAGAGGCCTCCCTGCCCCAACCACATCATCCACCATGATGATGCACTATTCAGCACTTGCTGATGTAATATGATTTGAAAGTTATAAATAAATAATATAAGAGCAACACCACCAATATATGCACCTGTTTTGCCTGAGCGTTTTGATGTGTGGGATAATGGCAAGCAAAATAGCAAAAATATCAATATGGATGTCGGTATAATTAAGCGTCTATGCCACTCAGCTACAGCATCAGGGCGGTGTGTCGTCTGG
>Ga0256829_1002057_pt1 | contig 15472 bp, 13 predicted proteins | sample 131447metaG_FD_185979 | JGI IMG/M metagenome (GOLD analysis project Ga0256829, IMG submission 185979) | Hydrothermal vent microbial communities from Lau Basin, Pacific Ocean - 131-447 | ecosystem: Environmental > Aquatic > Marine > Hydrothermal vents | place: Pacific Ocean: Lau Basin | collected...
GAAGAAATAAACATTCATGATGTCAAAAAACTCTTTGAAAAAATTCGTGCAGCATTTGAAGCAAATGTAATTCATACAAATGGCATAGACATCTCCTATACCATCTCAACGGGTATTTGCTATGGTGTTTTAGACTCACTCGATGCCATGATACAACTCTCAGATGAAGCTCTCTATGAAGCAAAAACTACAGGACGCAACAAAGTCATTATCAAAGAAGTATAAACTTTTAACTTCTTTGGTTATAATATCTCTTTTAAAATCAAATTGAAAGTTAATACCGATGCTTATAACCCGTGCCAGTGAATATGCTATACTCTCACTCATTCTTTTATCTAAAGCACAAGCACCGCAAGATACAGAAACACTCTCACGACAACTTGCAATCTCAAAAAGTTTTTTAGCAAAAATCTTGCAATCTCTTGCGAAAAAAAACATTTTGCACTCCTTTAAAGGGGTCAATGGTGGTTTTGCTCTTGCCAAAGAGGCTTCTAAAGTAAGTATGCTTGATATTATGTCTTGTGTCGAGGGGAAAGCTCCTGCTGTGTTTGATTGTGCATCATCACTTGATGACTGTCCTTCAGACCAAGCGAGTATCTGCACAATTTGGCCATTTTTACATAAACTTCAGGGAAAAATCGATTTTTTTCTGGCAGATCTCACCTTAGCTGATATTTTAGAAGAAGATTAGACCTTGGCAAGAAAACTCACACGTAAACAACAAGTTGGAACGACCCTCAACTTTCTTCTTGGACAAAAAGATTTAAGTGTTGTCATTTTCGTTATGGCAATTTTAGCCATTATTATTGTTCCTCTACCCTCAGCAATGCTCGATGTTTTACTTACAGTATCTATGTCTGTTGCAATTTTAATTTTACTCATATCACTCTATATTCCAAAACCAACAGATTTGACAACCTTTCCGACACTTATTTTGATTATTACCCTCTTTCGACTCTCTTTAAATGTTGCAACAACAAGAATGATTTTAAGTCATGGACATGAGGGCAGTGAAAATGTCAGTAGTATTATTACCAGTTTTGGTGATTTTGTTGTGGGTGGAAACTTTGTTATTGGGATTATTGTTTTTTCTATTTTAGTACTTATCAACTTTATGGTCATTACCAAAGGTTCTACAAGAGTCGCTGAAGTTGCAGCACGTTTCGTTCTTGACTCTATGCCAGGAAAACAGATGGCAGTGGATGCCGACTTAAACGCAGGACTCATTGATGATGCAGAAGCCACAAAACGCCGCGCTGCCATTTTACAAGATGCAAACTTCTATGGGGCGATGGATGGTTCTTCTAAATTTGTCAAAGGGGATGCAGTTGCTGGGATTGTCATTACACTCATTAATATCATCGGCGGATTCCTAATAGGTGTCTTTCAACATGACATGAGTGTCAGTGACAGTGCCTCTGCGTTTACACTTTTAACCATTGGGGATGGTTTAGTGGGGCAGATCCCTGCACTCATTATCTCAACTGCAACAGGTATTATGATTACTCGTTCTTCTGGCGATGGTGACAACTTTGCTGAAGGTACAATCAACCAAATGATGGGCAATTCCAAAATTATGATGATTGTAGGCTTCATCATGATTTTATTTGCGCTCGTCCCGGGTTTACCTACTGCTTCTATGGGTTTTGTTGGTATGGTATTCGCTGTGCTTGGTTGGTCTATTTACAAGTTTGATAAAGGAGAACTTGATATTCTCAATGTTCCCGATATTCTTGGAAACAAAACAAAACAACAAGAGCAAGAAAAAAGTGCCCTCAAACCAAAAAAATCTCCAGAAGAGATAGCAAAAGAAGAAGAGAGTGCCCTTGAAGATATACTCAAAGTGGAGATGCTAGAACTTACACTCGGCTACCAACTCATCCGTCTTGCCGATGCAAATCAAGGAGGCGATTTACTTGAACGCATCCGCTCAATGCGACGTAAAATTGCAAGTGATTTTGGATTTTTAATGCCGCAAGTACGTATTCGCGATAACTTGCATCTTGAACCACAACAGTACCAAATACTCCTCAAAGGTGTCTCCATTGGAGAAGGCACTATCATGCCCGATAAATTTTTAGCTATGGACAGCGGAATGGCAACGGGTGAAATTACAGGAGAAGCGACTAAAGAGCCTGCATTTGGTCTTGATGCCCTCTGGATACATCCAGAACAAAAAGAGGATGCCATCATCAATGGCTATACAGTCGTAGACCCTGCCACTGTCATCTCTACACATATGAGCGAACTCATCAAACGCAATGCTGAAGAGTTACTCACACGTCAAGAGGTACAAACCCTGATTGATAAAATCAAAGATGATTTCCCTGTGATTGTAGATGATCTGCTGAAAGTCGCAAGCATTGGACTTGTACAACGTATCTTAAAAGCACTCTTACATGAGAAAATTCCACTCAAAGATATGCTTACTATTTTAGAAACCATAGCCGACATCGCAGAATTTACTAAAAATGTTGATGTCATTACAGAGCAAGTACGGGCAAAACTCTCACGCATCATTACTCAAATGTATGCAAGTGAAGATGGTGTTATCCGCTTACTCACCTTTGACACATCAAGTGAACAACTCATGCTTGAAAAATCACAAGAGCAAGATGGTACAAGAAACCTCTTACTCAATGTCAATGAAATCAATGCCCTCATTCAAGCAACAAGTACAAAAGCAGCTGAAATTTTACAAAAAGGCATTTCCCCTGTTATCATTATCGTAGACCCGCAACTTCGCCGTGGAGTTGCAGAAATATTTGAACGTTTTTCTTTAGATGTTATTACACTCTCTCATGCAGAAATTGACGCGAGTGCAACTTTTGAAGTCCTCGGTTCAATCACTATAAACACATAAAAAGGTATACCATGCAAGATATTATTCACCACCTATCGCATATAGATTTAGATGGCTACAGTTGCCAACTCGTTATGCAGTACACTCCCTATGAAAAAGAGAACTACAATGCCAACTACGGAGCAGAAGTAAAATCAAAATTAGAACTCATTTTAGAAAACATTAAAAAAGATAAACGAAGTGCCCTTATTTTAGTTTCAGACTTAAATCTCAGTGCAGATGAATCACGCTGGATTACGAATGAAGTTGATAAACTCAACAAACAACAAAAAGTACAACTTCTTTTACTTGACCACCATGGAAGTGGTGCACAGAGTGCAAAAAAATATGATTGGTACACACTTGATGAGAGTCGTTGTGCTACAAAAATAGTCTATGATTATGCCAAAGAGCACTTTAAACTTGATGCACCAGAGTGGATGGAGTCTTATGTCAATATTGTCAATGCAGTCGACTTATGGAAAAAAGAGGAGCACGAAAACTTTGAGTATGGCAAGGTTTGTATGCGTTTAGTCACTGAGACTCGCGAACTCAACCGTGTCATGTTTGCCAATGAAGATTCACATTATAAACTCTCACTCCTAAAAAAGGCCACAGAGTTTATCCATGCAAAAAATGCCCCTATCATCCTAGATGAAAAGATCCATAGTATGAAAAAAGAGTTCTTTAGAGTAGATGAAGACAATACACTTGACAACCTCGCCACAGACTATGTGGTACAACTTTTAGGCAAAAAACGCAAAACACATACCATTTACTATAAAGGTTATAAAGGATTTTTAAGTTATGGTGTCGGCAACACTTCCATTGTTGGCAATGGCTTTTTGGTTGCGTTTCCAGAGTATGATTTTATTGTAGACATCAGTTATAGAGGTGCTATGAGTCTTCGAGCAGATAACAATGTCAGTGTTGCACAGATTTCAAAAGAGTGGACTGGTGGTGGAGGCCATCCTAATGCTGCAGGTGGAAGGATTATGGGCTTTAAAGAGCAGTATCGTTATGACAAAGTCAAACAACAAATAGAAGCACTCATCAATGACAAAGAGTCCCGTGCCGGAGAGTTAGCATACAAACAAGAGGAAATGTAACGAGTAGCTAATTATTTAAAAAATAGCGCTCGACCCCATTTGCCAAACCTGTTGCTAAACGTTGTTGATACTTACTACTTACTAACCTTTTAGCTTCTTTTGGATGTGTAATAAAACCAACTTCAACCAAAACAGCAGGCATTTGTGCACCCACTAAAACCCAAAAAGGCCCCTCTCTCACCCCCGCATCTTTAACATTTTTATAGTGTTTATTCAGTGAAGCTAATGCACCCCGCTGTAAATCTATAGCAAGTTTATTTGCTGCAACAATATTGTGAGAATTGAGTGTACTCAAAAAACTCTCTTTTCCATAATAATCCATCTCACTCAAATCTGCTTTATTCTCTTGTGCAGCAACTCGCTTTGCTCTGCTTGAACGCGATTTAGAAAGAAAATATGTCTCTAAACCCTCTGCTTTTGCAGCATTTTTAAGCGATACTGCATTTGCATGAATACTGATAAAAATATCTGCATGTTTTCTGTTAGCATATTTTGTTCTCTTACTCAACTTTACAAAATAATCTTTGCTGCGTGTCATATAGACTCGAAATCCACGATTTTTCAGTATGCTTGCTAAATCTCTTGCAATACTTAAAACAACTACTTTTTCTCTATATTTTCTATACCCAATAGCTCCAGGGTCTTTGCCTCCATGTCCTGCATCAATCACAATAATTTTATTTCTATCTAAACGCACAGGGGCGACAGCAGGATGAGAGATTTTTTTGCTTCTTTTCTTTTTAAGTGTCACTTTTTGTATATTGACAGCAAGTGTTGTTTTTGTTTTGGAGAAATTTATTTTTAATTTGTTGTTATCTTCAATCAGCAAACGCATTGTTTTAAAGTTTTGCTGCACTATTTTAATTTTATCTATCCCATTTTTTCGCAATGTTTGGGATGTACGCAAAGAGGCATGAATATCAAAAATATACTGGTATTTTTTTCTTTTTACATCATACTTTGAAAAATAATTGAGACTATTTTTATGGAGTGCTTTATCAAATTTCAAAAGAAGTTTGCCACTCTTCCAAGTAACAGACTTTAAATGTGTCGAAGACTTGACTCTTATTTTCTTTGTAACACTACTTTTTTTCTTTTTTGGATATGTTTTCACATTTTGTGTGTGTTGTGAAAAGCCAAGTAACTCTTTTTCATATTGACTGACATCAATATGTAACTTTTTTCCACTTTTGACTATACCATATAAGGCATTTTTTAAAAGTTTTTTATCATCTTGCATCAATGCACGAAGATAAAGATTTTTATAATCATTGTATGCACGAAATTGATTACTTTTATTGTTTGATTTGAGAAATCCATTCGCTCTTTTGAGCATCTCGTAATTACTGAGTGCATGCAAAGAAAGGAATATTGCAAAAAGCAGGAAAAAAGAGCGAAACATTAAAAAATTATTCGCCCTCTGTAAGTTTTTTCATAAGTTCTGCAACTGAGATAATTTCATTGACCCTGTAGCCATTTGTTCCAGAGAAGAAAAGTCCTGTCTCTAAGTTCCCTTCATATGCATCACTTAATCTATCTGCAATACAAAAACCAACAACTTTCGCCTCTTCCCCACGATTACATGGAGCAACACAGTTGGAGATACATTTAATATCCGGACCTTCTCGCTTGGCAACTAAATGTGTAAGATTTGTCACAATCCCTTGCGCTGGGTAACCAACAGGAGAACCCATAAGTTGAATATCGTCCTCTTTGGCATCAAGTAACACTTTTTTAAAGTTCGCATGGGCATCACACTCATACGTTCCAATAAAACGCGTCCCCATCTGCACACCACTTGCACCTAATGCCATCATCTCTTCTATATCTTTTTTATCCCAAACACCGCCTGCCGCAAAAATTGGCATATCACCCCAGAGGGCTGCTTCTTCTACAACAGGAGCTACAATATTTTCAAGTTGATACTCTGGCATCTTGCACTGCTCATAGGTAAACCCTTGATGCCCTCCAGATTTAGGACCTTCTACTATCACAGCATCTGGGAGTCTGTTATAGCGTTTTTTCCAGCGTTTACAAATAATTTTTAAAGCTTTTGCCGAAGAAACAATGGGTACCAATGCAACATCAGGATACCCCTCTGTAAACTCTGGCATATTAGTAGGCAATCCAGCCCCTGTAATAATAATATCAATACCAAGTTCACAGGCATTCCGTACAACATCCCCATAACCACTAATAGCATATAAAATATTTGCTGCAAGTGGCTTATCGCCAGCTATCTCTCGTGCATTTTTAATGATTGCTTCAAAGCCAGCTTTTGAGTAAAAATTTACCTCACTCAGAGGACGGTTTGCAACAAGTTTTCCAGCAAACTCTTTGTTCTTGTAGTATCCCGTTCCAACAGAACTGATAACACCAAGTCCCCCCTCTTTTGAGACATTTCCAGCTAACTGATCCCAGCTAATCCCAACACCCATTCCACCTTGAATGATTGGTTTTTCTATCGTGTATTTTCCAATTTTTACTGAGTTAAAGCTCATTAGTTTACCTTTAATTTTGCAAATTTTCGTTTTCCAACTTGGAGTAAGTACTCACCCTGTGTGAGTTGTAATTTTTCATCAGTTACTTTTTCTTGGTTTATTTTAACACCACCTTGCTTAATATCTCGCCTTGCTTGTGAAGTTGAAGGCTCAATGTTACATTCTTGCAAGGCTTTTGCTATCCAAATTGCACCTTCACAAGAAAATTCTTCTATATCTGTTGGAATTTGACTTTTTGCATGCACTTTATCAAACTCCTCTTTGGCTGTGTTTGCTTGTGTTTCTGAATGAAAACGTGCTGTAATTTCAAGTGCTAAATCCTCTTTGACTTTTTTAGGGTGCAAAGAGCCATCTTCCACAGCAGTTTTCATTTGGGCAATCTCTTCTAAAGTTTTTGTACTTAAAAGTTCATAATAACGCCACATTAATGTATCGCTGATACTGAGAACTTTTCCAAACATATCATTAGGTGCATCAGTCACTCCAATGTAATTGCCAAGTGACTTACTCATCTTCTGCACACCATCAAGCCCTTCTAAAATCGGCATCATTAAAACAGCTTGTTGTTTTTTTAGATTATATGCTTTTTGAAGTTGACGTCCCATCAAAAGATTAAATTTTTGATCCGTTCCGCCTATCTCTATGTCTGATTGTAAATGAACACTATCATAACCTTGTAAAAGAGGATACATAAACTCACTCACAGCAATCGGAGTCTGCGAAGCATAGCGTTTTGAAAAATCATCCCGCTCTAACATACGAGCGACAGTTAAGTTAGATGCAAGTTGTAACATTCCCCCAGCACCTAAATCATCCAACCATTCATTGTTATACACAATATCGGTCTTACTCTCATCTAAGATTTTAAAAGCCTGCGTTGTATAAGAAGCAATATTTTTGACAATATCCTCTTGAGTGAGTACTTTTCTCGTTGCACTTTTTCCCGTAGGGTCGCCTATCATCGCTGTAAAACTTCCAATAAGAAACTGTACTCGTCCTCCATATTTTTGAAATGCAGCAAGTTTTTGTAAAAGTACTGTATGTCCTAGATGCAAATCAGGTGCAGTTGGATCGAACCCTGCTTTGACTGTATATGTTTTTCCCTCTTCATAATAAGCTTTAAGGAGTTTTTCTATGCGCTCGTTGTCTATGATTTCAGCACAGCCTCTGTTAATTTCGTTTAATGCATTTTGTATCATCTGTATTCTCTTTTTCGTAATTTATTTATAGGCATCATCTGTTCGTATGAGATGAATAATTTTTATTTTTGTCTCAATTTTGGAGCTTAAGACTCCTATGTTTTCTTCTTTAGACTCAAATTCAAGTTCACAATATTTTGTATACTCTTCACTATTTTTTCCAAGCTCTATTGAGCTAATATCTATCTGTAATTTTGCAAGATGTGTTAAAAATTTTGCCAAAGCCCCTTTTTCGTTATGTAATGATGCGATAAGTCTATACTTATAAATGTTTTTCTTATCCCATCGCACAAATACCATAGGTTTTTTTTCTTCAAGATATTTTGCAGCACTCTTACACATTTTATGGTGTACATGTACTTTTGATTTATCCAAAAAGCCAACAATCTGATCACCAGTTTTTGGATGACAGCAGTAATCAAAAATGACACTATTGACACTACTTACACTAAAAATTTCAACACCAGAGAGAATATTTGATTTCAATTTAAATGTATGCTTGGTAAGAAATCGGCGGAACCGACTGTTCTTACTAATATCTTTTTTATATATCTCTATAATTTTTCTAAAACTTTCAATATCTGTCGCTATATTGCCGCTTATATCTCGCTCATGCAAATGAAACCACTCGGCAACTCTTGAGTGATTTAATCCCATTGCCGTTGCTACAATACTTAAACTTGTCTTGGCATCAATCTCTCGTATTCGTGCATTACAATTGAGACGCATATTATTTTGTGCACGCGATGTTTTGACTGCATCTATCCAAGAGCAATGCGTTTGGAGGGTATCAGAGGTAATAATTTTGACAATATCTCCATTTTTTATCTCTGTAAGTAAGGAGGCCTTGCTTTTGTTGATGAGTGCTGATGAGGCAAAATTACCAACTTCTGAATGCACAGCATAGGCAAAGTCTAAGGCTACTGCACCACGCGGAAGGGTAAAAGGATCACCTGATGGAGAAAAAACAGAAATATCTTCACTATATAAATCATTTTTAATCAACTCATAAAAATCTTCTACAGACTCATTTTGGTACTGTAAATTATCGAGCCAATCAAGTTTAATATTGTTCCCACCACTTTTATATTTCCAGTGGGCAGCAACCCCTAATTCTGCAGTTTTATGCATCTCAAATGTTCGAATCTGCACCTCAAAAATAGCACTTTTGTGAAAAACTGTCGTATGAAGTGTTTGGTACCCATTCTCTTTTGCTACAGCAATATAATCTTTAAAACGTGAGCTGAGTGGCTGAAAATGCAGATGAATAAGTCCTAAAATATTATAGCATTTCACCGCATCTGTAGTTAAAATTCTCAGTGCTAAGAGGTCAAGCACTTCATCAATACTAATCCCTTTTCTTTGCATTTTTAAATATATAGAATATTTATGCTTCACACGTGAAATAATCTCTATATCATCTTCACAAAAACCATGACTTAAAAGCAATTTCGTAATAGACTCTTTAAACTCATTAAGCCTAATTTCCATGGCATGATAATGGGTATCCAGATAATTATCTATATGGTGTTTCTCTTCTTTAAAAAGATAAGAAAAGCTCAAATCTTCTAAAATATTTTTTAAAAAACTAATCCCTAAACGGTGTGCAATGGGTGCATATACAACTAAAGTCTCTTCTGCAATTCTATACTGTTTATGCTCTTGGAGTGCATCAAGTGTCAGCATATTATGGAGTCTGTCACACAGCTTTACCACTAAAACACGAATATCTTGTATACTCGCTAAAAGCATCTTTCGAAATGTTAAAGCAGAAACCACAAGCCGTTCATTAGAAGAAGATGGAATCAACTCTGCATCGCGAATTTTATCTATTTTGGTCAAACCCTGCACAAGGTGTGCTACATCTTCACCAAAATTTTGTTCTATCTCTTCGATTGGGGTTGCGGTATCTTCAACAACATCATGCAAGAGTGCTGCGATTGCCATCGCTTCATCATTACTAATTACAGCAACAATGGCAGCAACTAAAATAGGATGAACAATATAAGGTTCTCCACTCTTTCGCACCTGTTTTTCATGTGCTTTAAGGGCACACAAATAGGCTTTTTCTAGAAGGGGTGTTTTTTCAATTTGTGCAAAAAGGTATGCTGATGCTGAGTCAACATCTCTAAGATGTTTTATTTTATCTATTTGTGCTTGACTCAGACCCATACAGTACTACTCTACTTTGCGTTTGTTTCAAAGCCTTTAACGACAACAAGACCTTGAGCAATTTCCATAAGTGCTAAATCAGCTGCTTTAATCGTTGCAGGGTCAATATTTAATTTACTTTGTGCGCCATTTTCAAGTTCATCACATCGTGCTGCCACAGCAATGGCAATTTTATAACTATCTAACTCCGGATGATTATCTAAAATTTGTGCTGTAAGTTCTTCTGTTTTCATTCTCATTATTTTTTCCTTATATTTTGTTTTTGACTATTTTACTATGGAGCAATTGTCCATATTTCCATTTAAAATATCTAAAAGATTTCCTTCAATAGACATATCACAAACAATAATTGGAAGTTTATTATCTTTTGCAAGGGCTATAGAGGTATCGTCCATCACTTTTATATGGTCTTGTAGTGCTTCATCATAGCTTAGTTCACTCAGTTTTTTCGCATCAGAAAATTTTGCGGGATCTTTATCATACACACCATCTACCTTTGTTGCTTTAATGATAACTTCTGCCCCAATTTCAACGGCACGAAGTGTTGCTGCTGTGTCTGTCGTAAAGAAAGGATTTCCTGTTCCTGCAGCGAAAATAACGACTCGTCCTTTTTCTAGATGGCGTGTTGCTTTACGATTGATATAAGGTTCTGCTATTTGTTCCATTTTTATAGCTGTTTGCATACGTACCTGCAAGCCTTGATGCTCACAAGCTTCTTGCATCGCCACACCATTAATAACCGTAGCGAGCATTCCCATATAATCGCCAGATGTTCTTTTGATAATACCATCTTCAGCAGCTGTGACACCACGGATAATATTACCACCACCAATCACAATACCAACTTCAATTCCAGCATTTACAAGTGATTTAATTTCACTTGCAATATACTTTAAAATCTGAGTGTCAATCCCATGACCTGCCTCACCAGCGAGGGCTTCACCTGAAAACTTTACTAAAACACGTTTATTAGCCATTGATATGCACCTTTATATATAAAAATCCGTGAATTATACAGAATTATCGCTTTATATCTGCTTTTACAAAACACGCTTCCTAAAGAAAAAGAGAATAATAGACTTCTTTCATAACCTAGATATGCCTCAGCACTTTATAGAGAGTTTTAATCAAGGCAGATGTTCTTGAGCATAGCCGTAGCTATGCTAAAGGTTATCTAACGAAGAGTAAAGCTCTCTATAAAGTGCCCTACGGGAGGATTAAAAAGAGGTAAACTAGCATAAAAATTTGTTTTGCACTATCTTCCCTCTTTTTAACCCTCTGAGGTATATCTAGGTTATGCAAGAAGTCTAATTACTCATCTATAAGAAATTAGAAAATTTAATCGTTCTCATAAGCTTAAATTAATATTTATTCTATTATAATTTCGCTCAAGTTCAAACATTAACTGAACTAATAATTAAAATAAATTTTATTAAAAATACTAAGGATATATTATGGCAACAGCAACAAATACAGAAGAAAAAGTAGCAAAAAAAGTAACTCCAAAAGCAGAGAAAAAAACAGCAGCTCCAAAAGTTGAGAAAAAAGTAACTGCAGCAAAAAAAGTTGAAGAAAAAGTTGAAGCAACTGCAACAAAAGTAGTTGACTCAGTAAAAGAAACAACAACAAAAGTGACTGACTCTGTAAAAGACACAGCAACAAAAATCGCAGATGCTGCAAAATCAGGAATTGACACAGTAACAGATGCTGCTAAATCAAGTGTAGATACAGTCAAAGATACTTTCACAGATGCAGAAACTGCAATTAAAGATGCAAGAGTAAGTGGAAATGAAAGAGCAAAAAAAATCTTTACTGCAATCTTTGATGACAAAGCAAATGATGTAGTCGTTGATTTCGTTGGTTACATGGGTGAAGCAACAGCAGTATGTTCAAAAATCATGTGTTCTCCAATGACAGTTCCAGCAGATAAAGTGAATACACTTTACAAAAAAATTACAGCGTAATTTTTTTACACACTCTTTATTAAAAATATAAATTTAACACAAAGATTTGTATAGATTTCCCCGTCTATACAAATCTAAATTTTATTCAACTAACTCTTTTCTCGGCTCACCAAAATAGTACCCTTGCGAATAGTCAATTCCTAACTCTTCTACTTTTTCCTGTACTTTTTCATTATGAATATACTCAGCAATAATTTTAATATTACGTGCACGACACACCATTATAATCGCATCTACAATCACCTGACTTGTTTCATCTGTTAAGATATGTTTAATAAATGCACCATCTATTTTAATATAATCTGGAGCAATTTCTAAAAGTCGTGTAAAATTCGAATTTTCAGCACCAAAATCATCTATAGCTACTTGAAAACCATTCATTCGTAAAGAGTTAAGCTGTTCTAAAGTTTTTGAACCACCTAAACTCGAAATATCTTCTAGCATCTCTAAAACAACTCTTGTTGGATTAATATTGTACTTATTGACATACTTTAATAAAAATTCTTCTAAATACTCAAGATTCAAATCTTCACTTGTAATGTTAATAGAAAATTCATACTCTGTACCTGCAAACTTTTTAAAACTTTGCATAATAATAGCTTTTGTAATGTACGAAGTACCACCAATAAGCTTTGCAGACTCCATAAAAAGAGCAGGTGAGACATCTTCATCATCATCACGAATACGGGCTAAACACTCATACTTTTCTATTTTTTTTGTATGATTATTTCTAATCGGTTGATAAAATGCAACAATATTTTCACTATCAACAGCTTCTTTTACTTTTTGCATCCAGTATAAGTTTTGTTGTTCTTTATAAATGAAATAAGAAGATGCATCAAAGATATGATAATTATTTCGTGTTAAATCTCTCGCCTCTTTCATTGCCCACTCAGATTGTGTGATATTAATCAGACCATTTGCTTGTGAAACTCCAATCGTAAAAGAAATCATAATATCTATTTCATCTACAGAAATTTCTGTTTGGGTAAAAAATGAGAGAATAGACTCACATGTTGCTCTTACCTCCGATTCACTCAGGGCACTCTCATCAAGAAGCACAAAGCGATCTGAACAAAATCGATACATTTGCGAGGATACAGGTTTAAACATATGAAGAAAATTTGCAACTTCAGATAAAATTTTATCTCCAATATCATACCCATAAGCATTATTAATATTAGAAAAATTATCTATATTAAGCAAAAAATAATTCACTTTTCCAAGTGATTTCAGCTTTTGTATTAAAGCCCTATTGTCTGGTAAATTTGTTAAAACATCATGATGTACGGTTTGCATACTCTTCCTACTTAATTTATTGTTATGAATCGCTCAGGTTTGACTTTTTTATACTTTTTCATACTTAATCCTATATTGGCATTGAGAAAGCTCGGATCTGCGATTATGTATTTTCGTGAACCCTTTTTCACACTATCTCCATCGATGGGTATATACAAAGCTGTACTCATATGGTCTTTATACTGTACCCCGATTATTTTAATATGAAAAAGTTTTTTTACCAAATAGGCAAACAAAATAGCTCTATCTTCACAATCAGATTTATCATAGTATAGCGTTTCTTGAGCAAACATAACTTTTTCTCGTCCAAATTGTTTTTCATCCACTTGATAAGAGAATGCCTTTTGCACAAAATGCAAAACAAAATTGAGGGCAACACTCATTTTTTTGCCATCAATATAGGGTTTTAAATCATGCACAATATCATTATAAGTTGCATTTTCTAAAGGTGTATGAAAATATGTTTCATAATCTGCCTGCGGGTAGGTCTTCATAAAGGCAATCATGTTTTTATTGAATGTAAAAGAGCATTTATACTCCTTTGCATTTTCTATAAAAGACAAGGTTTTTTCCTCTCTATCATTCGGTAAAATAGGAAGCGATGGCATTGCTAAATCAAATGCCTTCTTCGCATTTGGATAGCTCTTTTTATAAGTGTAAACTCTTTTTTTTGTATTTTTAGCATACTCATTTAAAACATAATATTTTTTTGATCCAAAACGATAATAGGGGGTATTGTAAATATTTTTTTGACTATAAAACAGTAATACAATATGTTTATTTGCAAGACCTATTTTGACATCATACCCTAGCTTATTAAAGAGAAACCATGTTAAAAGTTTTGCTTCATCTAAACCTTTATAATATGCTTTTGAGAGTTTTTTTATAAGCATATAAACGCCCCAATCATTCAGTCTCAGTCGTTTTTTTGTTGCTCGTATTTCATCTAAAAGCTGTTCATAAGGACTTGAAGCTAAAAGAGTAAAAAACAGACTTACTCCTTTTTGATTCAAAGGATAAAATTTTGCACGTTTAATACTTTCTAAGTTTGAAAATCCAAGTGATGCTCCAAAATATGCCACTCTCATCGCATTTTCTTTTATCTCTTGAGGATGAAATGTTTTACGCCCCCTTTTTTTCAATAAGAGATGTGCCTCTGGACCTACAGCTTTTATCTTTTTTACACTTGTAGGTACTAAATTTTCTGGCTTGGATTTTTTATAAAATGCTTGTGGTATGTGAGATGTATAGGCATACCACTCCTCTTTTAAATAACTATTAAAAGCGGCATCACTCTGATCTTGATACTGCACATATTGTTTTATCTGTGTTCTTTGAAATTTCTCAAAGCTCTCAGCCTGCAAAGAAGCACTCACAAGGAGTAGCAAAAGACTAAAATGGCCAAACAGCTTGAATAATTTTCGTTCCCCAACCCTGTTGTGTCGCACGATTTGTATCTCCCTCAGTCTTATAAAAAATCTTCGCATCGCTAATGCTTGCGGAACTAATTTTATTAAATTGATCGATATCATAAGGGCGAATGACCCCACTAATTTGAATCAATTGTTTTTGATTATCTACTAAGATTTCTCTTTTTCCAGAAATAAAATAGTTCCCATTTGCAAGTACTTTTACAATTCTAGCAGAAATAGTTGTTGTAAAACTTGCATCTTTTGTTGCACTCCCCTTCCCTGAGTATGTGTTAGAACTATTTGTTGTAAATCCTGCATTCGCAAAACCATTGGCCTTATTGAGTGCATTTTGCACAGAACCATTAGTACCTGTACCTGTTGTCGCCCCACCAGATGTGAAAAGTCCTCCACCTAAGGCACTCACATCAGACTCTGCCAATGATTTTGCACCGACACTTGAACTTTTTGCAGTCTCAGAGATAGTAACAGTGACAATATCATTGACATGCATTGCTTTTCTATCTGAAAAAAGCGGATTATCCCCCTGTCCAAATATACTTCCAGTTGAAGCAAAATCTTGTTTTGATTCCCGTGCAGGCATCTGTTCAACATACTTTGGTGGTTGAAAATCTATTTCTGGGTCTGTTAAATTGGCAGTACATCCAGAGAAGAGCACAAAAGAGAAGAGAGTTATAGTGAAGAGAATAATTTTTTTCATTGGAAATCTTTATATAGTAATAAAAAATTATAGCAATTTTAGTTCCAACTTCAAAGTAAATTATGATAAAATCTGTTTACAGGAGAGAACACACATGGAAAATCCCTTTGAATCAGGTCATATAAGAAATTACATCTTATTTTATGCAGGAGTAGTCCTTATTATGGTACTCTTTTTCTTTGCAAATACACTTTTTAACACTGTCCCCAAACTTGAAAAAAAAGTTTTCAACACTCAAAAAAGAGCTATAAAAGCA
>Ga0256829_1002058_pt1 | contig 15470 bp, 15 predicted proteins | sample 131447metaG_FD_185979 | JGI IMG/M metagenome (GOLD analysis project Ga0256829, IMG submission 185979) | Hydrothermal vent microbial communities from Lau Basin, Pacific Ocean - 131-447 | ecosystem: Environmental > Aquatic > Marine > Hydrothermal vents | place: Pacific Ocean: Lau Basin | collected...
TGGTATACCGGATGATATGAAGGGTTCTACGAAGGGAAACAATAATGGCAGTTGATGCAAATTGGGAGGCTGATCTCTCCAGATACCCAAAGTGGCCTTTTTTCAAAGAACAATCTATTTGGGCCATTTGGTTGTATAGATTCGGTCGGAGGGTTGATAGTCGATCACCTACTTTGGTTAAAAAATTATTGCTTAAAGTTTACTGGGTTCTTTTTAGAGTTATTGAGACATTAACCGTAATTAGCTTCTCAAAGTCTGTACAAATTGGGCCGGGTCTTAAAATTCATCATTTCGGGAATATTTTTATTCATCCTGATGTGGTGATTGGGAGTAATTGTACGCTTAGGCATGGTGTTACAATTGGAAACCGAACCTTGGATGGGAAAGCGCCTGTAATCGGAGATAATGTTGAGTTTGGTGCTTATGCCCAAGTTTTGGGTGATGTAAGGGTAGGGAACTCTTGCAAAATAGGAGCGATGTCTGTGGTTGTCCACGATGTCCCGGATGGATGTACAGTAGTGGGGGTTCCTGCCAAGGTTGTTGGCGTGTCAAGCAAACGATGAATTGTAATGAGCAGTGCGGCTAGAAGAGTCGAATGAAAAGATATGAAATTGCGATCATCATTGTTAATTTCCGGACGCCAAATCTGGTCATTGATTGTGTCCGTTCTTGTCTGTCGCAAGTAAATAAAATGGATGCGGCTATTATAATAGTCGACAATCATTCAGCAGATGAATCTGTTTCCCGTATTTCTGCCTGGGCCGAAGAAAACGCTAAATCCGGCAACGTTACTGTCCTTGAATCACAGGTTAATCGTGGCTTTTCAGGTGCCAATAATTATGGAATTCAATCTGTCAAAGCTGATTATTATTTGTTGCTGAACAGCGATACCATTGTTCGACCCGGAGCGATTGAGATGATGGTGAGAATGGCGAAAGAGCACCGTAGTGCCGGAATATATAGCCCCCGGCTGGAATATACGGATACCACCCCTCAGGAGAGTTGTTTTAATTTTCACAGGCCGATCAGTGAATTATTGCATAGTTCAGGAACTGGTGCGATTGATTGGTTGCTGTCCCGCTATGTTGTTCGCATACCTGTAAGTGATGTTGAGACTCGTCCTGACTGGACAAGCTTTGCCTGCGTACTGATAAGAAAAGAAGTGGTTGAAAGTGTCGGTCAGATGGACGATGATTTTTTTATGTATTATGAAGATGCCGAGTTTTGTTTTCGGGCCAGAAAAGCTGGTTGGCACGTGCTGAATGTTCCTGATGCAAAGGTTGTGCATTTGCGCGGCGGTAGCTCAAGTGTGAAAAGTAATGCAAAACTGCGAAAGCGATTGCCCCGGTATTATTATGAATCCAGAACAAAATATTACTATAAATGCTTCGGTTGGACCGGGTTGCTTTTTGCGAATATTTCCTGGGTGTTGGGTCGGTCGATTTCATTGTTGAGGGAGCTGGCAGGAAACAAGGATCAACATATTTGCGAAAAAGAGTGGCTCGACATCTGGACAAATTTTTTTGCTCCGAACAGTGAATCCGTTATGTACAAAAACAGCAATAAATGAGGCTGCCTGATTTTATCATTATAGGAGCGATGAAGTGTGCAACAAGCATGCTTTATGAGCAGATGGCATTGCAGCCGGGCATCTTCCTTTCAAGACCCAAGGAACCAAATTTTTTCAGTAATGATGAAATTTATGCACGGGGAATGTCGTGGTATCGGCATTTGTTTGAGCAGTCAGAACAGAGTGACGTGACCGGGGAAGCCAGCACTCATTATACCAAATTACCCACCTATCCGAATACAGTCGAAAGAATCCAAAAGCATGCGCCTGACGCAAAATTTATTTATGTCATGCGCCATCCTGTCGACAGGCTTATTTCTCATTATATCCATGAATGGTCACAGAATGAGATTCATTGCGATATTAACCAGGCTATACAGCAGTATTCTGAATTGATTGAATATAGCCGTTATTACTATCAGTTATTACCATATGTTCGTTGTTTTGGAGAGAATAATATTCTACCTGTTTTTTTTGAACGTATGATCTCTTATCCTCAATTGGAACTGGAGCGTGTATGCGCGTTTATCGGTTATAAGGGAGCGCCGGTTTGGCATGATATTGCAAAGCAAAACGTTTCAAGAGAGAGAGTCAGGAAGTTTGCCGGATATGAATTGTTGATTGAGAATCCTGCATTGAGATGGTTGCGGAGAAGGCTTGTCCCCAAGTCTATGCGGAATGCTGTGAAGGCGGGCTTATCTATGCGAGAGCGTCCGGAGCTGGATGCTAAGCAGGTCGCCATGCTGGAAGATCTGTTCGATGATGATCTTGCCATGTTGGGGAAAAAGCTTGGTGTTGATCTAACCTGTAGGAATTTTAAGGAAACAGTGAAATCCAATGTGTTGGATTGGCGAAGGCGATGATTTCTTCAGTGGAGGCTGATCATATGGTCGGGGCGGTGGTGATTGGCAGGAATGAAGGGGAGAGGCTTCGAGTCTGTCTGCAATCATTGGCCAACAAGGTTTCCTGTTTGGTATATGTTGATTCAGGGTCTACAGACCATAGCTTGGAAATAGCAGAATCACTCGGGGTTTTAGTGGTTAACCTTGATATGGTTGTTCCATTTACTGCCGCAAGGGCGCGTAATGAAGGTTTTGAGGCGTTGAAAAGGAACTGTTCGGGGATTCATTTTGTACAATTTGTCGATGGTGATTGTGAAGTGGTTGAGGGCTGGCTTGATGCTGCAAGCCATGCATTGCAGCATCAGAATGATCTGGCTGTTGTTTGTGGCAGACGCAGAGAACGCTTTCCTGAAAAAAGTATTTATAATCAGTTGTGTGATATTGAATGGGACACGCCAGTTGGGGAGGCTGATGCCTGTGGCGGTGATGCCCTGATTCGGGCGAATGCTTTTGAGCAGGTTGGGGGCTATAATCCTGGTCTGATTGCGGGGGAAGAACCTGAAATGTGTGTTCGATTGCGTCGGAACGGATGGAAAATACTGCGCATGGATGCGGAGATGACATTACACGATGCAGATATGCAACGCTTCTCGCAATGGTGGAATAGGATGGTGCGGGCAGGGCATGCATTTTCTGAGGTTAGTAATATGCACAGGGGATCATTGTTCAGGATTTGGAGGCGAGAGGAAAAAAGCAATTGGTTATGGGATTTGAGCTTGCCGGTAGTGCTGATAGGATCCTTTTTTTGGCAGTGGACTTTAGTGTGTTTGTTCATTTACCCGCTCCAAATATTGCGAATTGCCAGATATTCGTATCCCCATCGGACTTATCGGGATCGTATGTTGTTTGCCATATTCTGCATGCTGGGGAAATTGCCACTCATGCTTGGCCAATTTAGGTACCTGTGGGCTCGGATTTCCGGGCGTAAAAAACGAATAATCGAATATAAATAGGATAGAATGATTATGCGTATTGCGTATTTTGTTAACCGCTACCCTGAAGTTAGCCATAGCTTCATTCGGCGTGAAATAACGGAGCTTGAGAAACAAGGGGTGGATGTGATCCGGTTTTCAATTCACAGGGGTGAGAGTGATCTTGTTGACCCGCATGATTTAAATGAGCTGCAACACATGCATTATTTGAAGGAGCGCGGAGCAGGAAAAATCTTGTGGTGTGTGCTTTGGGTGCTGCTAGGCTCACCTGTAAATTTTGTTAAAGCATTACTGATGGCTATTTCGATGGGGCGGGACTCTTCTGTCGGGATTGTTAAGCATCTCTTTTATCTGATTGAAGCATGTATATTGGGGGCATGGGTTCAAGCGTATAATGTGAAGCATATTCATGCGCATTTTGGAACGAACCCTGCTGCTGTGGTCTTGCTGGTAAAATTATTGTATGGCATCAGCTATAGTTTCACTGTTCATGGCCCCATTGAATTTGACGCACCTGAGGCATTATCGTTGGGGAAAAAAATTGAATATGCATCATTTGTCGTTGCCATTAGTTCGTTTTGCAGAAGCCAGATGTTCCGTTGGTGTGGGCATGATTGTTGGAACAAAATTCATATTGTCCATTGTGCGCTCGGAGAGGATTTCCTAAGCGCAAAGGCGACCCCCGTGCCTGACAATCGCAGGTTGGTTTGCGTTGGCCGATTGGGTGAACAGAAAGGTCAGCTTTTATTGATTGAAGCCGTCCACAGATTGAAAGAGCAGGGCTGCCTGTTTGATTTGGTGCTGGCGGGAGATGGCCCTATGCGACAGGAAATATCGCATTTGATCGATCATTATGGATTATCAGATCAGGTCAATATTACAGGCTGGATTTCAGGCGAACAGGTTCTTCAGGAAATTGCTGGCAGCAGGGCCCTGGTTTTGCCAAGTTTTGCGGAAGGCTTACCTGTGGTTATTATGGAAGCATGTGCATTGAGGCGACCGGTTTTGACAACTTATATTGCCGGGATTCCTGAGCTTATTCATCATTCAGAGAGTGGTTTTTTGATCCCGGCAGGTTCGGTTGATGCTATTGCTGCCATGGTATTGGAGCTGTTGGAGATGGACGCATCAGCGTTAAATGCTATTGGCGAGAATGCATATAAATGTGTGTATAAGGATCATAATATTCATACTGAATGTGTAAAGTTGAAGTCGTTGTTTCAAACGGCAGTTGACAATGTTGAAAATTAGTATTTAATAAGAAGAAAAATTTTAGTGGTGGCTTGTTTGAACAAAATTGAGAGATTGAAGGGAAATTTTGAATGTGTGGCATAATCGGAGTTGCTTCTGTTAACCGTGTCTTAGACCGCACATGGCTTACTGCCGGCAGAGATTCGATGACTCACCGCGGGCCGGATGATGCTGGCGAGTGGTGGGCTGATGATGGGCGTGTTGGTCTGGGGCACAGGCGGCTTGCTGTGATTGACCTGTCACCCAAGGGGCATCAGCCGATGCACCTTCCAGCCAGAGGGTTATCCATTGTATTCAATGGTGAAGTGTACAATTTCAAAGAACTTCGTGCATGTCTGGAGGGGAAAGGTCATCAGTTTGACTCGCATTCTGACACAGAAGTTATTTTGGCATCTTATGTGGAGTGGGGTGTTGATTGTGTTTCTCATTTTAACGGGATGTTTGCATTTGCAGTTTTTGATGCAAAGTGTCATAAAGTTTTTACTGCCAGAGACAGGGCGGGAGAAAAGCCTTTTTTTTACCGGTTATCCGAAGGAACGCTTCGTTTTGCTTCTGAACTCAAGGCTTTAATGCTTGACTCCTCTTTTAAACCCCGAGTTGATGAAAAATCTCTCGATTGCTATTTGGGTTTAGGTTTTGTTCCAGGTGAAAGGTGCATGTTGGAGGGGGTGAATAAACTGCCCCCTGCTCATGCGTCTGAATTTGATCTTGAAAGCGGTGAAATGCGCATTTGGCGTTATTGGGGGCTTACTGATCTTGATGCAGACTGGGAGAATGGCCGCGTTGATGAAGCGGGATTGCTGGATGAGCTTGAGTCATTACTGGAAGATTCAGTGCGTCGTCAGTTGGTTGCAGATGTTCCTGTCGGTGTGCTTCTGAGTGGAGGGGTTGATTCAAGCCTTGTAACAGCGATGGCAGTTAGGGCTTCATCAAAAGTAAAAACTTTTACGATTAGTTTTTCTGGCTATGGCGATTATGATGAAAGTGAGCATGCAAGGCTGATAGCTGATCATTTTGGAACAGAGCATGTGGAACTGGATGCAGGAGCTTGTTCGGTAGATATTCTGCCACGATTGGCCAGGCAGTTGGATGAGCCAATGGTAGACTCTTCAATCTTTCCAACATTCCTTGTCAGTCAGCTTATTAAAAATCATTGTACCGTCGCTTTAGGTGGAGATGGGGGTGACGAACTCTTTGGAGGGTATCGGCACTATAGTCGCTTGCTCTGGATGCAGAAAAAATTGAGTATGGTGCCAGATTTTTTAAAGTCCCCTATAGCTAAGGCTTCTGAACGGCTACTGCCTGTCGGGTTGAAAGGTCGCCATTGGTTGCAGGGAATGGGCGTTGATTTAAGTAAGGATGTACCTCTGCTTGCGATGAACTGTTTTGATCCTTACACCAGAGGTCGCCTTTTAAATGGAGGGGCGTTTAGAGGTTTTAGTGCTGAAGCGGTAAAAAGTGAACGGATGCCTGTATCGGACGACCTGCTCCAGCGAGCTACTCGCATGGAGTTCGAGAATTATCTGGCAGAGGATATCCTTGTGAAGGTTGATAGAGCCAGTATGCTTAATTCGCTAGAGGTTCGCGCTCCACTTCTGGATTATCGCTTGATTGAGTTTGCATTTGGAAAGGTTCCGGCTTGTTTGAAAGCCACCCCTGCAACTCGAAAGGTTTTGCTGAAAAAACTGACGCATCGGGTTTTACCTGCCGATTTTGATCAACATCGAAAGCAGGGGTTCTCGATTCCTCTTGGTTCATGGTTACAGTCCGGTGTTTGGCTGGATTATTTTCGGGATATTTTGCTGGACTCATCATGTACTTTTGATCGCGTGGTCGTTAATGAATTGATTGAAGGGCAATTGAAGGGACGGATGAACAGTGAGCGTTTGTTCGCCCTTGTGCTGTTTGAACAGTGGAAGCGGGAATATCAGATTTGATTGGTTTTATTGTTGATGAAGTCGTAAAAAGTCCATCCATGGCCTTTTTACTTCACGGAAAGCGAAAAGTGTGATTTTCACTTTCCTTACAAATCAACAACTTGCGATGCAAGCTATTGATTTGCGCGCCCATCCATGGGCGCTCTGATGACTTCTTACGAAGTCATCAGAGTTGAATTGTTAATAAAATAAATATTGAAGGTGATTTATTGTGGAAAATAAACAAGTTGCGGTTGTTGGCCTTGGTTATGTCGGGTTGCCACTAGCGTTGGCATTTGGGCGCGTGATGCCAACAGTAGGGTTCGAGTTGTCTGAAAAAAAAGTACAGGCCTATCGTGAAGGATATGACCCGACCGGGGAAATGGAGTCTGAGTTGTTCGTTCGTGCCAGTCAGTTACAATATACGAATGATCCTGCTGCTATCAGCACTGCGGACTTTGTTGTGGTGGCAGTTCCAACGCCTGTGGATAACGCACATACGCCGGATTTAATGCCCGTGATTAAAGCATCAGAAACCGTTGGTCGGCATTTGAAAAAAGGAGCGACTGTTATTTTTGAATCTACAGTTTACCCCGGAGTTACCGAAGATATATGTATGCCGATTCTGACCAGAGAGTCTGGCCTGAGTTGCGGTGATGGAGGTTTTAAAATTGGCTATTCACCCGAGAGAGTGAATCCAGGTGATAAAGTGCATACGCTTGAGCGAATTGTGAAGGTGGTTTCTGGCCAGGATCAGGAAACGCTGGAACAGGTCGCAACGCTTTATGAACAGATTATTGAAGCAGGCGTCCACAGGGCTCCGACGATCAAGGTAGCGGAAGCTGCCAAGGTGATTGAAAACACCCAGAGGGATTTGAATATTGCTTTGATGAATGAACTGGCGGTTATTTTTGACAAATTGGAAGTCGACACGCTGGATGTCCTGGAAGCAGCTGGTACAAAGTGGAATTTCCTGCCGTTTCGCCCCGGGCTGGTAGGCGGTCACTGTATTGGTGTGGATCCATACTACCTTACGTACAGGGCTGAGACGCTTGGTTATCATCCCGATGTGATTTTGGCTGGCCGACATATTAATGATGGCATGGGTAAGTTTATTGCCGAAAAAACGGTTAAGCAGTTGATAGATGCGGATCTGAAAATAAAGGGGGCTCGTGTTGCTGTACTCGGACTTACCTTCAAGGAGAATTGTGAGGATTTGAGAAACTCCAGGGTTATAGATGTGATTCGTGAACTGGAGTCTTATGGTATTAAGGCGATGGTTTATGACCCTGTGGCAAATAAGGCGGAAGCCAAAAAAACGTACGATATCGACTTGGTAGCATTGGAAGAGTTAACCGAACTTGATGCTGTCGTGGCTGCGGTGGCGCATGATGAATTGGTAAGTATGGATATTTCGGAGCTTGTATCACGTTGTAATGTGGGTGTTCCATTTGTTGATATCAAATCAGTCTATGATCGCGTTGCCCTGGAATCCCATGGTTTCAAAGTCTGGCGTTTGTGATTTCTGAATGATGTGCGCCCTCTCTTCTACGAGTAATCATGGTGTTGCTTCATCTCACCCTTATGTGATTATTTCGCCATGCAGAAATGAATCCGAGTTTATGAAAAAGACGCTTGATAGCGTTTTGGCTCAGACTGTACCACCGGATTTATGGGTGATTGTTGACGATGGGTCAACAGATGATACCCCAAATATTCTGGCGGCGTATGCAAAAGAACATCCTTGCATCAAAGTTGTCACCAGAGCTGACAGAGGCAAGCGGAGCGTTGGGCCGGGCGTTATTGAGGCATTCTACTCTGGTTATGATACTATTGGTCCGAACCTGTTTGAATTTATATGCAAGTTGGATCTGGACTTAATTTTACCCCCGCGGTATTTTGAAATTTTAATCAACAGGATGAATGAAAATCCAAGGCTAGGTAATTGTAGTGGAAAGCCATACTTTGTTGATAAACTGACCGGTCGTTTAGTGAGTGAGGGGTGTGGTGATGAAAATGCGATAGGTGCATCCAAATTTTATCGTAGGGTCTGTTTTCAACAGATCGGTGGTTTTGTGCGTCAGGTCATGTGGGATGGGATTGATGGGCACCGTTGCAGGCAATTGGGCTGGATAGCCCAGAGTTGGGATGATTCCGATTTGCGGTTTACGCACCTTCGCCCGATGGGTTCAAGTCAGAATAGTATTATAACCGGACGATTGCGGCATGGTTTCGGGCAATACTATATGGGAACTGGCTTTGTTTATATGCTTGCCTCTTCAATCTATAGAATGGCTCGTCCCCCTTATATTCTTGGTGGAGTGGCTATGCTGTGGGGTTATGTGAGAAGTGTTTTAAAAGGGCTTCCCCGTTTTGATGATCCTGAATTAATGAGCTTTATTCGTACATATCAATGGGCATGTTTGGTTCAGGGTAAAGCCAAGGCTACAGAAGCTCTGAATGCGTTGCAGGAAGATAAATGGAAAGGATTGGAATAATGAGTTGTCTGGTTGCTGGGATGGGTGCTTTTGCTTAATCTTGTGCTATTGGTTTTCACCTTGTTGTTGATGATGCCAATGGTGGTCGTCTCAGTAGAGTGCATGATGGCCTTCTGTAAAAGATCTGAAGATGAAAAGTACATCAGATCGGTTGACCGCCCTCGGATTGGTGTGTTGGTTCCGGCTCATAATGAAGAGGCGGTGATTGCAAATGCGATATCAAGCATACTGAATCAATTGGTTGATGGGGATCAGCTTTTGGTTGTAGCTGATAACTGTACAGACAACACTGTCGCTATTGCGTCAAACAGCAATGTTCATGTTATCGAAAGAGTTGATGAACGCTATACCGGGAAAGGGTATGCGCTGGATGCCGGGATACGTGAATTTGAGAAAGACCCGCCTGAAGTTATTATTGTTATTGATGCTGATTGCGAAATGACTGAGGGGACGATTGAAAACCTTGCAAAAAAGGCCGTGTATCTGCAACGACCTGCACAGGCTGTTTATCTTATACGTAGTAAGGGTAAACCTTTCTCCAGCTACGAGATTTTTGGTCAGTTTGCATGGGTTGTGAAGAATTGGGTCAGGCCATTGGGCTTGAATTGTTTGGGTTTGCCGTGTATGCTAACTGGTTCAGGAATGGCATTTCCCTGGTTGGTGGCACGCGATGCTGATTTTGCTTGTGGTCATATAGCCGAAGATTTGAAGTTGGGACTGGATATGATTCTGGATCGAAAACCTCCGGTTTTTTGTTTGGATGCAGTGGTTACCAGTTACTTTCCTGCTGAGAACTATGAGCAGGAATATCAACGAAGACGGTGGGAGCATGGTTACCTGGATATAGGGTTTCGATATGTCCCACGTTTGTGGTTCCATGGAATCAGACACTTGATGTTTCAGTGTCTTGCGATTTCCTTCGATTTGATGGTGCCTCCATTGGCATTGTTGTTTCTGCTGCTATTGCTTGGGCTGTCTGTTACCGGAGCCGGTTTTATGTTTGATAATAGCTTGCCCTTTTTTATGTTGTCCGGCATGAGTATAGTCTTTTTACTGGTATTGCTGCTGGTTAGAAATAAATTTGCGAGTGACGTGATTAGTGTTGGCCAATTGTTAAGGTTTCCGTTGTATGTATGCATGAAACTGCCTCTATATTGGGGTTTTTTGGTTGATCGTGAAACCAGGTGGCGTGATGCAGATAAAAAATAAGCATATCAGTTGATGTATATTCTTGGTATTTCAGCCTATTACCATGATAGCGCCGCCGCATTGATATGTGATGGTGAGGTTGTTGCTGCGGCGCAGGAAGAGCGTTTCACACGAAAAAAACATGATGCCGGATTTCCTGTTCATGCTATTGCTTATTGCCTGGATGAAGCTGGTCTAACTCTGGTTGATGTCAATTACATCGCGTTTTATGACAAGCCTCTGGTGAAGTTTGAGCGGCTTCTGGAAACTTATCTCGCTTATGCCCCGAGTGGCTTTCGTTCATTCCTTTCGGCCATGCCGGTTTGGCTGAAAGAAAAACTATATCTGAAATCAGTTTTGAAGAAAGAACTCGCCAGGCTTGGGGGCTGTAAGACCTCTGAGCTACCATCATTGTTGTTCAATGAACATCATCAGTCGCATGCCGCTTCGGCATTTTTTCCATCACCGTTTCAGAAAGCGGCAGTGATGTGCCTTGATGGCGTAGGCGAGTGGGCAGCCACTTCCATCTGGCTAGGTGATGGAAATACGTTGACCCCTCAGTGGGAAATGGATTTTCCTCACTCACTCGGGTTGCTCTATTCGGCATTCACCTATTACACCGGTTTCAAAGTTAATTCAGGCGAATATAAGCTGATGGGGCTGGCGCCATATGGCGAGCCAGTTTATGTCGGCCTTATTTTGGATCATCTGATGGATCTGAAAGAGGATGGCACTTTCCGCCTGGATATGTCTTATTTTAATTATGCTACGGGCCTGACCATGACCAACAGCAAATTTGATGAGCTGTTTGGCGCGCCTGCTCGCCAGTCTGAAAGCGAACTGGGCCAGCGTGAAATGGACATTGCTGCTTCCATTCAGAAGGTGACGGAAGAAGTTGTATTGCGGTTAGGTAAAACCGTGAAAAAAGAGCTTGGTGTAGACTATCTGTGTCTGGCTGGCGGCGTGGCGTTAAATTGTGTCTCCAATGGTGAGTTGTTACGTTCAGGCGTGTTTGAGGATATCTGGATTCAGCCGGCAGCCGGCGATGCCGGCGGTGCATTGGGGGCCGCACTGTCCGTCTGGTATGAATACCTGGATAAACCGCGCACGACAAATCCTGTTGATAGCATGAAAGGCGCCTATTTAGGGCCTCGTTATGCCGATGACGAAATTGAGGCGTATCTTCAATCCGTGAATGCTTCCTATAACAAACTGGATGATGATACGTTGATCAACGAGTTGGCAGTCATTCTCGATGACGGCAATGTGATTGGCCGTATGCAGGGGCGTATGGAGTTTGGCCCTCGCGCTCTGGGTTCGCGCTCGATTATTGGTGATCCCCGCAATACAAAAATGCAGTCGGTGATGAATTTGAAGATCAAATACCGGGAATCATTCCGACCATTTGCGCCGATTGTGCTTGCCGATCGGGTTGGTGATTATTTTGTGCATGAAGGAAAAAGCCCGTATATGTTGATTGTCGCACCGGTGAAAGAAGAGATTCGCTTGCCGATGACAGCAGAGCAGAAGCAGTTGTTTGGTATTGAAAAACTGAATGTTCCGCGCTCCCAACTGCCTGCGATTACCCATGTCGATTATTCAGCGCGCATTCAGACGGTGCACGAAGAAACCAATCCGGGATTGTACGCGTTACTCAGGGCGTTTGATGAACGCACAGGTTGTGCAGTATTGGTGAATACCTCATTTAATGTGCGCGGCGAACCTATCGTAAATACGCCTGAGGATGCCTATCGCTGTTTCATGCGTACAGGAATGGACTATCTGGTAATTGAAAATTATCTGTTGGCCAAGCCTGATCAGCCGAAGTGGGAGAAGAACGATGATTGGAAAGATGAGTTTGAATTGGATTGAATTGAAGGAAAAACCGTTAGCCACGGATATCTTTTGGAAAAAAGCGAGCCACGAATGGCACGAATATAGTAATAAGCTGGGGGGGTATCGCAGATGTTCATCATACTGAAGTACCCGAGTGTTTATCTATCTATTATCATTGTCTTTCATTCGTGTTCATTCGTGCAATTCGTGGCTAGGTTTGTTTTGGTTGGGAGTAAAGATGTCACATAATGAAATACCGGATTTAGATACTAAGGGTTTGCGCCAGTTTGGTTTGATGCTTGGGGGTATTCTCATCGTATTATTCGGGTTCATCCTGCCATGGAGTCGAGATTGGGGTGGCTTTCCGAGCTACCTGTGGATTATGACTGGAACTTTGGTGCTCATCTGGGCATTGGTTGCTCCAGGCTCAATGCGTGGCTTGTACTGTGGATGGATGCGCATTGCGATGGCAATCGGCAATGTGATGAACAGGATTATTTTGGCCATCGTATATTTTATTGTGATTACCCCGATGGGATTTGTCATGCGTATGATGGATAAAGATCCAATGCGCCGAAAATTGGATAAAAGCGTGGCGAGTTATCGCGTGCTTAGTAAAGTTCGTCACAGAAACCATGTGGAGAGGCCGTACTGATGCTGGATTTATTGAAAGATTTATGGGGCTTTATGAAAGACCGCAAAAAATTCTGGTTGGCTCCGATTGTCATAGTTCTTCTGTTGCTGGGTATCCTGGTAGTTTTTGCGCAAGGATCTGCTGTGGCGCCGTTTATTTATACGCTGTTTTAATATGAGTTGGAAAATTTTATTTTTACCAAACTGAAAAGCGGCGCTATCTGGATTGGCATTGCGCAAGTGGTGGGCCAGTTCATTCGGCTTGGCAGTAATCTGATCCTGGCCTGGTTGTTGACACCCGATGCTTTTGGTTTGGCTGCGTTGGCAATGACGCTATTTACCGGTTTGGTGCTGATGTCCGATTTGGGAACCGGCGCGAGTCTTATACGTAGCAAACATGCGGATTCTCCACCATTTTACAACACGGTATTTACCATTCAATTCGGCCAGGGGGCATTGCTGTTTCTGGTCTGCCTGTTGCTGGCTTCCCCTATGGCTGGTTTTTATGATGAACCAGCACTGCAAGATATGATTATGTTTGGTGGTTTTGGCCTGTTCCTGCAAGGGTCACGTTCAACCTCATGGCCCTTATTGCAAAGAGATATGCGCATTAAACGGTTGACTGTTTATGGCATGATAACCCAGCTGACCGGTGTGAGCGCAACAATTGCTTATGCCTTTTTTTATCCTGAACCGTTGGCTTTGATCATTGGCTTTGTTGTTTCAGCATTTGTGGCCACACTGATTTCTCATCTGTTACATCGGCATGAAATCAGAAACCGGTTGAGCTGGGATGCTTCTTCCTTCCATGAAATTTTTCATTTTGGGAAATGGATATTTATATCTTCAATCCTTAACTTTTTATCTCAGAGATCAGACCGGTTTATTCTGGGGAAACTTTCTTCTGTTGAAACTTTGGGTGTTTATCATGTTGCCATGATGCTGGCTGATTTGCCGCGTTTTGCTGTACATCTTATTTCTGAAAGGTTGTTATACCCTACCTTCGCTCATTATGCAAAAGAGGATGTTGTGCTATTAAACAAAAAAATATTACAGATCAGAAGTGTGTTGTTGCCTGCCATGTGGGTGTCGAGTCTGATTGTTATTGTATTGGCAGATCCATTTTTTTTCTATCTGTATAAGGACTCTTATCATGATGCTATGTGGATTGCGCCATGTCTGGTGCTGATGTTGTGGTATAGTATTTTAATAAATGCCATGGACAGGATACCTGTCGCCTTGGGCGATTCGAAATTGCTGGCCAAGATGTGGACTCTGATATTACCCGTGAAAGTTGTTTGTGCGTATGCGGGTTATCTCTATTTTGGTCTGGCCGGGTTTATTGCCGGGCTTACGCTAGGTTCTTTTGCTGGATATTTACGGTTGACTTTGGCGGCAAGAAAAATTGGACTTAATTTTCTGAAACAGGATTGCAAATATACAATAACATTATTGTTGGTCACTGCGCTCTATTTTTACTTAAAAGTTTGGATGAGAATCCCTCTGGGTGAAATAAATATCTGGTTGAGCACCATGGCATTTTTAGTGATAAGCCTGTGTGGGGGGGGGATTGTGGTATTCAGAATTAAGAAATTGATTGGACAAGTTGATATGGGGAAAAACGATTTAATTTTATAAAACAGGAGGATGCTTATGATTCAAGGTAGCACCCACTTTATGATTGGTTACGTCGCCGGGTTCCTGTTGTTTATATGGCTTCGCATGGTTCGGCCAAAAAATTACAGGATTGCTGTTTACGCACCGCTTGTGCCATTCGGCATGGGGCTGTTTTTTTCTATGCCGTATCTGTTCGAATTGGGGGGGGCAGGAGAGCTACAGAATTATATCGGTATTGCGGTGAATCTGTTTGGTGCCTATGGTTGGCTGCATCAAAATACATTTGCCGTGGACTATCTGGCCAGCCTGAATGTGGTGGCTGTCGTGTGCGGCATTTTATACCTTCTCATAGTGCGTCATTATATCAAGTTGATCAGACGGCTGCGAACGAAGAATGCCTGCTAAACATTTCTATTTTTCCAATGGCGCCTTGCTGGGGACGGCCCTGGTGGTCTCCGTCCGTCTGAATCGAAAAAGGTTATATAGAAGATATAAATGGTTTCGAGGACTCTATCGGATTGATCGTGACTGGTTCCTCTATTTCCCGGCAGTGATTGGTCTGTTCGGCCTGTATGGTTTGATTCCGGATATATTATACGCCATCGGACTGTTGCCCAAGCATGTGATCAGATCTGATTTTTTTAATCTGTTTTTAGGTTACTCCTGGTTTGAAAGTGTTGAGGATTTACCTGACTACAGCCATGTCAATGAGCTGTGGAACTGGTGGGGTGAAGCAGTGCTGTTTTGTATCAGTATCGGTATACTTGTGTTTTATATTCGACTGGTGAATAGTATTGCGAACAGAAAATGAAGAGAGAGACATGGGGGGAATATGAGATACGCGTATAGAACAATGACAAGCGCAGTGCTGATGTGCCTGTTTGTACCCAATGCCTGTGCGTTTGGCGACGGTATCAATATTGGCGGACTTCAGATCAATCCGAGTGTGACGGTATCAGGGTCGTATAATGATAATGTTACCAGAGCCGAAACACGGAGGATCAGTTCATGGGAGACCATCGTTAGCCCGGCGGTTGATATCACTGCCGGCAGCGATATCAATCAGATGAATGTTCATTATGATTTTGAGCGTGGCGATTTTTTCGGTAGCCAAAGTGATTCTTATT
>Ga0256829_1002059_pt1 | contig 15466 bp, 18 predicted proteins | sample 131447metaG_FD_185979 | JGI IMG/M metagenome (GOLD analysis project Ga0256829, IMG submission 185979) | Hydrothermal vent microbial communities from Lau Basin, Pacific Ocean - 131-447 | ecosystem: Environmental > Aquatic > Marine > Hydrothermal vents | place: Pacific Ocean: Lau Basin | collected...
CTGAGAACAATTATGCGTTAAGATTGGCTAGTGGCAATAATCATTTAGAGGTAGTCAAGTACTTAGTAAAGAAAGGTGCGGATATAACAGCTGAGAACAATTATGCGTTAAGATGGGCTAGTGAAAACGGTCATTTAGAGGTAGTCAAGTACTTAGTAAAGAAAGGTGCGGATATAACAGCTGAGAACAATTATGCGTTAAGATGGGCGAGCGGAAATGGACATCTAGGAGTAGTCAAATACTTAGTAAAAAAAGGAGCTGATGTAACTGCTGCTAATAATTGGGCGTTAGAATGGGCTAGTGAAAACGGTCATTTAGAGGTAGTTAATTTCTTAAAACAACAACTTAAAGCAATGAAGGAGTAATAGATGAATAAGCCAGATTTCAATATAATCACTAATTGCGGCAATTTAAATAGAACAGTAATAAGATATAAAAAGCTCTGTTATATAGGATGCTTTACTGGGACTAAAGAGCAAGCTATAGAAGCTATATCTAAAAAATATACAGGTATAGCTAAAGATGACTATATAGCTAAAATAGAAGAACTTTATAATCGTACAACAATGGCTGATGAAGATGTAACAGCGAGAGACAACTGTGCGTTAAGATGGGCTAGTAAAAATGGCTACCTAGAAGTAGTTAAATACTTAATAGAAAAAGGTGCTGATGTAACTGCTGATAATAATTACCCGTTAAGATGGGCTAGTGAAAAGGGTCATCTAGAGGTAGTTAAATACTTAATAGAAAAAGGTGCTGATGTAACTGCTGATAATAATTACCCGTTAAGATGGGCTAGTGAAAAGGGTCATCTAGAGGTAGTTAAATATTTAGTAAAAAAAGGTGCGGATGTAACTGCTGATGATAATTATACGTTAAAATGGGCGAGCGAAAATGGACATTTAGAGGTAGCTAAGTACTTAGTAAAAAAAGGAGCTGATGTAACAGCTGCGGACAATTGTGCATTAAGATGGGCTAGCAATAACGGTCATCTAGAGGTAGTTAAATATTTAGTAAAAAAAGGTGCGGATGTAACTGCTGCTAATAGCTTAGCGTTAAGATGGGCGAGCGGAAACGGTCACCTAGAAGTAGTTAAGTACTTAATAGAAAAAGGTGCGGATGTAACAGCTGAGGACAATTATGCGTTACAATGGGCGAGCGGAAATGGACATTTAGAAGTAGTCAAATACTTAGTAAAAAAAGGTGCGGATGTAACTGCTGATGATAATTATGCGTTAAAATGGGCGAGCGAAAATGGACATTTAGAAGTAGTCAAATACTTAGTAAAAAAAGGAGCTGATGTAACAGCTGCGGACAATTGTGCATTAAGATGGGCTAGCAATAACGGTCACCTAGAAGTAGTCAAATACTTAGTAAAAAAAGGTGCGGATGTAACTGCTGATGATAATTATGCGTTAAAATGGGCGAGCGAAAATGGACATTTAGAAGTAGTCAAATACTTAGTAAAAAAAGGAGCTGATGTAACAGCTGCGGACAATTGTGCATTAAGATGGGCTAGCAATAACGGTCATCTAGAGGTAGTTAAATATTTAGTAAAAAAAGGTGCGGATGTAACTGCTGCTAATAGCTTAGCGTTAAGATGGGCGAGCGGAAACGGTCACCTAGAAGTAGTTAAGTACTTAATAGAAAAAGGTGCGGATGTAACAGCTGAGGACAATTATGCGTTACAATGGGCGAGCGGAAATGGACATTTAGAAGTAGTTAAGTACTTAATAATAGCAACAAGTGATAAAGCTTGCGACGGCTGTATCAACAAACCACTGCCAAAAGGAATCTATCCTGAAACTTGTGGAACTTGCAGCAGATTTTACGCAGATAAGTATGAGGAGAAAAGAAAATGCAAAAAAATCTAAAACCGCTGGCACAAGGCTCTAGTCCGCAAACTGGGAATATTTCTGATGCAGAGCTATCAAGAATTACGAGTATTCCGAAGGCAACTCTTATTTCTTGGTCCAAGACTGAAAAGGACAACTGGAGAAGCAAGCATTATTGGTTTTTAAAATCTTTTAGTAAAGAAGAGCTAAGGAGACAAATATATAAAAGCGAAGAATTTTATTAAATTTGTAACGAAACACACTATAATACTTGACATTTATAATGAGATATGTTATAATATGACATCTTAAAAGAAAAAAGGATAAGAGATGAACAAGATAGATTTTAATATAATCACTAATTGCGGAGATGAAAATAGAACAATAGTGAGATATAAAAAACTTTGCTACATAGGAAATTTTACTGGAACTAAAGAGCAAGCGATAGAGTATATATCTAATATATATTCAGATAAAGCTAAAGCTGGCTGTATAGCTAAAATAGAAGAACTTTATAATCGTACAACAATAGCTGATGAAGACGTAAAAGCTGAGGACAATTATGCGTTAGAATGGGCTAGTGAAAATGGACATTTAGAGGTAGTTAAGTACTTAATAGAAAAAGGAGCTGATGTAAAAGCTGAGGACAATTGGGCGTTACAATGGGCTAGTAGAAACGGTCACCTAGAAGTAGTCAAATACTTAGTAAAAAAAGGTGCGGATGTAACTGCTGATGATAATTATGCGTTAAAATGGGCGAGCGAAAATGGACATTTAGAAGTAGTCAAATACTTAGTAAAAAAAGGAGCTGATGTAACAGCTGCGGACAATTGTGCATTAAGATGGGCTAGCAATAACGGTCACCTAGAAGTAGTCAAATACTTAGTAAAAAAAGGTGCGGATGTAACTGCTGATGATAATTATGCGTTAAAATGGGCGAGCGAAAATGGACATTTAGAAGTAGTTAATTTCTTAAAGCAACAACTTGAAGGATAAAAAATGACAAAAGAAGTAAAAGTAGATCTATCTGTAATAGATGAGCATAGTTTAACGCTTTTAAAAGCCCCAGAAGATTTAAAAAAGTGGTTTTTGCGCAACATAGGGTCTCTGCCTGTTAACAAACTAAAAGATGTAGAAGGTGACTACAACGGTTATGTAAAGCGGCTAAAAGACAAATACATAAATAGCACCTATGACGACAAAGGCAATATACTTTCTCACAAAGACTTTTATGGTCCTTGTAAAAAATATGCATATGATGATAAAGGAAACATGCTTTTTTACAAAAACTCCACTGGTTATTGGGAAAAATATACTTATGATGATAAAGGTAATAAAATTTCTTATAAAAACCCCAACGGTTGTTGGGAAAAATATACTTACACTACAAATGATGAGTATTTTACGCAAACTCTTAACGGACGGACAATACTAAAAGTTCCATTTATAAGGAGCAACTAATGACAAGAAATGAAGCAAAATTAAGAGTACAAGCAAGTTTAGCCAGTATCATTGGAGAACAATTCTTGCCTCTGATTTTAGGAAGCTCCGCCATTAATGGTGGGGTGGTTCACTGCTTTAAGAAACAATTAAGACAAAAGTGCTATAATTTTCTCATATTAATTTTTTAATATTAACTTGCTTCCAAATTTTTTTGGGATAGACATACTATTTCGGTGCGTCAGAGACGTTACATTTTCAACGATTTAGTTTTTTTCGACAGCTCAGCAGCGTCATAGGATGGGCAAAAATAATGGTAATAATAATAAATAAAGAGATATAAAGATAGTAGCATTTTATGTTATAAATTATACTTTTGATTTAAAAAAATACGCAAATAGTCGTAGTAGTAACACGCTAGAAGTGTTATGTTGATCACACGTTTGCAATGGAAAATAATTCAGTAACATTTCTAGCATGTTACACCCCTCACTATAGCTCTCTCAATTTTAAACCTAATTTAATTTATTCTCTAAAAAAATAAAACAAAAAAATTTGAATTATCTACTATCAAAAAAACCCATAAAGGACATTTATATTGCTCTTTAGGGAGTGTATTGCCATGTTTTTCTAAAGGTCTCAAAAAAGAGGCAATATATAAAAACAGGAACTCGTATGCTAAGTTAAAATTAAGCAATAATTATTGTAAACAAATAGTTGCACATTTGCTTATATCCTTGTTTTAAAAACAAGTTATTCTTAATTTTAAACTACTTCAATTTTGATGTCATATACGTCATAAGATCAATAAATATTTCAAAAGATTGTGATACTTTTTAAGTATCCTGTTGCTTCTTTCTATTGAAATCAATGTTATATAGTTATATTTTACCTCCGCTAAGGGAGCAATTTCTCCCTTATAGGGGGTATTCTCTCATTTTTGCTCCTTTAGCGGAGGTAAAACTTCATTTATCTGTTAAAAATTTTATAAAAAACCGTATCTGACAGATGTACGGGCAAGGAGTCAATTATGAGTAATGTAATTACACAAAACAACAGTCGTGGAAATAATCTACAAATCTTAGATGATAAAAGAAATGAACTAGCAAAAGGTCTAATTACATATAAACAGTATTTAGATGTAATACCAAAAGATCAGCAAGAGTCTTTCAAGAAAAACTTTTTAGAGTTAGCAACACAAGATTATTTACTTAGTATTGTAAATACAAAAGAGTTAATCCGTTTTGCAGCTAATGTAACAAAAATAGGACTTGATATTTCACCATCCTCAAAAGAGTGTTACATCATTCCTTTTGAAGTAAAAGTAAACGGAACAAAAGTAATGCTTCCACAAGCAGTTATCCCTTTAAACGGTATTCAACAACTTGCATATAGCAAAGGTTTCTTTTTAGAAATTCATGCGGTTTATCATTTTGATGATGGGAGTTGCGAAGCTGCAAATTTACTTACACGTTTACAACAATCGCAATTAAGAACAGCCGATCCTGATTGGGTAGATAGTCACTTTATAGGATTTGATGTTATTTTAACGGATCTTAAAAAAGAACTGCCCGTTCAAAGTAAATTTGTAGAGCTGAATTATGTACGAGAGGCAACAAAAACGCTCCAAGATAATCGTTGGAAAATCCAAACATGGAGACACAAAGCAGTCCGTAGAGCATATGGAGATTGCATGATTCCTCGTGATCGCAAACTAGAAGTATTTGAAGAAATTGAATCATTGAACGATTCAATGCTTAGTAAAGCTGTTACAAAAACTAACGTATCTCTTAATACAGAGATTGAAAATGCAGTAATAGCCGCAGGTTTTGGAGTTTCTAAAGCTAATGGGCTAGCAATAGTTATAGATAAAAACGGTAAACCCACTTCTTGCTTTGGAAAAGATCAGATTATAAAAGATTTAGGTTTTTCTTATCAAAACAATCAATGGACAATGGACTACAACGAAGAAAAATCTCCTGTTAAATCTTTAATGCTTTTTTTAAAAAACAATGGTTTAACAAATGAAGAAATGGGCAAGTTTGTCAAAGAATATCTTGGTCTTAGCAGCAGTGATGTTGATAAAATTCAAGTTGTTTTAAACGACAAAGAGGAATTACGGAAAAAGATTACAATGTTTTTAGCAGATCAGGAAATTCCTAACGATTATTCTAAAAGCATAGGACTATAGAAATATAAAAATTCAAAGTACAGCTACTTTGTCTAATAAGTAAATCAAAGAGATTAGCTATCTCTCCACACTATTCCTATAGGGAGCACTTATCCCTATAGGGATAATACTCCTTGTAGCGAATTATTATTTTCATAAAAATAGCACAAGGAAAAACACATGAAAACAGGAATTATAGTATTGGTAACTTGTATAGCATTATATGCGAGTATCAAAGATATTAACACAACTACAGTAGCAATCACTAATCATACACAACATATCAATGTTGCTATCAAACTATTGGGAGCTACTAATGAATAAGTTAAAACAATTTATAGATAAAAACTTCCCAAAAGTTTTAGCAAAAGAAACAGAGCTTTCACTTGGTGATCGATCAAAATATATCGGAGCATCTGATATAGGGTCATGCTTACGAAAAGCCTATTTAAGCAAAACTGAACATGTTGAACATAGTATTGCACAACATATTGTCTTCCAAAGAGGACATATCGCAGAGCAGATCGTTGAGAAAATGATTTCGAGTACTCCTGTGAGTAAGCAAGTCGAAGTAAAAGGTAAAGCAGAGAATGGATATGAGATTAAAGCTCATATTGATTTTACAGTTGATTTTACAGATTCAATTGTTGTTATCGAGGCAAAATCAACATCCCTGCAAATAGATCAACCCTATGAAAGTTGGATATTACAAGTACAGTTACAGATGGGATTGCTTATGCAACAACAAAAACAAAAACGAAAATATAAAGAAATTAGGGCTTACATCATTGCATTAGATGTAAATTCAGGATGGTATAAAACTTTTGAAATTTCACCGAATAAAGCTTTGTTTGATATAGCTATGAGCAGGGTTGATATTTTAGCGAATGCATTGGTTTCAAAAACAGAACCGGTAGCAGAAGTACAATTATACTGTAGTAAATGTGCCTTTAAGCACGACTGCCCTGCAATAACAAAAATGACAGAAGAAAATTTGCCTGCGGATGTCGCAGAAATTGTAAGCAAATTAGCAAAAGTCAAAGAAGTAGAAAAAGAGATAAAAGAGATGAAGAATCAACTAAAAAGTTTTATGGAATCCACAAAGATTTCAATCGCAAAAGCGGGAAACAATACTGTATCTCTTGTAAAAAGAAGAGGTAAGAAAACTGTTGATACTGATCTTTTACAGCAAGTAGCACCTGACATCTATGCTCAAGTAGAGTGTCATGGCGATGGCTATAGCTATTTAAAAGTAGTGTAATATGAAGTTTTATTACAAAAAAAAGGTGAGTCAAACGCTTGCCGTAATTTTGACATATGTTTATCGCAAAAACGATTTTAAATCGTTTTGTGGTCACAATTCACAAGAGATATTAAACAAATTAGTTGAAATTGGACTTTTAAGAGTTCATTCTTCTAAGAGAGAGATATTTTACTTTTTAACGGAAAAGTCTAAAGGTTTTAAAGCTATTGATTTAGCAAAAGAGTATCTTTGGGCTTATTACAATGTTGATCTACATTTAAGAAAAAATGGAAAAAGATTTATATTCTGCTTTGATCAATCATTGCCATCCGGAAAAGGATTGGTAGAGATCGCCCAAGCAATTAAAAAATGCTATGTTTAAAAAAACCGCAATATGTTTTCTTTGAGATTTTCATATTTTGGGTGTGTTACGACTATCTTCATAAATCCGTAAAAAAGGACACAAAACAAGACAGCTCCGTAAGCATGTAGATATATGAGAAGCAATAAAGCTATTGCCATTAAAAAGAGTATATTTTTTGAGATTTCATTCATGATTAATCTTTGTATGGGATTTTTAAAAACTATTATAGCAAAAGTTAAACAAGGAGAAGCGATATGGCTCATTTTGTATATACAAAAGAAGCTGCTGCGAATTCTATGGGACTTACAAGTACAAAACAAATTAGCTATTATATTAATCAATGCCTAAATAAAGGTATAGACCCTTCTAAACGCATAGGAGGTGTTGAGTATTTCGATGTTGATATGTTGCTAAACGTATCAATGGCTAAAGTCCGTAAGAGAATCAAATATACACCGCAACAGTTATTATTCAATTTTTAGTTTAACTCCAAGCGGAGTTTTCATCTTTTAGATGTAGGACTCCGCAAGGACTCCTATGTCTTATTAATAAAAAGAATCAGGATAAATATTATGAAACAAAGTAATGAAGTTAAAAGAACAAAAGAGATCAACGCAGTAGCAGCTTTTTGGGCTTGCTTATTACCAGCAGCGGCATTTGGAATGATGGCAATTATACATCATCAATATGCAGTGATCATATCTGTAGTTATTTGGTTTATACCAGCAACAATATATGTTGTTTATAATCAAACGAAAAGAAAAAATGCAAAAGATTTTCTAAAATATTCTGCAATGGCTATAATGTTTTTTACATTTATTGTTATGATTGTATTGACAGCAATAGCTATAGGATAAAACAATGAAATACGATATTGAAAAACTTGAGGCAATACCTATCGATGACGTAATTATCGCATTAAGTGGTAATTATAAAAATGATAGAAAACCTTCAAATCGGCAATTTAACATGCATTGTTGTAATGCATCTTTTCATTCACAAGATGATAAAAAACCATCTTTGACGATATGGAAAGAAAAAAATATATGCAAATGTAATGTATGCAGTATCAAAGGTAATCCAATAGCCGTTGCAAAAGCAATGCATGGAGATAGTTTTAAAGAAGGCTGTGAGTGGTTACATGATGTGTTTAATATTCCTCCTCTTGAAGGCGAAATAAAAAGAACGCATACACCACTATTACATAAAAAACAGCAGGTTAAGAGAATATATTTTAATGGCAGTAAACCTTACCAGATAATTAAAAATATAAATGAGTATATGCCTTTATATTTAACTTTTTCAAAAATTCAAAAGTTGAAATTAGTATATACATATATTTATCGCTTTAGTTGTCTAACAAATAGAGAAAGACTTATTAAATTTTATCGTAGTCGTGGCATTAGCAATAATCCTCATCTTGATAAAATTGGTTATTTAACAATAGAAGATATTGCTATTTTAGTAAATAAATTAAGTGAAAAATTTCCATTGAATGATCTTATAGAGTTTGGCATTATAAACGATGCTGCACATAAATTCCCTCTACAATGGAAGCAGATAAAAAATTGTCTCTTAATACCATCATTTGACATTTACTCAAGTTTAGTTGAGGGCTTTATGCTTCGTCCAATAGACAATACCAACAAGTGGTTTAATGGAAAAGAAAGCAGGCTATCCGTTCCGTCAATTTTAAAACCGATGCCGTTTGGTGTAGGTTACAAAGTTTTAAGTAGAGATTGTGATATTTATATTACAGAAGGGCATATTGACGCTCTCTCTCTACCGCATGAATTTTGTTTTATTGCTGCTCCGGGAGTACAAAGTTTTGAACGAGAACAACTGAGTATATTGAAAGATCGAAATATAAAAATAGTTTTTGATCAAGATGATGCAGGACAAAAAGTAGCATGGGGTTATACGGAAGTGTCCTTTTTAGATCAACAGTTTGTAATTTTAAATAATAAAAAACACAAACTTAATGACAGATTAAAGGCATTAAAATCTCAAAATATAGAAGTAACGACAAGAGAAGTAAAAGGTTTTAAAGACATGCTGTTAGATGCAGGTGTTGCTTCAGTTGAAGTGATTACTTGGGATAAGCAATATGGTAAAGACATTAATGATTTACTCGTTAATAACACCATTAGAAATGTTTTTAAACAATAACTTTAAATAAATGAAATGGAGAAAAAAATGAATAGTAACTTTTCAAAAGCATCAGTAGTTTCTCATCCAACTCGAGGTCAAGGTGGTAGTTCTTCTTATAGAGGAAACGCCGGTGCAAACTTTATGAAAGATGTAATTTTATTTGGTGCAGAAAACACAAAAACGAATCTTAGTGATATGCTATTTGTAGATGCCAATGAAGGCAGCGGTACTTCAAGAGATGTTTCAGCGACTCTTGGAAATCAGTATGTCGGTCTCGACTTAATGCATGGCGATGATTTTACTAAAAGCAGTATCTTAGATAAATTATCACGACCTGCTGAAATGGTGTTTACACATCCGCCTTATGCAGAGACAATCGAATACAGCGGTAATCAGTGGGGAACAGAAATGTTACCAAATGATTTATCAAATCCTAATATTTCTAAAGATGAATTTCTTGAAAAATCTCAAGTTATGTTAATGAATCAAAGAGAGGCGACAAGAAATGGTGGATTATATACAACATTAATAGGTGACATGCGAAAAAAAGGTCAATTTTGGTCTTTTCAGGCGGATTATCAGATGCTTATGCCAAAAAATGAACTCATCAGTGTAGCTATAAAAATGCAACATAATTGTATGAGTAATGGTCGTAGCTATGGAGGTTCTTTTGTACCTATTACTCATGAATACTTATTAATTTGGAAAAAAAGAGCTGCTTCGATCTATGTAATTGGTTTTGAGGCTGCAAAAAGTGCTCAGAAAAAAATTGCTATGACATGGCGTTCTGTTATTAGAATCACCATGATGAAACTAAAAACTGCAAAACTATCTGATATTTATATAGAGATAGAAAAAGTTGCATCTAGTTTGATAGTTAAAAATCCAAACTACAAGGCAAAAATTCGTCAAACATTACAAAAACATTTTAAAAATGTTGAGCGTGGTGTTTGGAGTCTATAATATAAAGATAGTAAAAAAATAATATTAAAATAGGAGGATATCTTGAATATCAAAAAACAAAAAGCTCCAATACTAAGGATGCAACCACGAGAACACTTTTGGGTTAAAGGCTTAAAAAGAGCCTTTGATTTAAGTGGGCTTGTACCTCTTTATATTTATGTGTCTAATAATCTTGACACGATAACAAGAAATGAGAGTTTAGAATGGAATATAGGTCGTGCAACAATTATTTATTCAATAGATAATAACGATACTATTCATTTAATCAGTGGTTGGGTTGGAAGTAGAGATAACAAAGCTGTAGCGTAAATTTATAGTAATAAGAAATAAGTTTAACTCCATAAAGGGAGTTTAGTTTTAACCGACTAGGACTCCCTTTGGGATTCCTATGTTTATATAATCAAAAAAAATAAACCTTTAATTAAAATCTCATGAAAACTTTTAATCGTAACAGCGTAAACGCCGATACCGAACTAAAGTAGGATCACTTTTAACAAGCAGAGTAATGAAGATATAGTTAAAATCAAGGAAACACAAATGAAAACATTAACATTAAACACAAGCAGTCTTTTAAACGCAGTTGCAATAGCTAACAATTTTATGGCAAAAGAGGGTGATTTTGAAGGAACAATAGTTTTAGCAGGACACAATGGAAAATTAGAAGTTAGATCGACAAATTTTGAACAAACTATCATCTTTAAAGAGATTGATTTTGTATCATCTGATTTAACTGATAACAATTTTTCAGCTTTTTCTATAGATGGTAAAAAACTTTTAACTGTATTGAAGGCTGCTAGAGATGAAGTAAAAATTGAACTTATAAGTACAGAGCAAGTGATTGTCAAGAGTGGTCGTTCAAGAGTAAAAATTGACCTATTTGCAAACACACAAAGTATTTCCATAAATAAAGAAGGTTATTCTCTTGGTAATATGAGTGAACAAATTAATGCAATGCACAAAGTAATTCATGCTGCGGATTTAAACAATCCTAAATATGAGTTAAACGGTATATTACTACAAGCAAAACAAGGTTATTTCAATGTTGTAGCAACAGATGCAAGAAGGCTATCTATTGTAAAGATGGTAAGTCAAGATAACATGGATATTATCATTCCAAAAAAAGGTGCAGAAACAATAATTAAACTCTTTCAAGGGTTTGATGTTGATAGCAAACTTCAAGATAATACTTTATTGTCTTTTCATACAGATAAAATTAGTTTTTCAACAAAATTAATTAATGGAAAATATCCAAATTTTGAGAGGATTGTTCCAATGGGTTTCAAGCAAACAGTTACAATACCAACAAGTGCATTAAAATCTCTTGTTAGTGAAGCTTCGATATTTAATAACGAAATAATTATTGATATTAATAATAATAAAATAAAGCTAACTGATTTTGATGATAATACTAAAGTTGAAGACGACTTTACTTCATCAGTAAATATACAATTTGGTATTAATGCACATGCGATAATAGATTTTATTAATGCAATAAAAGACATAAATATACAAATAGGCTTTAATGAAAATAGTTTACCGATTGCACTTATAGCGAGTAATCAAAAAGAAATTATTATGCCTATTGTTATGCATAAAAAGAAAGAAGCACAAAAAGCTGCGTGAAAAGAAATTGCAGATAGCATAAAATAAGTTTAACTCCACAAAGGGAGTTTAGTTTTAACCGACTAGGACTCCCTTTGGGATTCCTATGTCTAATTTTAGTTTCGTAGGAGGAACTTATTATGCCACAAATCATTAACCAAAAATTAAGTGATCTAATTACTGATAACAGTGGATTGTTAAAAAGCGAGTTGGCAAAGGTTATTAAACCACAATTTAAAGGTTTAAGCGATCCAAAAAAATATGAGCATATATTAAAAAACACGATCAATCAGTCTAAAAGACCTAATTTACTGAGACAAGCTCAATTGATTAGTGCAGCTACTGAATACTTAGAATCAAAGAAAAATAAATCTTTGCTGATAAGTGCAGAAATGGGAACAGGAAAAACTCAAACGGCTATCAATATTAGTTTATCAAACAAATTGATACCAGTTTGGATGATAGTTTGCCCTCCGCATTTAGTAGATACATGGACTGAAGAATTGGCTAAGAATTATCGCAATCCAAAAGCTTATAAAGTTATTCGTGTAAAACGATGGGAAGATATTGCTCCTTATGCAAAACGTAATCTTTGGAATGATGGGATTAAATATTATTTCATTATAACGAGAGAGAATCTAAAGCTCTCTTATCCAAAAGATGTGGCAGTAAACATAAGGAGAAAGTATATTACAATTGAAAAACAATTAGATGGGCAAACCGCAATGTTTAAACAACTTATAAAAGTTGCTAAATGTCCAGATTGTGATGCAACTATTTTAGAAGGTGATGAAAATTCTCTTGATCTTGATTTAATTCCTATGAAGTGTGAATGCGGTTCAGTCCTTAGACAGCCATCAAAGCATTGCTCTCAAAAGTTAAGAACAAGGGAAGCAGTAGCCGATTTTATATTTAAAAAATTCACAAGAGGATCATATAATGTGATACTCGATGAAATACATGAATACAAAGGTGGCAATACCGGACAAGGTAATGCTATGGGGAGACTCGTAGCTCACGCTAGAAAGACTATTGGTCTTACAGGCACACTTATGAATGGATATGCTTCTTCTTTATTTTACTTATTGTATAGAATGAATCCAAATCTTATGAAAAAAAGATTAGGTTTTGAGTTTAACCAAGTTAAAGAATTTGTTTCAACCTATGGAGCACACGAAACACTCGTGGAGGCGAAAGAGATTACTGCTGAAGGTGTTGTAACTCGAATGGGTAAACGAATAGGTGGTTTAAAAGAAAGAGCTAAAATAAGCCCATACCTACTAAGCGTATTGCTTGATATGACGATTTTCCTAAAACTTGAGGAAATTAAACTACCGAACAATTTACAACTTCCTCCTTACGAGGAAGTCATAGACTTAGTAGAGATGGAAGATGAACTTAAAAGTCCATATTTAGCTTATTTGCAAGAAATTACTTCACAAATCCGTAAAGATAAACGCTTATTAGGAAACTTGGCTATCGATGCTATTGCAATACCTGATATGCCGTTTATACCACGATCTGCACAAGATAAATGCTTTTATACACCAGAAACAACTCGTGAAGATTTTGGACTTACAAATAAAGAAAAACGACTTATTGAAAATGTAAGAGGCGAATTAGAGCAAGGTAGAAAATGTCTTGTTTTCATTACTTTTTCTCATCAACAAGTCTCTATAGATATACCAAATATTCTTTCTGATGCTTTTCCAAATAAAACAATTAAGTTTTTACCGAGTACGGTATTGCCTACAAAACGAAAACAGTGGATAGCTAATAATTCCTGCGATGTTTTAATATGTAATCCAGAAATTGTAAAGACAGGTCTTACTTTGTTGGAATACGCAACAATTATCTTTTACGAAACAACTTACAATGTATTTACATTAAAGCAAGCAAGTCGTAGAAGTTGGAGGATCGGACAGACACAAGATATAAAAGTCATATTCATGGCTTATGCAAATACACCACAACATAAAGCACTTGAGCTAATCGGTGCAAAAATTAGTGCAGCAAATAGTTTAGAAGGTAAGCTTAGTGGAGACGATGATTTATCTAGTTTAGGTGAAGATGATGACAATATACAATTAGCATTAGCTAAATCTATTCTTAATGGACAATCTGCTTCAAAAAATATTGAAATGACTTCTATTAAAAACTTCGGTGCTGATAGAGATTTTAATACATTTGAACTTTATTATCAAAGTTTACTCGATGAAGATAACAAAATGAGAGAATTAGGGCAAGAACAAAAAGCTATCCAAGCTGAACTAATTGAAACTGCAACCAAAAATGAAGAGAAAGGAATTTCTACTCACGATGGTCATGGTGGAAATTGGGGAGGTGGTTTAGCTGATTTATTTGAAATATCCAAAAATAATTCAAATATTTCCATTTTTTCTATGCCAAATTCAGATTTAAATACAAATAAAGTTGTTAAATCAACAATAAAAGAAAAGGAGATAAAACCACAAGATGAAGTTTCTTATGTTGCAATAATCGGAAAAGGTAAAAAAGCTAAAAAAGTTGAGATTAGTCCTGCTAATAATCTTTTTGATGCAATATCTGAATCTGATAGAGCTACTGGCGTTCAGTTAGCGTTTGCATTTTAATGAAGCGTTATTAAATAATTTTTAAGTTTACCCGTAGGGGTTATATACATTAGTATAGAAGCCCTTATGGGTACTTCTATGCTTACTATAAAGGTAAGAAAACATGAAAAGAGAAATATTAACAGCGACAGAAGCAGTTGTAGGTAAAAAAGTATATATAGGTTCTTATAGTGGAACTTCTGAAAAACACGAAAAGTTTGTTGAAGATAACTATGGATTTGACTTTGAGATAATTGAAGTTGGTAACAACGGTTCTAAACTTGCTGGTGTACCTTTTAGAGTTTCACATGCGGATTTAAAAAAATACAAATCTAAAACTACAATAATTGAAGATATTATAAAAACGCATATTTGCGAAGATATTTTTCAAAATGGCTATCCAACAGAACTAGACAACTTGCATCCTTATGACTTTTTCATGAGAGCAGATGTAGATTGTACGATAGATGTTGAAAGTAGTCCTTTATGTACAGAATGGAACTTTGAAGTTGCAGGAGAATATGCACTAGATAACATTAGAGCTATTCGTGGTTTAATGCAAAGCATGTATAGTGATTTAAAGAGACTTAAAAACTCTTTATTCCTACAAGCTTTTAGCACTGTTAAAATATATAGAGATGAAATGATATCTGATTTAGATTTTTATGAAACCGCAGACTTGCCTAACGTAATACTAAAAGAACAAGGCACAGAAGATGAACATATTGTTATTATTGCTGTTGATGCGGAGATAATATCATGAGCTTATTAGAAACAAATCTAATAATTTTAATAAGTGTTATTACAGTGGCTTCGGCAATACTTACAATAATCGCTTTAAAAACAACACGTGAACATAAAACACATTAAAGTACCGTCTAAAAATAAAAATCAAATCGTTTAACACTGTTAAGATTTTTTAATCGTTTTAATTAACGAGGGTATTTTAATGTCAAAAATATAAATAAGTTTAACTCTATAAAGGGAGTTTAGTTTTAACCGACTAGGACTCCCTTTGGGATTCCTATGTCTAAAATAGTCTTAGGAGACTTATTATGAAAACATATTTAGTTCCATTTGAGGAAGTTGAAACAGTTAAAGTTAGGT
>Ga0256829_1002060_pt1 | contig 15464 bp, 16 predicted proteins | sample 131447metaG_FD_185979 | JGI IMG/M metagenome (GOLD analysis project Ga0256829, IMG submission 185979) | Hydrothermal vent microbial communities from Lau Basin, Pacific Ocean - 131-447 | ecosystem: Environmental > Aquatic > Marine > Hydrothermal vents | place: Pacific Ocean: Lau Basin | collected...
TCTTGCACGGTAATCTCTGGAATCCAACCCAGTTTTTCTTTGGCTTTGGAAGGGTCACCCAAAAGCGTTTCCACCTCAGCAGGGCGGAAGTAACGTGGATCAACCCGCACAATCACATCGCCTACGGCAAGTGACTTGTGACTTGCGCTTAGTGATGAGTCAAGTGCGGCAACAATACCCACCTCATTGAGACCTTCGCCCTCAAACTTCACCGTAACACCCAACTCGGCGGCTGACCATGCAATAAATTGGCGCACGGAATACTGCACACCTGTAGCAATCACAAAATCATCAGGCTCATCTTGCTGCAACATCATCCACTGCATGCGCACATAATCCTTGGCATGACCCCAATCACGCAGCGCATCCATATTCCCCATAAATAAACATTGCTCTAACCCTTGCGCAATATTCGCCAAACCACGCGTAATTTTACGCGTTACAAAAGTCTCCCCACGACGCGGAGACTCATGGTTAAACAAAATACCATTGCAAGCATACATACCATACGATTCTCTATAGTTCACAACAATCCAATAGGCATACATCTTCGCCACCGCATAAGGTGAACGCGGATAAAAGGGCGTGGTTTCTTTTTGCGGAATTTCTTGCACTTCGCCAAAAAGTTCTGACGTAGATGCCTGATAAAACTTCACTTTCTTTTCCATACCCAACAAACGAATGGCTTCAAGCAAACGCAATGTACCCATCCCATCTACATCAGCCGTATATTCTGGCGACTCGAAACTTACTGCCACATGCGATTGCGCACCAAGATTATACACTTCATCGGGCTGAACCTCTTGGATAATACGCGTTAGGTTGGACGAATCGGTTAAATCACCATAATGCAGCATAAAGTTTTTATGTTCCACATGCGGATCCTGATAAATATGATCAACACGCTGTGTATTAAATAATGACGCACGGCGTTTAATACCATGCACTTCATAGCCTTTTTTCAGTAGAAACTCTGCCAAATATGAGCCATCTTGACCTGTAACCCCTGTGATTAGTGCAACTTTACTCACCCTACTCTCCCATACTCATCATCAAAACGTTCAATATCATCTTCTTCCAAATAATCGCCCACTTGCACTTCAATCATTTGTAAAAGTACTTTACCTTTGTTTTGCAAGCGATGTTTTACACCTATAGAAATATAGGTGCTTTCATTTTTTGAAACCGTCATCACTTCATCATCCCGCGTCACTGTTGCCGTTCCCGATACCACAATCCAATGCTCTGAACGATGTTGGTGACTTTGCAGACTCAGGCTTGCACCAGGCTTCACTTCAATGCGCTTCATTTTATAGCCTGCCGCATTTTCCAACACTGTGTAGCTACCCCATGGGCGGCGTACTGTAACATGTTCCAGATGTAAGTTGTCACCCCGTTGCTTTAATGCCTCAACAAGCTGCTTGACCTGCTGCGATTCGCCACGCTTAACCAATAATATTGCATCTGGGGTTTCCACAGCAATCACATCTTCAAGACCTGCCGCTGCAATCAGGCGCGATTGGCTGCGCAATAAACTATTTTGGCAATTTAATGCCACCACATCACCACTAATCGTATTACCCTGCTTATCTTTATCCGAAATATCATAGACAGCATCCCAGCTACCTACATCTGACCAGCCAATATCTGCTGGCACAAGAGAAACACGTGTAGATTGCTCCATCACCCCATAATCAATCGATACATTTGGCATGGATGCGAACTCATGCCGAACCACCTCTTGCCAAGGCTCAGATTGCCAGCGTTGCTGCATGCGCTCAATCACCTGCCAGAGTTCAGGCAGATGGGTTTGAATTTCCTCAAGAATCACCGAGGCTTTCCAAACAAACATGCCCGAATTCCAATAATAACCACCCTCTTCCAGCATGGATTTGGCTGTGTCTACATCTGGTTTTTCAACAAAACGCAGCACATCCAAACCTTGTGATTGATTCGATGGCTTCTCAGCTTGAATATAACCAAAACCTGTCTCTGGATAATCTGGTATGATACCAAAGGTCACCAAGCGCTGATTATTAGCCAAATCCGCTGCCTTTTTTAAGCATTGCTGAAATGCTTCAACATGCTGAATCATATGGTCTGCTGGCAACACAACCATCACAGGATCTTCATCTGAAAACTTCTGCAACAACGCTGCCGCAACCGCAATGGCTGGCGCTGTATTTCTACCGCAAGGCTCAAGAATCGTATTCAGTGTCTCTAAATCTGCAAAGGCTTCACCCGTTGCATGCCCTTCACTGGTTACAATCCAAATATCCTTCTTTTCAAGCATGGGAGCAAGCCGATTCATGGTGGCATCAAGCAAGGTCGCCTCACCATCCAAGCTTAAAAACTGTTTTGGCAAATGCTGCCGAGAAACAGGCCAAAGGCGACTACCCGAACCTCCTGCTAAAATTACACCTTTCATCAAATTCTCTCCCCTATAAGCAACCACTTGATGATTAAAAGCTAAATCAATAGCTGCTAACTATCCTTTTTATAACTGTATTGATAATGATAATTACCATAGCCGTATGCAGAGCGTTTGGGATGAATATCATTAAAAATAAAACCAGCCAAATCAATACCAGCATGCTCAACATGCTTAATCGCTTGCTGAATTTCTCGCATGGGATGCTTGCCACTGCGCAGCAACATAAAGCTCACACCTGCCCTGCGCCCAACCAATACAGCATCGGTTACAGCCAATACAGGTGGCGTATCAATCAAGATCAAATCAAAGCGCTTGGAAAGCGTGGCTAATATCGCATCAAACTTCTCATGCATGAGTAAATCCGCAGGGTTTGGAGGCACAACTCCCGTTGGCATCACACACAGATTTTCAATTGCCGTTGGATGAATGGCATCATCCAACTGAACATCACCACTAACCAAGCCAGACAAGCCAGGGCTTCGCTGCATGTTAAAGTATTCATGCAAATGCCCTTTGCGCATATCGCCATCAATCAACAATACCTTTTGACCCGATGCAGCAAGCACAGCTCCAAAATTTGCAGATACAAATGATTTACCCAAACCTGGAGCAGGGCCTGTAAGCATGACAATATTATTTTTTGCTTCTAACAAGGCAAAATGAAGGTTGGTTCGCAGACTACGCAGGCTTTCGATTGCCAAATCTTCATGATCCACCGCAGCCAGCAATGCCTCGCCTGATTTCCCTTTGCTCTGCCGCATTTTCTTGTGTAGCTTGGCTTGTAACTCTGAATGTGGTATGCCTGCAAACGCAGATAGCCCTGTTTTTTGCTCAATCATATCAGAATCTTCTAAACCTTGATGCATCGCCTTGCGAATAAAGACAAGCACAATCGCCAAAAACAAGCCAATCACCATGCCTAGCGCCACAATCAATGATTTCTTTGGTTTGATTGGCTTATATGGCAACATTGCAAAATCAAGTATGCGTACATCCCCCACAGTGCCAGCCTCAACCACCTTGAGCTCCTGAGATTTATTCAGCATAAACGTATAAAGCTCGGTATTCACCTTCACATTACGCATCAGTGTTAACATTTTTTGCTCTGTTTTGGGCAGTTGTTTTACTTTTTTCTCAAGCGCTTGCTTGTCATGCAATAATCGTTGTTGTTTTTCATGCAATGCCTGCATCAGCGGATGGTTATCGGTAAAGCGTTGTGATAAATCCGTGCGTTTCATCTCCAATTCGGACAATTGTTGCTCATAGGTAACCATTTTATCCAAAATGCCCTGCGTTTCCAAACTTAGATTCACCGAACCACTTTTTAATCGATACTCATTCATCCGCGTTTCGGCTGCCTCTAGCTGCCCGCGCACTTGCGGTAGTTGCTGTTGCAAAAAAGCCAAAGAACGCTTGGCTTCTTCAGATTTTCGCTCAACATTTTGGCGTAAATAAGCCCTGGCCACGGTATCAACAAAGGCTTTTGCCAAATTGGGCGATGGATTACTAAATGATAGGCTAATAATCCCTGTACTTTTTCCTTTTTCACTCACCTGAAAGCTTGATCGCGCAGAGGCAATCACATCTGCAAGGCGCAGTTTGACTAGCGTGAATCTATTTCCTTTTTGTGCCGTTAGCTTACTAACATACAAACGAATATGATGCGCTTTATCTTCCACAAGCTCGCCAGATTTGCCTTCCAAGAGCATGACATCACCATCATACAGTTGAAAGCTGCCGCTGCCTTTTGCAACAAGATTTAAAGGCTTTCCTAATAAATCATCAGGCACTTCAAAGGTTTCAAGCTGAATCTGCTGCCCACCCCAAGCATATTCGCCCAAGCCAAGCCAAGGCTCTCGGAACCCATCGCCTGCAAAAGAACGGTAAAAATATCCGCCTATAAAAGGCGCTAATTTAGGCTTGGCCGACACATCCAAGTGCAGCTCTTTGATAACCTTACCAATCACCGAGCGCGAGCGGATAATTTCGATTTCCGTGGAAGCAGAAGCCCCCCCTTGCCCCATCAAACTCATCAAATCATCTGTGCCCAGAGGTGATTTTTTCTCCTCAACTTGCAGCAAGGCATCTGCTTGATAAATCGGCGTAGCAAGGAATGCATATGCACCTGCCAACATGGTCACAACAAGCGTGAACGCCAAAATTAACCACTTAGCATCCAGCAACACACCAAGGTATTCAGATAAATCAATCTCTTCTTCTTGCACCCAGTCTTGGAGCATCGTTTTCGCCTCTTGCTTCATCATACCCTCTTTTTATCTACGCAGCGTTCGCTGCAAAATGACAGTCTGCGCTGTTGTATTGATAATCCTACCCACATCGGCAAATACCCTTGAGAAGCGGCTAAGCTCTGTGGGTGACACATACACCACATCACGTGCTTGTAAGCGAAACTGATCTGCGAGCAATAAGGCATCTGGCGAGGATGCATCCAAATGATAAATTTCTAATTTAGCCACCTGCTCAAAGCGATCAACCAATGCTAACCCAGATATTTCACTTTGTATTCTAGGCACATTCTCGCGCTCACCCCGCATCACATAAATCTGACCTGGATTGGCCGCAGGACCAAAGCTTTGAACATCAGAAATCGCCTCTGCCAATGTTAATTGCCCATTTTTTATAAATAGCGTCGCTGGCTTGGCAACCTCACCCATCACAAAAACCTTATTGAGTTGATTATCTGGAACATTGAGCACATCACCATCTTTCAATAATACATTCAGCGATGAATGACCTCTCTCATACAGTGAAAACAAATCAATCTCATAAGTCATGCCTTGACGAGTCAATGTTGCATGCTGTAAATCCGCTGCATTGGTCACACCACCAGATTGAGCTAAGGCATCCATCAGTGTCAGAGGCTGGTCTGTAATGAGCAATGAGCCTGGCTTATTCACTTGCCCCGTCACATAGGCAAGTTGACCGCGAAATGCTGCTACCCTCACATCCACTTGAGGCTCTTCAATAAAAGCACTTAGGCGTTTGCTTAGCTCGGCACGAATATCTTCCATGGTTTTGCCTGCCACATGCATCACACCCACATAAGGATAAAAGATAGTACCATCTTTACGCACCAAATTACCTGTGTCTGCACCTGTACGAAAGGTTCCTGAAGGTGTGGTTAACTCTGGATGATCCCAAATGGTGATTTGCAATACGTCTTGCGGCGACACATGATATTGATAATCGGCAATATTCTCTTGTAAAGCTGGGGGCAGTTGTGAAGCAATATTTTGTTGAAACGCTTGCATCTGTTTGGCGACCAATGCACCGTTAATCGGCTGAATCACAACACCTTCACGAAAATCATCACGATTCACATCTTGCATATCATAATGATCTGCCTGCATATTCATGCCAGGTGCCAGCGCACAACCTGTCAACGCACTCACGCATAGAAGTAAAACAAATCTATTGACCATTTCCAAAACCTCTCACAAATACTTCTCCCACGCCTGAATACTTCGCTCAATCGCCGATAGTGCCGCTTTAAAATGAGGTGAAGATTTCCGATAGGGATCGGCAATCTCCTCGTTATCATTCCACTTACCAAGCAAATGAACCTTGCCTCGTGACTGCGGAGCCATCGCATTAATCGCTTTGATATGACCAGCTTCCATCACAAGAATCAAATCATGCTCAGCAATCATAGCCGAACTTAGCTGCCTCGCCCGATGGGTATGTATATCTATACCTTTATCTGCCATCAATGCTACAGCCTTGCTGTCGGCAGCATCACCAACCAAAGCTGCTATACCTGCCGATGCTACATGGATACCCGTACTTTTTTTAAGACACCAATCCCGCAACAAGCCCTCAGCCATTGGGCTACGACAAATATTCCCTACGCATACAACAAGCACTGATTTAAACACGACGATATGCTAACAGCCAATCACACAAGGTAAAGCTATTAAAGGAATGTATTCTTCTTTATATTTCAAATAGTTATATTATTTAATGCTAGTCATTCTCTAACAAGCAACCCCTGTAGCCCCACACGGCGAAATTCCTTTACCTCTTGATGCCAAAGATGCAACAGAATACTCAACACAATCTGTGTTTTTAAATACTTTGAAATCATTTAAGGAAGCGCTGATAAATAAAAAAGCCACCCTTTATTTTTCTTCATCCAAGTATCAAATTTATTGCCCAATGCTCAAGCAACTTCTAGCTTTGGCTCATGACTCATTCTTTTATATATGTTGATACCCCCGAACAATTAAACCAAACATGTGAACAATTAAGCCAATGCAAAGTATTGGCTGTGGATACAGAATTTCACCGTGAAACCACTTACTATCCCGAATTTGCCTTGATGCAAATTTATGGCGATGCTCAATGTTGGCTGATAGACCCGATTGCTTTACATGATTTAACCCCTGTTTGGGATGTGTTGTGCAACCCTAATATTCTCAAAGTATTTCATGCTGCACGCCAAGATATGGAAATCATCCTGAAAGAATCTGGCAAGCTGCCTTTGCCATTGTTTGATACTCAAGTCGCTGCTGCATTGCTTGGTTTAGGCCAGCAGATTGGTTTTGGTAATTTGGTACAACGCATTGTAAAAAAAGAACTCGCCAAAGGTGAGTCTTTTAGCGATTGGATGTCTAGACCATTGCGCAAAAAACAACTGGAATATGCCGCTGATGATGTGATTTGGCTGATGCCCATTTATCAACACTTAACTGAGCGCTTGGAAGCCAGAGGGCGTTTAACATGGCTGGATGAAGAACAAAGTAAATTGTGTGATTTAAAAACCTATCAAGAAGATGGTGATGCACTGATGTGGCGCGTGAAAGGCGTAAACAAACTTAAAGGTCGCGCATTAGCAACTTTGCGCGAATTGGCGGGTTGGCGTGAAAAGCAAGCCAAGGCTCGTAATCTACCACGCCGTCGTTTGATTGCTGATGAGCCTTTATTGGAAATTGCACGCAGGGACAAACTGGATTTGGAAGGCTTAAAACGTATTCGCGGTCTCACCAATGGTAATATTCGCAGGTTTGGTGAAGATTTGATGCGGGCTTGGGAAAAAGCATCCCATATACCTGAAGATACATGGCCTAAAGCTCGAAAACGCAGCCGTCACACCACAGGCACAGAATTGCGATTGGAATTATTGGATACACTACTACGCCTTAAAGCCGAAGAAGGAGATATTTCTGCTTCAATTTTAAGCAGCAAGAGTGAGCTGGCTGATTTGGCTTCATGGGGCAAACAACGCATTATGCCAGAGCCAGACTTACCATGTTTGCAAGGTTGGCGACGTGAATTGGTAGGTAATGATTTGTTGCATCTATTGCATGGTGAAATATCTCTGCGTATTGACCCAAACACAGGTAACCCTGTGATTGAAAAACAGGAGCAATCATGAATATCCTATTTTCTATTGATGCTCTATCACTTGTTGGAGATAAGGCTTGGCGCTTACAAGATGATGATACATGGCGTGATTGCAGCTTTGGTGAAAATTTAAAAGATGGCGATGCCAAAATCAGCGCCAAAGATGAAGTTCGCGCTTGGGTGAATATCCGCCTTGTGAAAGACAAAGAAGTAGGCTTAAAAGTGAAAGGTAAATCAGGCATCTTTGATTTTCTTATGCGCGGCATTTTCTCACATGTGATTGTGCATCGCCTATCCCCTGCCCCTATCCCCAATAAAGATTTAATGATTCAAACCATCGCGCAAGCAGAGATTGGCACACCTTGGCTGCTCTATTTAGACTTAGCGGGCAACTTCCGTATGCTACATAGCGAAGAAACACCCATCATTGCCAACCCAGATATTGCTGTACGCGGTGAAATCGCTTCATCAGAAGGGTATATTGGTGAAAAAGCAGCGCAAAATACAGAGATGATGGATATGCTTTATCACCAGTTTGTTGCAGGTTGGTTAGCCCATTTAGAAACCAAGCGCTTATCTGTGTTTATTCCTGAAACCAAAGAAATTCGTCCTTTGGATGTATGTATTGAAAAAATCCAAGCTTGGGAACATGAATAACTCACGCTCTGTTTAGATCTTTCTCAGAAAGTCGTTGCTTAGATTCTTTTACCGCGATACCCGCGAGGGGTCAACTGTGCACGAAAACATTTTTTGAACCGCAGAGTTTCGAAGATGAAAAAAGAATATAAGCCACAGATAAATGTCATGTCGACCGATTAGGTGAATTGTGAAGCAAGAGAGTATCCCTTGGGGGACGTGGAGACATCTTACCGATTCATCTACTCCGCGGTGTTGCGATTAAAAAGACAAACTCACCACGAAGAACACAGAGAACACGAAGAAAAAAGTGTCATGCTGAGCGTAGTCGAAGCATCTCTCCTGTCACCCCGAACGTAGTTGAGGGGTCTTTTAGCATGTGCATCACACAAGATTTCTCCACTCCGCAATGCTGCGGTCGAAAAGATAACCCCACCACGAAGAACACAGAGAACACGAGGAAAAAAGTGTCATGCTGAGCGTAGTCGAAGCATCTCTCCTGTCACCCCGAACGTAGTTGAGGGGTCTTTTAGCATGTGCATCACACAAGATTTCTCCGCTACGGTCGAAATAACCATTTCCCCTTGCTATAGCTGCGCCGAAACAAACGCTGGAAGAAGGGATAAAAGCAAAACACGTGCTTTGTTTTGCGCCCGATTTCCAGCTTTGGTGAGGATATACGCAGATATTTTCAGGGGCATTTTCTTTGCTTCGTTTCTTTGATGGCAAAGAAATGAAGAAAAAACCTAACCGCAGAGTACGCAGAGGAAAGAAGAATATAAGCCACAGATAAACGCAGATAAACACAGATAAAATGTCATTCCAAACGAAGTTGAGGAATCTTTAAACATGTGCATCTAACAAGATTTATCCACCGCAATGCTGCGGTCGAAAAGATAAACCCACCACAAAGAACACAGAGAACACGAAGAAACTGTGTTATGATGAGCGTAGTCAAAGCACCTTATGGTAAATGCCAAAGGCAGAGAGTACACCTTGAGTGGCGCGGGAATGAAGAAAAAACCTAAGGAATCTCTACAATAAAGTTGACCAACTAGACCAACTTTAGTATGATTGACTTCAATATCATATTGGAGGTTTGTCATGATTGTTAATATTTCCGAAGCCAAAGCCCAATTATCTAAGCTGGTTAATATGGCTTATCATGGTGAAAAAGTGGTGATTGCCAAAAATAATACCCCGCTGGTTGATTTGGTCATGCATCAGCCAGAAGGCAAACGCACGCTTGGTTTGCTGCAAGGCTCTTTTACTGTGCCTGATGATATTTTGGATGAAGATGATGACATCAACGCCATGTTTTATGGTGAATAAGCATGCATATTATTATTGATACGCATATTTTCTTATGGGCAATCGCAGAACCGCATAAAATCAAGCCTGAAAAACGTGCGCAACTCGAAACGGCAACCAATATTATTCATGTGAGTGCGGTAAGCATCACTGAAATTATGATTAAAGCATCGATGGGTAAGCTTGATATTCATTTCGATCCAGTGGCTGCTGCCAAAGAAAGCGGCTTTGAATTGCTTGCTTTCACTGGTGAAGATGCATTACCCCTTCAGGACTTACCCTTTCATCATAAAGACCCTTTTGACCGTATGTTGATTGCGCAAAGTATAGCAAGAAACTATGCGCTGATGTCTGATGATAAAAAATTTAGTACTTACACTTGCAAGCTCATTTAATTCTAAGGAAAGCTCTTTTTCAAATCTCGATAAAAGTTTTCATGCGCGCCCACTGCCAACAAGGTGATGATTATTTCCTCATCATCATAAGAGTAAGCTAGCCAAGCTTGTTGCTGCTGCATTTTAAATTTATACACTCTTAAAAAGCTTAAATCACCTCGTTTTTGTATGCCAAGCATTGGATTTTCAGCAATCGTTTTTACAGCTTCATCCAAAGCTTTTTTTTGATTACTTTTAAGCTTTTTCACCTGCTTTGCAAAACGTGGAGTTTGTAAAATATCCATAATTTAGTCAAACTTATAGGGCTCAAGATTCCCTTGCTCAGCCTCGCCATGTGATAACATCATTTCTTGAATAAAGCTAAAGGGTAAGTCTGGATTTTCTTCAGCCATCTTCCCAAGCTTTGCCCAGTGTTCAATTTGTTTGGGTGGTGTTCTGTGTTGTGCTTTGGCATACAATCTTGCATCATTCACCAAGGCATCTGAAAGTTTTATTGCAACTGCCATAACATGCTCCTGTATCTTATAGTATGGGTCATACTACACATAAAAGGTTTCTTTTTGCAACCTTTTGCATGGCAAGTGTAACTCATGCTTAGGTTCAACACATACGAGAGGTCTTCATCGTGTCACAACATCCCAAGAAAATCATGACCATCAATATGAATGGTATTCGTGCTGCATCGCGCAAAGGCTTTTGGGATTGGTTTACCCCGCAAGATGTGGATGTGCTTTGCATTCAAGAGCTAAAAGCCAAAGAAGAGCAAATCCCCGAAGAAGCCAAACCTGAAGGGTATTACCGCTATTATCATATTGCAGAAAAACCGGGTTATTCGGGCGTTGCCCTGTATTCCAAAGTTAAGCCCGATGCTGTGCATATTGGTTTAGGCTCAATTGATCCAGATGTGGATTGGAGCGATATGGATGCTGAAGGCCGCTTTGTTATGGCTGACTTTGGGGCTGACTTTGGAAACTTAAGCATTATGAGCGTGTATTTTCCTTCTGGCTCAAGCTCAGATGAACGCCAAGCCATTAAAATGAGTTTTTTAGAGCGTTTCCTCCCCCTATTTAATCGCCTGAAAGATGAAGGTCGTGAACTTATTCTTTGCGCAGATGTGAATATCTGTCACAAAGAAATTGATTTAAAAAACTGGCGTGGTAATCGCAAGAATTCAGGCTTTTTGCCCGAAGAGCGCGCATGGATGGATGCACTGATTGATAAAAGCGGATTCGTGGACACATTCAGAACGCTATACCCCGAAAAAGAGCAATATTCTTGGTGGTCCAACCGTGGGCAAGCTAGGGCTAACAACGTGGGCTGGCGCATTGATTATCATATTGCCACGCCAGAAATTGCTCAACAGTTTGAAAAGATTGAAGTTTATACGGATACTTGGTTTTCAGACCATGCGCCTGTACTGGCAACCTTAAAATAATCATTCCCAACTTGGACTGGCTCTAAAACTGTAGGAACAAATCAAGTTTCCAAACTATCAAAGTTTAGATTATCATCTCTATTTTTTATTCAACCAAAAATCATTGCGTGCCAAGGGGTCATATAATCTGAATTGACCTTCAAACACGATGATATGTTTTGCCTTTTTATTTCCATCTTTTAAATCATCATGTTCATGAATCAAACGATCCATGCTCAACCATGAGCCCAGCAACCAGCCATGTTTTTGCAAAGCTTGGCGTGCATAAAGTGAACACACAGGGTATGAAGGGCAGCTACGCCCATCCAAATGTCCTAAGGCATGTTGATAAAAATGAATCATCAAGGACTGTGGTGTAGTGACTGGAAGGCGCATACTTTGCCAAATTCCAGATGCCATGAAGCTTAATAAAGCCAATAATACATAGATACGAATAGATTGTGTTACCACGGCTGACCAGGTAATCCAGATGCTTGCCATAATTGCTGCCACCAGACTAAATATGATTCAAGCTGACCACGCTCTGCTAAGGAAATAGCCGAAAAAATAGTGCCTGACCATAACCATAAGGTGATGAAAGCAAAAAATACTGTGACTGGTCCCATGCGTCGTTTTGCCGCCCATAATGTGAGTATCAATAATGGGAATACAAACAGCGCTGCAACACCTGCATCTTGCCATCGCCCTTGCCAAGCATGACCTGCACCAGGGCAAAGTGTTGCCAGAGTACCAACCACCCACGCATCATCTTTTATGGTGAATGGATGGGTTTTCAAATAGGATTGAGCCAAGTTTAGATAGCTATTCTGTTTGGCTATAGGCAAGTTGCTACCTTGCTTTTCTTTTAAACTTAGCAGCTCTGATGCTGCAAGCATGCGCTCTTGCCATATATTGCTTGATGGCAGCAAGCTATGAGCGACTTGTAATGCGAGAATAGCTTGTGAGGGCTTGCCTTGTGCAGCCAAATGCAATGCATGCTGATAAACTTGCTTGGCAGATTGCGCTGTTGGCTGATGAGGCAACTGACCTGCTATGGCCATATCAGGCAAGAGCAAATAAAAAAGCAATACAATATAGCTGTATCGCATTATCGCACCAATGAGTTCATTTCAACAATGGGCAGCAAAATAGCGATTGCCATCATCCCCACCATCACAGCCATAACCAGCATCAAAGCAGGCTCAACGATGGTAAGCATGCGCTTTAAGTTTCTTGATATTTCTTGCTCATATTGATTGGCAATGCGCAATAACATTTGATCAAGGTTGCCACTTTTCTCACCTACTGCAATCAATTGTATAGCCAAGTGTGGCACTTCTTTTTGCCGAAAAGCATCGGATAGGTTAGCTCCCTCGCGTAATAATTCGCGTGCTTGATTGCCTATGCGTTGGAAGGGCAATAATATAAAACTTTGATTTGCAATATGCATGGCGGCTAAAGAGGGAACCCCACCGCTTAACAACATGCCTAATGTTCTTGAAAAACGAGCCATTTCAATTTTGCTTAATAAACCTGAAATAACAGGTAGGCGCAGCAACCAAATATCACGTTTGTTGCGTACAGACTCCATACGCATACTGAAGCTTATCCCAATGCCTATAACAGCGAATAGAAGCAACAATAACAAGCCATATTCACGCAAAATGCTAGATATGATAATCATCCATTGTGTTAAAGCTGGCAATGCGCCACCTGTTCGCTCAAAAACAGCGACAATTTGGGGGACAACCCATGTGAGTAAGACCAGCATCACCAACAAACCAAAGCATAAAATAATCATGGGATATAAAATAGCCGATAAAAGCTCTTGGCTCATTTGCTGCCTTTTCTCTAGCAAGTCTGATAATCGTGATGCAACCGCTTCTAAAGCACCCGTTTCTTCACCTGCTGCAACCATATTACAAACCAACTGATCCATGCCGATTGCGCGCAAGGCATCAGCTAAACTTATGCCTTCCAACACTTGTTGATGCAAGAACAATACCGCACGCTTTGCACGTTTGGCTTCCATGCCCTCAGCTATTGCGGATAGAGCATCACTGATGGGCATGCCTGCTGATGTTAATGTTGATAATTGCTGGAGTAATAAGGTGGTTTCCATAGCGTTCAAATGCTGCTTATGCATACCTTCGCTCTGCGGCTTATCTTTTTTAATCCATATCAATTTACGAACAATTAAACCTTGTTGTTTCAACTGTTTTCGAGCCGAGCGTTCAGAATCACTTTCGATTTCACCTTTTTTTCGGTTCCCTGATGCATCGATGGCTTGCCAAGCAAACACACTCATACAATCAATGTACCTTCAGTGGATACGCGCAGCACTTCTTCAATCGTGGTTAGCCCTGCGGCGACATGCCTAGCCCCATCTTGGCGTAGGCTTAGGACATTCTCTTTTTTGGCTAAACGCCGCAATGAGGGAAGCCCTTTTCCATCATGAATGGCATGACGTAGTGTTTCAGAGACTTGCAGTATTTCATAAATGGCAACACGACCCATAAAGCCAGTGTTCATGCAGGCATCACAGCCTATGGCTTCAAATATTTCCTTCTGTTGGTAGATGCCTGAAACTTCCAATACACGCCAATCATCATCTTGCGCAATTCTGGCTCGTTTACAATGTGGGCATAAACGGCGAACCAAGCGTTGCGCTTGCACCATCATCAATGAAGATGCCACCAAATATGGCTCAATCCCCATATCTTGTAGCCGCACAATGGCGGAAAGGGCATCATTGGTGTGTAAAGTTGCAAAGACCAAATGCCCCGTCAATGAGGCTTGTATGGCGATTTCTGCAGTTTCTAAATCACGAATTTCTCCAATCATCACAATATCAGGATCTTGCCTTAAAATTGAGCGCAAACCTGATGCAAAATTCAAACCAATTTTAGGCTGTACTTGCATTTGAGCCACACCTTCGACCTGATATTCAATCGGATCTTCAATGGTCATAACATTTCGGTTGCTGCGATCGATTTCCATCAATGCTGCATATAAAGTAGTGCTTTTTCCTGAACCTGTAGGTCCTGTAACCAGTACAATGCCATGAGGCATTTTCACCACACCTTGCATGATTGAAAATTGTTGTTCACTCATACCAAGTTCTTGCAATGTTAATGCTTTTGCACTGCGATCAAGCAGGCGCATCACAACACGTTCACCAAATGCTGTTGGCAAAATAGATATACGAATATCCACATCACGACCAGCAATACGAATGCGCACACGCCCATCTTGAGGATGTCGTTTTTCTGCAATATCCAAACCCGCCATCACTTTAATACGAGAAATCATGGCGGCTTGTACGCTTTTAGGCGGTTGAATAATGCTATGCAATATACCATCAATACGAAAACGAACCAAAACCTCTGATTCAAAAGGTTCAATATGAATATCACTGGCTCTGTCTTTGAGTGCTTGTGATAGCAATGTGTTGACCAAACGGATGACTGGTGCATCATCTTCAGATTCTAATAAATCACCAATATCTTCAATTTCACGCAACAATTCATCCGATGTCGATATATCTTCCAGCATCTCTTTTGCCGAAGCAGAGGATAAATCGAACACCTGATTCAAGTTGGATAAAATCATATCCTTAGGCACCAGAACGGGTTGTACATCAGAGGCAAACATACGCCGACAATCATCCAACAATGCCCAAGGCCAAGTTTTGGCATCATCCACCACAGCAATCGGGCAATCCATGCCATCAAAGGCTTGTAATGGTAGGATAGGACCTTGCCTTAATATGGGGAGTGAAAACATTAAGGTGCGCTCAATATCAACCTGATCATAACTCAAGCGTGAAAGTTGATGCATGGATTTAATGCGCTCCTACAACCTTGTTTGTTGTAGGTTGAGATGGCGCAACGATTTTGGGCATATGTTT
>Ga0256829_1002061_pt1 | contig 15460 bp, 17 predicted proteins | sample 131447metaG_FD_185979 | JGI IMG/M metagenome (GOLD analysis project Ga0256829, IMG submission 185979) | Hydrothermal vent microbial communities from Lau Basin, Pacific Ocean - 131-447 | ecosystem: Environmental > Aquatic > Marine > Hydrothermal vents | place: Pacific Ocean: Lau Basin | collected...
GCGGTGTCCATATGGGGTTTTGCTTGGGGCATTTAAAGCGGTGTTTTTCTAGTCGCTTATACCAGAGGATAAAGCCATTGCGCTCCCAGTAGAGGAGTTTGATTTTATCTCGGCTGCGATTATAAAACCTGAATTCAACTAATAAGTGCATAATCCATTAACTTTCTCATATCGACGCCCGTAGATTCCAGAAATGCCTCATAGGGGGTTCTAAATCCAAGGCATTTTCTTGGTCTACTGTTAAGTTTGTGAACAGCATCAAAAACCTGTTGCACGGTAACATCAATCAATTCCATTGACTTTGGAAAATATTGACGCAGTAATCCATTGGCATTCTCATTCTGCCCCCTCTCCCATGAATGGTAGGGCTTGGCAAAATAGGTATCACAATCAAGTGCTTGAGCAATGGCTGTATGTAGACTAAACTCCTTTCCATTGTCAAATGTTAAGCTCGAGACAAACTCCTTGATAGGTTCAAGCAGTGAAATAATGGCTTGTGCTACTTCATTTGAGGTTTTTCTTCTTACAGGTAGGGCAAGGCGTAGTTTTGTTTGTCGTTCATCTAGGGTGACTAGAGCCCCTTTATGTTGTTTGCCAATCATGGTGTCTCCTTCCCAGTCCCCTAATCTTTCTCTGTTATTGGCTTCTTCAGGCCGTTCATCAATGTCAACCCTATTCGGTATGCCTGTTCGATTGTGAGCATTGCCATAGCGTTTTCGATACCGTTTGTTTTGGTGCCGAAGATGGGTGTAAAGCTTTCCACCTGCTTCTTTGTCTCGTAGTATGAGCTTGTAGATGGTTTCATGGTGAAGTGAAACAACCCCTTCTTTCTTTAGCCGTCCTGCAATTTGTTCTGGGCTCCAACCCTCTTCAAGGTGTTGAATAATTTGCTCTTTAATTGAGTCCGTCACCTTAATTGATTTTTTCTTGTTGGTATGACGCTCTTGTGCAAAGCCATTGGCTTGTTTGTGGCGATAGCCTCTCTTTCCCTTGTTCCGCTTCACCTCTCTAGAGATTGTGCTTTGGGAGCGATTGAGTGATTTGGCTATCTCGTTCATAGAGCTCCCATTTCTTAGCTCAACTTCTATATAATGTCTTTCTTCAAGGCTCAAGTGTTCATAGCTCATTGCTAACCTCCGCAAGTAACTTGGTAACTTAATTGCGAAGTGTAACATTTGAGCCTTGTCTATTTTTGGCAAAATGATTTCTTCACAATTAAATTAAGGGCTGAAGGTTATGCACTTATGATACGAATTCAGGTGTGATCAATGAAGAGGTGCCTGTCAATAATATTGAAATTTGGGAAATCACCAATAATATGATGATACCGCATAATTTTCATATCCATGGCACACACTTTATTCCCCTCGATCGCAATGGTTCTACAAATAATTTGGAAGCTTGGGAGCGAAACTGCTATAAAGATGTTCTCTATATGCCGCCACAAAGCACAGCCCGATTTGTGGTACAGATGACCGATTACACCGACACTGTTTATCCTTATATGTACCACTGTCATATCTTAGAACATGAAGATGCAGGGATGATGGGGCAGTTTACCGTCGTTTAATCGACTACCCTAGTCAAAAGCACGCCCTCTTCACTTAAAGATTGCAATGCGTTAAAGGCATCGCTCTTTAAGTGAGTGGGAGGCATTTCATCTTGTGGTGCATCCCAATAGGCTTGCATCCAGCTTTGCCATAATGTCTCAAAACTGGCGGGCTGTTCGCTTAAAAGATGTAACAACTGGGCTAACAATGGCGTGAGTTTAATAAACTGCACCTGCTCTGCATCATCTCGGTAAACCAAAAACCCTGTCCATTCAGGCTGAATCTGATCTGCATTTTCCAAGGCAATCTGATCCACAGGCCACTCATAACTCACCACCCATGCCAAATCAGACAACCGTAATTTCTGTTCAAGCGTTAAATCCTTAGCCAACGCCCAATTGGCTTGCTCCGCTTCAGGTATCGACGATTCAGGCGCTACCATCAATGCTAACTCCACCCACTCATAATGGGCAAAAGAGAGTGTCCAAGGCGGCAAATCTGCTAGCCCCTCATAATGGGATAAAAATTGCAAAAACTCCTGCCCCAGCTCATGAAACAAGGGCGTGTGTGCTTGATGCTGTTTTAAGAAATCTCTCGTCAAACGGGCAACCGTCTCTTCACCCAAGACTTCACTTAACACAGGAAAAACACTGCCCACAAAGCCATGCAGATTATTAAAAAACAACGATTGATAAGCCGCTAATCGCTCAGAAGCGACGGGCAACCCGCCAACCTTTTCTCCTTGATAAGGATGAGCTTCAGGATCTCGAATCATCTGTGTCATCTGCTGTTGCAGCTGCTGAAACTTGGGCAAATCATGAGTCATCTGAACCTTCTCCTTGCTGAAACCTTTGCTGAGCGTGACGAATCTGATTCACCTCCTGCATCAGCTCTTCCAAAGGCGGTATATTAAAATCCCGCTCCAAAAGCGTCGATTGCAAACCATGCGTTTGATAGGTGAAGTCCAATAGCTTCCATACTGCTTCTTTCACAGGCTGACCGTGAGTATCGATTTTCAGATCTTCTGCTTCATCAAAATGCCCCGCCATATGCAGATACATAATCCGTTCAGTCGGCATCTGTTCAATAAAGGCTTCAGGGGTATATTGCTGATGGTTAATCGCATTGACAAAGGTGTTATTCACATCCAAAAGATAGCCACAATCTGCCTCTGACAACACCGCTTGAATAAACTCAATCTCACTTAGCTCATCTGTCGGCATCGCATAAAAAGAGACATTTTCAACTCCAATCGGCTGCTCCAAAAAGTCCTGCACTTGACGAATACGGTCAGCTACATAATGTACCGCTTCCTCGGTAAACGGAATCGGCATCAGATCATACAGGTGACCGCTGTCTCCGCAGTAGCTTAGATGTTCGGTATAGCAGCGAATCTGGTGTTGACGGAAAAATGTCTTCAGTTCCGCTAAATATGCAAAATCTAAAGGACGAATCCCGCCCAAATCCAAAGAGAGACCATGACAAACAAAGGGCAGCCGTTCGGTCAGTTGGCGAAGTTTTTTTGCATTGGCACCGCCCATCTTCACCCAGTTCTCAGGCGCAATCTCCATAAAATCGACCGCTAAATCGGGTTGGGCAATCACCTCATCAATAAAGTCCCGCCGTAACCCAAGACCCACCCCTTGAATCTTACATTGAAAAGCCATTTTGATTCCTTAATCAAATAGAGCATATAAAAAAGGCAGACCGCTAGCTAGGATCTGCCTAATTGAGAGCTTTGCGGTTAGACAGCGTGGTTACATTTTACCGCCACATTTACCTTCACCACATTTACCTTCCATGGGTTTTTTCTTCATGCCGCCACATTTGCCTTCCATCGCTTTTTTCTTCATGGCTCCGCCGCATTTGCCTTCCATGCCTTGCTTTTTCATGGCACCGCCGCATTTGCCTTCCATGGGCTTTTTCTTCATGCCGCCGCACTTGCCTTCCATGCCTTGCTTTTTCATGGCACCGCCGCATTTGCCTTCACCACATTTACCTTCCATCGCCACCTGCTGGTAGCCACCTTCCATCTTTTTAAAACCAAAACCAGACTCAGCCGCTTTCGCCACACCCGTTGCACCGACCATGGCCGCACCTGCCATCATTAAAAAGTCACGACGCGATTTTTTATCTTGCTTACTCATTTTCTCTCTCCTTGATAAGATTAGGGGGGGTCAAAAATAAACGCTTTTGACCTCTTCCCTTTTAAGACCGATATTTTCATTAAATATTTCAGCCGATTAAATATTTAAGGTTTAAAGCATAACGCCATACTTCATATTGTGCAATATTTAAGTTTTTTACTCGCTGATCCAAATCTTTCTGTGCATTGAGCACATCTAAAATGGTGCGTTCTCCTGTTCTCAAGCCCGCTTCAGTCGCTTTTAATGCCTGCTGTGCCGCTTGCACGGAAGCTTGTAGCGCTGGCAACTGTTTAGAGAGCGAACGCAAACCCGATACAGCCGTTTCCCACTGCTGTTGTAGATTGAGCCGAACTTGTGCTATCTGCTGGCGCACCCGCTGTTGCTGAACTTGCACCGCAGCAACCGCTGCTTGATCTTCTCCAGATTGATAAAGCGGTAGCTCTAACTGCAAAGCTGCTTTCGCTCCCTGCATATCGTCATAATATCGCCCCCCGCTATTGTTGTACACCAAAGCCCCCACTGCATTCAGTTTAGCGCCGTAACGGTGTTTAACCGCCTGTTGCTGGCGTTGTAACTGCACTAATTGCTGCTGCAATGCCTGAATTTCAGGGTGCTGGTTTAACGATTCATGCTGGCAGGACTGGGAATTCTGACAAAATTTCAGAAATTTTTTCAATTGTTGCTCATTTTGTTGAATGCTTTGTGGCGTGGCGAGTGGTAGCTGCTTTGGATCAAAGGTCTGTTCAAAGGAACCATTACTCTGTGCCACCAACTTCTGCCAAAAGGTCTGCACCTGCTGTTTAGCTTGCAGTTGACTGGACTGCATCAGGGCAATACGACTGGCAACCTCGGCAATGTCGTTCAGCTGGGTCATACCGACTTGATAACGAGCCTGCAGTTGCTGTTTGATGTCTTGCATCGCTCGTAACTGTCTTTCAGTAAACCGCACCTGTTCTTGCTGTTTCAGCAACTGAACAAAGTTCAACCCCACTTGCAGTGCCAAACGCTTGGCGGCCGCTTGCTGTTGCCAGTGACGCACTTGGGTCGCCGCCTCGGCTGCTTTCTCCTGCTCGCTCAAATGGGGGGCATAGAGCGGATAGGTCACGACCAGCTGATTTGCGGTACGGGAAAAATCCTGCTTCATTGAAGCCACTCCCAGCTCACTTTTTAGCACCACCTTCGCCCCCTGCTTGCCCTGCTGTACTTGCACCTGCTTTTGTGCCTGTAAGACAGCCTGCTGCTTGGCTTGCAAGTCAGGATTGCGGTCAAGGGCTTGTTGCTGCCACTGCACCAAGTCTTCAGGTAGCGGCAAATTGGGGAGCTGTGCCAGAGCCGAGTAGCTCACTAAACTCAAGATCAAAATTAAAACTTTCATCACTTTTTCTCCTCTGTGCTGGCATGATTAAGCTGTTTGAGCGTCTGCCAATACACAATAATGGGAATTAAAAACATTGAGACCATCGGGGCGGTAATCATGCCGCCCACCATCGGTGCGGCGATGCGTTTCATCACATCCGCTCCTGTCCCCGTGCCGAACATAATCGGTAACAGACCGACCAGAATCACGGTGACCGTCATCGCTTTGGGGCGTACTCGCTGCACAGCACCTTTCATAATGGCCGTCATCACCTCTTGCGGCGTATTGAGCTGGTTTTTCTCTTTCGCCTCAGCAATCGCCTGCTTGAGATAGAGCAGCATAATCACCCCAAACTCTGCAGCCACCCCTGCCAAGGCGACCATCCCCACGGCTACCGCCACCGAGAAGCGGTAATCCAATGCCCAGAGCAACCAGACACTGCCAATCAGAGCAAAAGGCAACACCGCCATAATCATCATGGCATCGCCCATATTGCGGAAAATCATAAACAGTAGGACAAAGATAATCAGCAGCGTTAGGGGAATGATTTTTTCCATCTTCTCTTGGGCTTTGAGCAGTGCTTCATACTGCCCTGTCCAAGTGATGCTGTACCCAGGTGGGAGCTTGACCTGTTCCTGCACAATGTGTTTGGCATTTTTGACATAGGCCGCCAGGTCCGCTTGACGATCTAAATCGACAAACACCCAACCATTGAGTCGAGCATTTTCCGACTTTAACATCGGTGGTCCCATCTCTACCGCCACTTTAGCCACCTGACCCAGCTGAATCTGAGCGCCACTGTCCGTCACAATCGGCAGGTTTTGCAATGCTTCCACTGAATCACGCCAAGTTTGTGGATACCGCAGGTTAATCGGATAGCGTTCCCGCCCTTCCACGGTTTGCAAGAGGTTTTTCCCGCCCACCGCCACGCTAATAATAGTGTTCAAAGCTTGAATACTTAAACCATAGCGAGCGGCAGCGGCACGATTGGGGGTAATGACAATATAACGCCCGCCTGTGACTCGATCAGAAAAGGCAGACAGCGTGCCTGGCACTTTGGACACCACCGATTCAATATCAGCACCGATTTTCTCAATGGTTTTCAGGTCATCCCCCGCTACCTTAATCCCAATCGGGGTTTTAATCCCTGTAGAGAGCATATCAATACGGGTTTTGATCGGTTGTACCCACGCATTGGTCACTCCTGGGAAACGCACCTTTTCATTAAGCTGTTGAATCAACTTATCTAGGGTCATCCCAGCAGGCCATGCTGACTGAGGCTTGAGCTGAATGGTGGTTTCAATCATGGTGAGCGGGGCGGGATCCGTCGCAGTGTCTGCTCGCCCGATTTTACCAAACACCGACTTCACCTCAGGGAAGGTTTTAATCAGACGGTCGCTCTGTTGCAACAAGGCTTGTGCCTCTCCAATCGATAACCCAGGGAGCGTGGTCGGCATATAGAGCAGATCCCCCTCTTCCAGCTCTGGCATAAACTCCGACCCCATCTGTTGCCACGGATACACCATTGAACCGACCAAAACAATACTCAAGGAAATCACCGCCCATCGCAGCTTCATCGCCCACTTCAACAGCGGTTGATAGAGCCAAATCAGAAAACGGTTCAATGGGTTTTTCTTTTCATCAGGCAGTTTGCCACGAATAAAGTACCCCATTAGTACAGGCACCAACGAAATCGAGAGTCCTGCGGCAATCGCCATTGCCAAGGTTTTGGTCAACGCTAAGGGACTGAATAGTTTGCCCGCTTGCCCTTCGAGAGCAAAAATCGGCACAAAACTTAAGGCGATAATCAGCAAGGAGAAAAATAGCGAAGGGGCGACTTCAATCGCTGACTGCTCAATCACTTTCCAGTGCGCTCGTCCTTTTGGCACTTCACCCTTCTGTTCACGGTAACGCTCTAGATGTTTATGGGCATTTTCAATCATCACAATCGCCGCATCGACCATGGCACCAATCGCAATCGCAATGCCCCCCAAACTCATAATATTGGCGGTCACCCCCATCTGCTGCATCACAATAAAGGCACCCAACACGCCAAGCGGGAGAGAGATAATTGCCACCAAAGCGGAACGCAGATGAAACAAAAACAGCAAGGAGACCAATGCGACCACCACCATCTCTTCAATCAGCTTGTGGTTCAGCGTCTCCACCGAGCGGTGAATCAAGCCAGAGCGATCATAAGTTTCCACCACTTCCACGCCTTTAGGTAAGCCCGATTTTAATGCCGCCAATTTATCCTTGACCGCATTGATCACCCGTAAGGCATTCTCGCCCGAACGCATCACCACAATACCGCCAACCACTTCACCTTCACCATTCAGTTCAGCAATGCCTCGACGCATTTGCGGTCCTAAACGAATATCGGCAATTTGGCTAAGCAGAATCGGCGTTTGGGTGGTCGCATCCAGCCCCACTGGCACCTGCGCTAAGTCTTTAAGCTGCTGCACATAGCCTTTGACCTGCACCATATACTCCGCTTGTGCCTGCTCAATCACCGATGCGCCTGTTTCCGCGCTGCTCTGCTGAATCGCTTGCTGCACCTGTTGCAGTGTCAAGCCATAGGCTCGCAAGGCATTGGGCTTGACCACCACCTGATACTGCTTCACCATGCCGCCCACGGTGGCCACTTCGGACACACCTGGGATGGCTTGCAGTTCATATTTTAAGAACCAGTCTTGCAAGGTTCTTAAGTCAGCCAAGCTATGGGTATGGCTTTTATCGACCAACGCATATTCATATACCCAGCCCACACCTGAAGCATCAGGCCCTAAAGTCGGCTGTGCATTCTGGGGAAGTTGACCTTTGACTTGGTTAAGATACTCCAGTACTCGAGACCTTGCCCAGTAGGGATCCGTGCCTTCTTTAAAGATGACATAGACATAGGAATCCCCCAAAAAGGAGTAGCCTCGTACCGCTTTCGACCCTGGCACCGACATCATCAGTGAGGCAATCGGATAGGTGACTTGGTCTTCCACCACCTGCGGGGCTTGACCTGGGAAGGGGGTTTTAATAATCACTTGCACATCGGAGAGATCAGGAATCGCATCCAGTGGTGTCTGTTTAACCGACTGCCACCCCCAAACCGCTAAAGCAATGGCAAAAAGCAATACCAAGGCACGGCTGGCAATGCTGCCAGAAATAATCTGCTTAATCATAATCCTGCCCTCCTATTTGATGGAATCAAAGTCATTAGCCGTCTTGGACGACTTGGCAGACGATTTTGGCTGTGATAAGCGAAGCAGGTTGGCTTTAATCTGACTTTCAGAATCCAACAAGAATTGACCACTGATTACAATCTCATCCCCTTCCTGCAAGCCTGACTGGATTTCTACCAAATCGCCCGACTGCATCCCTGTCACCACCTTTACGGGCTGGTAACGCCCAGGGGCGACAACCTTCACCACCCGCTTTTCCGAGCCATCATCAATCACTGCCGATAGTGGCACGATCAATACATTGCGTTTGGGACCACCATAGATGGTGACATCCACAGGTGCGTTAATCGGATAGGCCAGATTGTGATTCTCCACGGTCATTCTGGCTCTCAGGGTTTTGGTTTTAGGGTTGAGTTCAGGATAGAGATAATCAATGGCACTCTCTTGCGTCATCTGCGGCATTTTGGGCATGCTCACTTCCGTGGTTTTGCCCACTGCCACCCATGACTGCTGTTGCGACAAAATTTGGGCTTCCACCCAGACTTTAGAGAGATCGGTAATCGACATCATCTCTAAACTGGGTTGAACATACATGCCAGGTTGCACCTTCAACTGCCCCACCACGCCACTTTGAGGCGCATAAACGGGTACCTTATTGATCACCTTACCTTGTCGTTCAATTTGACGAATGGTTTTAGCAGACAACCCTAAAAGCTCTAAACGGGTACGCGCAGAATCCAGCAATGGCTGTGCTTTTTTACCCAGTTGTTTGACATTCTGCTTAGCCAATAGCAGATCCTGCTGGGCGGAGACCATTTCGGGCGAATAGATCCGATAGAGTAGCTGCCCCTTTTTCACCTTAGCCCCCTCTTCTCGAACCTGAAGCTGACTCACCCAACCCGAGGCAAAGGGGTGAATATGCACCACACGGGTCTCATCAGGTTTAACCACACCATAGGTTTTAATATATTTCCACAAGGTGTCTCTGACCACTTTAGCGGTATGAATCGCCAAAGTCTGCTGCAAACCTTCCCCACTCTGTGCATCGGTAGTGGGTGCGCTGACTGCTGGATAAGCATCCGTAGAGGCTTCAATCTTCTGCTTGACCAGCGTCATGCCACAAATCGGACAGGTTCCTGGATGGTCTCGCACAATCTGCGGATGCATGGGGCAGACATATTTAAAAGATTCCGCCGCTAGCAGAGCTGGTGCTGAAAATGCTGATAAAGCCCCAGTCAATGCGGAACGCAAAAATTGACGACGGGACTGGAAATTTTGAGAATTTTGTGCGTTTTTTGAAGTTTTCTTTAAAGTGTGCATACGCCTTCCTTTGTTTTAAAGTCTCTTAAATTTGGGTTGAAAAAACGAATAACGGCTCAGATAGCCCCTGAAATTCGTCAATTCAAGGCGGAATGTTCGTTCAATAAATGACCATTTTCCAACGCAGACGAGGCGGGTTTCAGGAGTGAGTTGAGTCGTTACAAAAACTTAGACTTTCGGCGGGCGTAGAAGACCTTTTAGATTTGGAAAGGGGAGGGCGTTAGAAATAGGTGGGAAATAAGGAGTGACTCGAATAGTCGAATGAGGCATCCAGCCTTCTATCAGTAAAAGTAAGAAATGAGAAACGGAGAACATCATTAAACAGTGGTCGGCACAGCTTTGGTCACAAGCTGCTTCATGTTCACAACAATCACAATGTGCGGCTTGCATCTGCTGGCAACTCGTCGAGACAGGTACTTGCTCAGCCAAGCTCTGACCACTGACCACCACAAATGGCCCCAATAGGATGCTTAAAAAGTATAGTTTTAAAACTTTTAATTTCATATTCAACCGATTAGAATGAAATTTTCCATTCTCAAAATAACCACTATGCGTTTTTCGATACTGATAAGACCTCTTCAACCGTTTTTTATTTCATTGAGCTTCATTTTTTTCTCTGTTTTTGCTCATGCACAGAACCTCAACGCTTGGCAAGACCCCAACTATATTGAACGCGCTTTTATAGAAGTCGCTTTAAAAAATGAATATCGCAAGACCGATCAACGCATAGTGAAGTGGGAACACCCTATTCGCTATCAAATTCAATACCTTTATATCAAACCCTATCCAATTGCCGATGCTTTAATCAAAGCGCATCTACAAGATTTAGAAAGCTATACGCATCTATCTATTGACCCTGCTGGCAAGCGGCGACCTAACTTTCGGATTATCTTTACCCAAGATCGCTACTTTAAAGATGTGATTGCTCAATATGCCCACAGCCGAGTACAGGATATCGATAAAAAAGCCAACTGCATGGGCACTTTTCAAACCAATCGACAACATGAAATTACTCATGCCACCGTGGTCATTCCCGTCGATCACGCTTTAGCTCATGGCCTGCTACCAGCTTGTGTTGTGGAAGAGACAACCCAGGTGCTTGGACTACCGAATGATTCCGATTGGGTCAATCCGAGTATTGCCAATGATGCATCGAAAATCGATCTGCTGACAGGATTGGATTATATTATGTTGAAAATTCTCTATGACCCCACTCTCAAGCCCGCCTTGAAAGCAGGAATGCCTTTAAAAGTGAGTCGTCCGATTATTCGTCAACGAATCAAAGAACTGAAAAAACGAGGAGAAATCAAGCGCGCTTCTCGTATCGTCAACCGAGGCGAATTAGCTCGAATGGTAAATTAGAAACCGTAAATGAACAGCTGTTACTTAAGGTGCATCTTTAGCTTGTTTATCTTGTGCTAACTGCTGAATAACGACGCCCGCCAAAGTCAGTCCAAAAATCCCTGGCATATAACTCGCCGTTCCATTCACCACTCGACCTCTCGCCCCTTCAATTTCCTCCATAGGCCCTGGCGGGACTGGGGTTTCTGAAGAAAATACGGTCAAAATGCCTTTGCCGATGCGTTGCTTCTTTAATCGTTGTCGCATATTCCTTGCCAGCGCACAGCCGTGGGTTTTCATTAAGTCTGCCACATGAATCTTTGTCGGATCCATACGCCGTCCCGCTCCCATAGAGGAGGCGACAGGGAGACCCAGTTGATAAGCGGTTGCCACTAAAGCGACTTTACAATTTAAACTATCAATGGCATCCACGACATAATCATAAGTCTCTGCCTGCAGCGTGGGCAACATATCTTCAGGGGTTAAAAACCGTTGCTGCGTATGGACGATGCAACGAGGATTGATATCCTGAATACGCTTCGCCATTACATCGACTTTAGGCTGACCTATCGTACTGTGTAGGGCGACTAATTGCCGGTTTAAATTGGAAGGGGAAACCACATCTTGGTCAATCAATGTCAACTGCCCCACGCCAGCCCTAGCGAGGGCTTCAGCGACAAAACCACCCACGCCACCGACACCTGCTAAAAAAACATGACTATTGGCTAATCGTTCAATCCCCTTGTCACTGAAAACCAAACGGCTTCGTTCGAAAATAGCATCCTCTAAAAATTCAGATTTTGACATGAAATAAGGTCCCGATTTGTTGTCTGTAAAGAGTATGAAGAGATTCTAAAGGCTCATTCCTTAATTCTGCAACTTTTTGCATCACATGTAGCACATCAGCAGGAGAGTGAATACCCAATATCTCCGTATTAGGATAATCGGTTTCATAGAAAAAAAACTCAGGGTGCAAGGATTTAACCGTCTGAACCAATTTATTATGCTCAGGGTTTCTGAATAACGCTGGGCCAACACCCAGCTTAAAACCCAATCGAGTATAGGAAAGCGCTAACTCAGACGAACCATAAAAACCGTGAATCACCCCCTTGACCTGTGGGAAAGCTTTAAGCTGCTTAATCACCTCTGGATGGCTTTTAACTGCGTGAATAGACACAGGCAACTCATATTCAGCAGCAAATGCTAACTGCTGTTGGAACACATAAATTTGAACATCATGATTGACTGAAATACGAGGATGGAAGTCTAAGCCTATTTCGCCTATTGCAGTCATATCACTGTGTTCTTTGCGCAATACGGTATTCAATTGTTCAATTAAAATCTCAGATTGATGCATATCATTAGGTAAAAACCAAGGATGTAATCCATAAGCTGGAAAAACTTGCTGGTGATACTTTTGGGAAAGTATTTGTGTAATCTGTATATCTTCTAGCGTAGTAGAAACAGAAAGGCAATGCAGGTAAGGATTAGATGACAAGAGTGCAGAGATGTGCTCTTCAGAGAAGTTTTGAGCTAAATGACAATGGGAATCAAAAGACGAAAAAAGAACCATAAAAAAAAGGCCGTGAAACACGGCCTTTTAAGATTAAGCTTCTTCTGAAGCTTCGTCAGCAGTCTCTTCAACTACTGGACGATCAACCAACTCAACAATGGCCATGGGCGCATTGTCGCCAGGACGATAACCACATTTCAAAATGCGGATATAACCACCTGGACGGTCTGTATAACGAGGACCGATTTCAGAAAATAATTTTCCTACGGCCGCTTTATCGCGTAAACGAGAAAAAGCAATACGACGGTTATGTACAGAATCGTTTTTAGCCAAAGTGATTAGCGGTTCTGCAACAGAACGCAATTCTTTTGCTTTGGCAACGGTTGTACGAATCACTTCATGTTCAATCAGTGATGCCGACATATTACGGAACATCGCTTTACGATGTGAGCTATTTCTATTGAGTTTACGACCACTCTTACGATGACGCATGATAGCTTTCCTTCTATGCTGTTTCTTTGCTCACCAAACTAGCTGGTGGCCAATTCTCTAACTTAGTCCCTAAAGACAGTCCGCGTTGTGCAAGGACATCTTTAATCTCTTGCAAGGACTTCTTCCCTAAGTTAGGGGTTTTTAATAGATTAGATTCAGCACGCTGTACTAAATCACCAATATAATAAATCTGCTCTGCCTTGAGACAGTTAGCTGAACGGACAGTCAACTCAAGATCATCAACTGGCTGAAGGTAGATTGGATCAAATTCATGCTCCTCTACTTCAGGCTCTTGAGTTTCGCTCTGCTTAAGATCAACAAAAGCAATCAGTTGATGATGCAGCACTGTAGCCGCTTGCTTAATCGCATCTTCAGGCTTCAAAGTACCATCAGTTGTGATATCAATAATCAGTTTATCAAGGTCCGTTCTCTGTTCAACACGAGCATTCTGAACTTCATAGCTGACGGTATGAACAGGGCTGAAGCTTGCATCCAATTTCAATACGCCAATGGTATTGTCATCGGAGTGAGCAGCGGTACGGTAACCCATCCCCTTCTCAACTTTAAGCTTCATGTTCAATACAGCGCCTTCACCCAAATGTGCAATGACCAAATCTTTATTAGCCACTTCAACATTATGGGTTTCACTGATATCACCTGCGGTCACAACAGCTGGGCCGACAACGTTCAAAGAAAGTTCCGCTTCTGTACCTTCGTGCAATTTAATAGCCACTTGTTTGAGATTTAGCAAAATCTCAAGTACATCTTCTCGTACACCTTCAATGGCTGAGTACTCATGGAGCACGCCATCGATTTGTACTTCTGTGATCGCTGCACCAGGCATAGAAGACAGTAAAATTCTTCTTAATGCATTTCCAAGGGTGTGACCAAAACCTCTTTCTAAAGGCTCTAGTGTCACTTTACTATGGAATTCATCTGTTGATTGAATGTCCACCAAGCTTGGGGTCAATAGTTGTTCTAACATCTCTTGCATTAGACGCTGTCTCCGTTTGTGTTCAAACTGTTACTTAGAGTATAGCTCTACAATTAAGTTTTCAGCGATATCCGCAGGTAAGTCAGAACGATCTGGAAGGTTTTTGAAAGTCCCTTCAAGCTTGTCTGCATCAACTTCAACCCATCCAACATGACCCATTTGCGTTCTTAGGTCCATTGCAGATTTTATACGCGTTTGATTTTTTGCTTTTTCACGAACAGAAACAACATCACCAGGCTGCACTTCATAAGAAGGAATGTTCACAGTTTGACCATTTACAGCGATGGCTTTATGTGAAACCAACTGGCGTGCTTCAGCGCGTGTAGAAGCATAACCCATACGGTAGACAACATTGTCTAATCGGCTTTCCAGGATTTGCAACAAGTTCACACCTGTTGATCCTTTACGACGATCCGCTTCTTTGTAATAAAGACGGAATTTCTTTTCAAGCACACCATAGATGCGGCGTACTTTTTGTTTTTCGCGTAACTGCAAACCATATTCAGTTACTTTTGCTCTACGACCACCGTGTTGGCCAGGAATCTGATCAATTTTACATTTTGATTCAATGCTACGAATTCCGCTTTTAAGGAATAGGTCTGTGCCTTCACGACGAGCAAGTTTACACTTTGGTCCAATATATCTAGCCATTTGAAATAATCCTATACACGACGTTTCTTAGGTGGACGACACCCGTTATGAGGAATAGGCGTCACATCCGCAATTGAGGTAATTTTAAACCCAACTGAATGTAGCCCACGAACAGCAGAGTCACGACCTGGTCCAGGACCTTTTACCATGACATCCATGTTTTTAACACCATATTCCGTTGCCAACTGGCCTGCTTTTTCTGCAGCAACCTGGGCTGCAAAAGGGGTACTTTTACGCGAACCACGGAAACCACTGCCACCGGCTGTTGCCCAGCAAAGCGCATTTCCTTGACGGTCTGTAATAGTGATAATGGTGTTGTTAAAAGTGGCGTGAACATGTGCAACGGCATCCGTTACAACTGTTTTGACCTTCTTTTTTACTCGACTTTTTGCTTTTGCCATAATTATTCTCGCAAGTTATGCTTAACGTTTAATTGGACGCTTAGGTCCTTTACGCGTACGAGCATTCGTCTTGGTACGCTGACCACGAACAGGTAGGCTACGACGGTGGCGGATGCCACGGTAACAACCCATGTCCATTAGACGTTTAATATTCATAGAGATTTCACGACGCAAATCACCTTCAATACGATAGTTTGAAAGTTCATTACGAATCGCTTCTAGTTGATCTTCTGTTAACTCTCTCACTTTGGTAGTAGGATCAATACCTGTCTTCTCAAGAACCTTCTTGGAAGTGGTCAAGCCTACTCCATAAATGGAGGTTAAACCAATAACAATATGCTTGTTAAGTGGAATGTTTACGCCGGCAATACGAGCCATCTGTGACGCTCCTCTAAATCCATCTTCAAAAAACGGCTGATTATATCAGCCTTCCATATAAATTACCAGAAATAAATTGTCAATCCTATTGCCAATTATTTCCCTTTTAAGTTTGCTTTTTTCATCATACTTTCGTACTGCCC
>Ga0256829_1002062_pt1 | contig 15457 bp, 9 predicted proteins | sample 131447metaG_FD_185979 | JGI IMG/M metagenome (GOLD analysis project Ga0256829, IMG submission 185979) | Hydrothermal vent microbial communities from Lau Basin, Pacific Ocean - 131-447 | ecosystem: Environmental > Aquatic > Marine > Hydrothermal vents | place: Pacific Ocean: Lau Basin | collected...
TTTTCTAAGAAGTTCAATTTGCACTTCTTCTAATTCTTCTTGGCTGTAAGGAACATCCAGTTTTAAAATTTTTGCCGAATTTAAAAGTCTTTTTGTGTGGTCTTGAAGTCTAAAAATAGCAAGCCCGTCTTCTGTTTGATAAGCTCTTGTCCCTTCAAAAGCCCCGTTTCCATAATGAAGTGTATGTGTTAAAACATGAACTTTTGCTTCATTCCAAGGAATAAATTCTCCATTCATCCAGATATATTTTGCTTCATTCATTATCTTCCTTTAAGGTTTTTACGAAATTCTATCAAAAATTTGTTATTATTACTAATATAAAATTAAGGGCAAAGTAAAAATATAGCGGCATTATAAAAATTAACAAAAATTTTATGTTAGGAAAATTTTAAAGGAGAAATAAATGGAGTTAATAGCTAAAAAAATAATTAAAAAAGAAATAAACGGGGAGCTTAAAGAAATTATTAATCCATACACAAAAGAAGTGACCACAAAATATGTAAAATGCACCCCGAAAAACGCAAAAGAAGCACTAAACTCAGCAAAAGAAGCTTTTGAAAAAACAAAAAAATCTCCCCTTTATCAAAGAATTGCTTTAATTGAAGATGTGGCTAAAAAGTTAGAAGAAAAAAAAGAAGAGTTTGCAAAATATATAACCCTTGAAGTTGCAAAGCCTATTTCACAAGCAAGAGTTGAAGTAAACAGATGTATAGAAAATCTTAAAATATGCGCAGCTGAGGGGTATCATATTTTAGGAGAAACTATCCCGACAGACGCCACTAAAAGCGGTGCTAAAACAATAAGTTTTTACAAAAGAGTTTCAGCAGGTGTGGTAGTGGCTATTACTCCTTTTAATTTTCCATTAAATCTTGTAGCTCATAAAATCGCCCCGGCATTAATTGCAGGAAACAGCGTTGTTTTAAAACCAACCCCGGAAGCCCCATACACGGCATACGCTTTTGCAAAACTTTTTATAGAGAGTGAATATGCAATTCCTGGAATGTTAAATGTAGTTTATGGAGATGCAGATGTCGGAAGCACATTAGTTAAAAGCCCGATTCCTAGAATTATAAGTTTTACAGGAAGTGTTCCGGTTGGAAAAATTATTATTCAAAATGCAGGAATTAAAAAAGTAACCCTGGAACTTGGCGGAAATGCGGCAACTTTTGTAGAAAACAGCGCAGATTTGGATTTAGCAGCTGCTAGATGTGCCGTTGGTGCTTTTGCAAACAGCGGACAGGTTTGTATTTCTCTACAAAGAATATATGTAGATAGTGAAATTTATGATGAATTTGCAAATAAACTGGGAATTGAAGCTAGTAAACTAAAAGTAGGAAGTCCTTTTGATGAAGATACTTTTATGGGGCCTTTAATCAATGAAGAAGCGGCTATTAGGGCTGAAAACTGGATAAAATCGGCTGTTAGTGAAGGCGCTAGGATAATTGCAGGCGGAAAAAGAGAAGGAAATATTTTAGCTCCTACCATTTTAGCAGATGTAACGGATGATATGAAAATTGTTTGCGAAGAAGTTTTTGCTCCTATTGTAAGTTTAGTTAAAGTAAATGGATACGAAGAAGCCTTAGAAAAAATAAATAATTCTCCTTATGGACTTCAATACTCAATTTTTACAAATAGAGTTGATTTGACAAAAAGAGCAATAGAGGATTTTGAAGCCGGAGGAGTTATTGTAAATGATATTCCAACCCTTAGATTTGATATTCAGCCATACGGTGGAATGAAACTAAGCGGACTTGGAAGAGAAGGCGCAAAATATGCCCTCGAAGAAATGACAGAAATTAAGACTATAATTATTAAATGAAATTTTTAATCATATTTTTTTCTTCTTTGTTATTTGCAAATGAGTTATATGTAAATTTGTTAGAAAATGCATTAGCAATAGAATATTTACATAATTACTCTATAAAAACTTTTAATATAAAACCAGATATTAAAAAATTAGTGCAACAAACTCCTAATAAATTTTTTGTAGGAAATATAGGAGTAAATACATTAGGAGATAAAAAAGCCTCTATTGGGATAGAATTTGATTTTCACAAAAAAAATAAAACTTTTATTTTTAGTAATAATAAAAAAATTTTTAAAATAAATGCTATTTTTGATGAAAATCAAAAAATTATTTTGTGCTATAAAAATATGGTATTTTTTAATTTAAAAAGGTATTTAATAAAAATAAAAAAATATGATAATTTTTATTCTAAATATTTAAATTATTTACCGCCAATAACTGCTTGTCACATAAAAAAGAAATTAACATTTTTTATTTTAAAAAAAGAAAAAAAGAGTATTCCTTCTTCTAATTTTATTCTAGAAAAAAAAAGGGAAATATCATCAAATTTAATATTTAATTTAAATCAAAATAAAAAAACCTATCTTTCAGCTTCGTTTAATATAAAAATTCCTTTACAAAAAACCTATACAACAGATGATATTTCTAAATTACAACAGATAAATTCTTCTTTAAATAAAATTTATTCATTAATATATAATATAAATAATGAAATAAATTCTTGTAATTTAATAAAAGAAAAAATTAAAATCATTATTAATAATATTAAATTATTTACAATAATATCTAAAATTGCTCCGGATAAAATACAATTTGATAAATTAATTTCTCTTTATAATGCATACTTTGATAATTTATTAAAATTAAATCAATTACAAAATCAGATATACATAAATAAATTTTTATTAGAAAGTCAAAAAAGGATATTTAGTGAATATTGAAAAAAATTATTTAAGGCGCTCTTATAGAATAAATCTACCTGCAAAAGTAATAATAAACAATCATACTTTTATGGTAAAAGATTGGTCTTTTTTAGGTTTTAGAATAGAATTTGAAAATGAAAACAATGAAATCAAACCAAATAAAATCTATCCTATAACATTTGAATTACCTTTTGTTAATTTTAATATGAGTTTTAACGCAAAAGCAATTTGTAAATGGAAAAAAGGAAATGAAGCCGGATTTGAATTTGAAGAATTGTCTGATGATATAAAACTATTAATGAAAGAATATGTTGAAGCATTTGTTGAAGGTAGATTACAAGAAGAAAATGGTCTATTAAAAATTGCTAATGGACTTGAAATTCCAATTTCAACAGATTTACCAATAACAGAAGAGGAAGAAAGCTTTTTAAATAAAAAACTTATAAAAAATATATTTTTAATTATTTTTTTTATTATTATAGCAGCAATAATAGGATATATTATTTATTTGAATAGAAATTCTATTTATTCTCAGGATGCTTTTGTATCAGGTAAAACATTTTATGTAAAATCATCAGTTGAAGGAGAAATATCCAATCTAAATGTATCGCTTTTACAAAAAATACATAAAAATAATTTAATTGCAACTATTTCAAATAAAAAACTTAAACTGGAAATAAAAAATCTTAAACAAGAAATATCAAAAATTAAAGATTATATAAATAAATTAAATCAATCACTTCTTTTACAAAAAAATATTATAGACAAAGAATTTTCACAAAAAAAACAACAAATAGATACTCAAAAAAATAATTTAAAAACATTAATAAAAACAAAAACCCTGTTATTAAAAAAATTACAACAGGAATATAAATTAGGAATCGTGCATATTGTTGATATTGAAACTCTTAAACAAGAAATATTAAATCTAAAAAATCAATTAAAATCACTATATTATCCTGTAAAAAATTATTCTTCCTTACTTCCTATTAAAGGAATGATTATAACTCAACAAAAAACGCTATTAAATTTACAAAACAACTTAAAACAATTAAAATTTCAAAAAAAATATTTTTATATATATTCTCCTGTAAATGGAAAAATTTTAAATATTTATGTAAAAAATAAAGAATGGATAAAAAAAGACGCCCTTATAATAACTATTCAAACTCATTCTAAAGGATATGTTATTGCAAGATATTCGTTAAAACAAGTGCAAAAAATAAATATAGGAGACAGAGCTGAAATTTATATTCCTGCTCTAGGGAAAACATATAAAGGAATAGTATCTTCAATGGGGAAAAATGCCCTTAAATCAAATTCTATATTTAGTGAATCTAATTTCTATTCTCAACAAGATGTTCCTATTAAAATAAAAATTTTAGACAAAAATAATTTAAATGATGGAATTTTTGCAGAAGTGGCAATAGATATAAAATGAAATTTGAAGAATTTAGAAAAAGCATAGAAACCAGAAATGATATAAAATTAAATAAATTACAAGTAATAAAATTTTATATATTTTGGATATCTGTGATTATTATTATTGTCAATCTTCTTCCAGGATATGCGTGGATATGGAAAGCCCACGGTATTATAGCATCAATAGTAGCAATAGGATTTTGGAGATATAGCTGGTATGGGCTTAATTTAACTCAATATGTATTATATAAACATAAAAAATATCCTTTTTTAAAAAAAACAACTTTTAAAAATCCAAAATTTCCAAAAAGAGTTTTCTTTTTAATCCCATCTTATAAAGAAGATTATAAAATAAGCCGTCTTACTTTTAAATATCTAATTCAGGAAAGCTATAAAATCCCTTCTCAGGTCTATTTTTACATATCAGTAGCAACAAAAGAAGAAGTAGAAATAATAAAAAGATTTATAGCAATGTTTGATACACAAAAAAAGACAAAAGCAATTTTCCTTTATCAATCCCAGGGTAAAAGAGTAGCGCTAGCCCACGGACTAAGAGCTATTGCAAGAGAATTTTATAAACCTACATCTTGGCATATTGATGCTAAAAATGATGTTATTATCTTAATGGATGGAGATAGTGTTGTAGGTAAAAATTCTTTAATGAAGCTTTTACCTTTTTTTACAAAATTTCCTAAAATCGGTGCTGTTACAACAGATGAATTTGTATATTATTATGGAAAAGGCACAAAATATCTAAGTATGTGGTATTCAATGAAATTTGTAAAAAGACACATTATGATGTGTTCTCACTCTATGCATAATAAAGTATTAACCTTAACAGGAAGATTTTCTGCTTTTAGAGCAGAACTGTTATTAAAAGAAGAATTTATAAATCATGTAGCTAACGATTATATACAACACTGGTTATTTGGAAAATTTAGATTTTTAATGGGAGATGACAAAAGTACATGGTTTCACTTGTTAAAAGATGGTTGGAATATGCTTTATATACCTGATGTTTTGGTATTTGCAATAGAAAATAGAAGTGGACCTTTTTTCAAAGTAACAAGTTCTTTAATGTTTAGATGGTATGGAAATATGTTAAGAAACAATACAAGAGCACTCAAATTAGGTCCTAAAAAAATTGGAAGTTTTTTTATATGGATGGCTATACTTGACCAAAGAATTTCAATGTGGACATCTCTTTTTGGTCCTATGGCAGCAACATTACTTTCAATATTTTATACTCCTTTTTTTTGGATGTTTTATATTGCTTGGGCTATAATTATTAGACTTATACAATTTATACCTTTGATAAAAGAAAAATTTTCACCTAAAACACTTCATATGCTTATTGTCTTTTATGACCAATGGATAGGAAGTTGTATAAAAATTTATGCATCTTTTAATCTTGCTAAACAAAAATGGTCAAAAGGAAAAACAACAACAAAAATAGAATTATCCATTAAATCTTTTCAAAAAACAAGAAAATATATGCCTTTTATTCTACTATCCATTGCCATAATCTATTATATTGAGTTTACAGGAATATATACAGGAGTATTCCATTTAGGATTTATTGATAAGTTTTTTAAGTTTATCCACTCCCTCTTTTAAAAAAGAAATAAATGCACTATTTGGTGTATAATTACTAACAGGCATACAATTACCCTCCGCCTCTACAACTTTTAAATCTTTAGGAAGAGTAATTAAAATATTATCATTTGTGAATTTTTGTATTAACATATGAAAATCCTCGCTTATACCATTCGCTTCCATTTTATTAACAATTACAGAAAAATTATGAAAATAATTATTTTCTTTTAAATATTTAATAAATTTATCAAAAGAAGCAACACTAGCAGGATCTGGAACAATCACAATTAAAAAAAAGTTTGCAAGTGCCAATAAAGTCTGGATAGGTTTTGAAATTCTTGGTGCAGTATCAATAATAATATAATCAAAATTATAAGTTTTTAACTCTTCAAAAACTTTTTTTAAATTTTTTTGAGTAAAATTTTGTTCATAAGCTATCGGGTCTGTAATTGCAAATTCTCCTGCTGAGACAACATATAATTTTTTTTTCAATTCAATTTTTATAATAACATCTTTTATATTTGCATCTCCTTTTAACACTTCACCTATACCTTTTTTTGATTTTTTACATAATAAAGAAGTAATACTATTTTGAGGGTCAGTGTCTATAAGTAAAACTTTATTGTCTTCTGCTAAAATATCTGCAAGATTTAAAGAAACAGTTGATTTTCCAACCCCACCTTTTAAAGAAATCACCGGAATTATTACCATTGAATTACCTTTTTACTAAAATTGTCTATATCTTTTTTATTAAAATATAATTTTTTACCAAAATAATATTTAAGCATTAATGTAAAGAAAAAATCATTATAATTTTTAGAATTTCTATAATCTAGTCCCCCTTCTAAAGCAAGATTATTCAACAAAAGATATTCAGAACTAATACCTGTATCAAAAGCAAAATTTAATTTAGGATTATCCCAGTTATTAATATAACTACCTCCTATCATCAGCATAAATTTAGAAATAAACTTTTTATTTTTTGAAAAGAAATATCCTTCATATCTTGGTGCAATACTAAAAAATATCTTAGGAGAAAAATAGCCTCCACTTCCAAAATAAAAATCATTTTGATTTTTATTAAAATGTAAAATATTTGAATAAAAACCAAAATAATCTTCATCTAAAAGAGCATCTCCAATATAAAAAAGTCCTAACATTTCACTGCTTATATCCGAATTTGAAGCTGTATTTACACCTTTTAAATTTTCGTATGCCAAATCAGCATATAACATTGAACCATTTTTATCAAATCCTTTTTGAAATTCTATTTTTATCCCATTTGCAGTTACCCTGCCCCATTTTTTTCCTGTAAAAGGGTCTTTATTTCCTACATAAGAAGTAATTGAATCTTTTACACTTTTTCTATATAAATTTACAAAAAATTTTTTTTCATTTTTATTAAGACCAAATTTTAATCTTCCTGTTAAAGTTGAATGAATAATATCTGTGCCAAGAGGAGTTGTTCCTATTTGCAAAAGAAAATATTTTTCACCTCCAATTTCAAAACCTATTTTAGGAGAAATCCCATAAGCAGTAGTAAAGGGCTGTGTTGTTGCATTAATTTCCGATGGAGTTCCTATTTTATTGTAATTTATTAATTTCCCGCTATTTAAAGAAATAGGGTCTAAAATAAAATATAATTTATTACGGTGTAAAAAGATATTACCCCTTACATAAGGAAAAGAGATTCTTGTAAGCTGACTTAATCCTTTTTCCCCACTTTTATTTCTTAATTTTACCCCTATTCCTAAATTAGAAATATAATTTTGTTCAATATTTTGGATTTCTTTTTTTATATTAGAATATTCTTTAAATAATAAGAGATTTTTTTTTAAAACTATTTTTTTTTTAACAGAATAATCTTCTAAAAAAAGTTTATTATGCTTATTATTTATAACAGGAGAAACATTAGGAGAATTTAATGAAGTATTATTTTTTATATTTGAATCTAAAAAAGGATTTGGAAAAAAATCATTTTTGTTTTGTGAAGGATTAATATTTTCATTTATATCATCTTTAAATTCTTTTTTTGGCATTTCATCTATTTTTATTTCTGGTTTAGTTCCTTTTAAGATTCTATTTGCTTTTTCTATATCTCCTAATTGAACATAAGCTCCTGCTATTTTTATCTCTAAATTTTTATCATTTGTTTTTATGCTATTTAAAATTTCCTTTGCTTTATCTTTTTTACCTAAATTAATATAACTTAAAGCAAGACCATATTTTAAAACATTATCATTTTTTAATAAAAGAGCTTTTTTAAAATATTTATTTGCACATTCATAATTTTTCAATTTCATACAAATCCAAGCTTTATTTGATAAAAGATTAAAATTATTATTATCCATTTCAAGACCTCTGTTTACAACTTCAAAGGCTTTTTTATAATCTCCATTTTTCAACAAATAAGAACTATATTTAGCATAAAGAGTGATATAAAATTTTCTTAATTTATCTTTTTGTTCAGGTGTTAGTTTAGTAGTATCTATTTTCCCTAAAATAATTTTGATTTGGTCATAAAGATTTAGATTTAAGAGTGCATATAAAAATTTAAGAGAAATACCAAAATTATTTGGAGCAAGAGAATAAGCTTTTGCATAATATTTATAAGCTAATCTATTTCTATTTTGTTTAAAATATATATCCCCCGTTAAAGCCAACACAAAAGGGTCGTTAGGGGCTATTTTTTGAAGTTTTTTTAGGTATTGACTAGCTTTATTAACATTATTTTTATTTAAATAAAAATTAGAAAGGTTTAAATAATAAAGTTCTTGCACCATTTTTCTGTTTACATCTTCAAATCCTAACGCCACTATTTTATCAGAATATTTTAAAGCAGATTTAAAATCCTTTTTTTTCATATAAACAGCTTCTAAGCCTTCTAGTGCATAAATATTATTAGGTGATACTACTAAAACATTATTATAAAAATTTTGAGCTTTATCTACTTGATTCATATGTAAATATAAATTTCCAAGAGATAATAAAAGATTTACATCATCCGGTTTTTGTATATACAAATTAAGTAAAATATTCTCTGCATCTTTATATTTACTTTCATTAATAAAATTTTGGGCTTTTTTTAATTTTATATAAAAATTTATTGAAGAAAGCTCTTCTTTTAATTTAGGAGGAAGTTTATCTTGCAATGCTCTTAATTCATCAAATTTTTTAAGTGTATATAATGTATTAGCATATCCTTGAATTACTTTTTTATTATTTGGATTTTTTTTATATAAATCTTTAAATATTACATAAGCTTTTTGAGGATAACCTGCATTTAAATAAGCATACGCTTCACCAATTTTTGCACTTAGAGTGGATTTTAAAGATAAAGCTTTTTTAAAAAATGATAAAGAAGTTTGAGGAGATTTTGGTAAAATATTAAAACCTTTTTTTAAATAAAATGTATAGCAGGCATCTTTTTTAAGTTTATATGCTTTTTTGCTGTTTAATTTAGAAAGAATTTTACAAGCTTTTTCAAAATTTTGATTTTTCATATTTACAATAGCCAAAACAAGATAAGCATCTTGCGGATAAATATTTTTTAAACTTAAAGCTAATTCTTTTGCTTTTATTAAATTACCGCTATTTAAATAATAATACATTGCATTTAACTTAGAAGCACTATTAATACCTTCTCCTACTGCAATATTATTATTGTCAATATTTTCATTAGCTGTTGTTGAATTATCTGTTATTGTATTTAAATTTAAATTAGAAATTATTATTCTTTGAGGAATAATATCACATCTTTTAACAATACCTTTTAAATTATATGTCAAATTTTTCATTTGTCTAAAACTTCCTTCTCCACTCCTTACTACATAATAAGGCCCTATTTTTTCAATTCTTGTTAAAGCATGATTTTTATATTTACTATATAATTCTTTTGCACTTTTCAACCTTCTAAATGTCCCAAGTTGAATACAATACCCGCTTTTTGCAATAGATAAGTTTTCTTCTGAAAATTTTTTTTCTACTCTTTTAGATGTAGTTGATGTTATCTTTTTTTCTATTGGAACATCATTTATATCTTTTAAAATTTCTGTTTTAATATTAAATTTAGTTTTTAAAAAATCCTGTATTCTTCTTAATTCATTTAAATCATTAGAGCCTAAACATAAATATAATCCATTTTGTTTATTACAAGAAAAACCTATATTTTCAAGTTTTTGAGCATCTTTTTGATTATTAACACTTAATTCATATCCAAAACCTAAAATAAAACACATTAAAAATAAAAAAATTCTCATTTTTTACCTTTCATTAAATTTAATGCCTCACAAAAATAATTTTTTTTATCAAACTTTTTTAATTCATTATATTTTTTTAAATATTTTTTATTATTATAAACTAAATAAAACCATTTATATACACAATATGGAGATTTTTTCTCATATTTACCATTTATATAAAGTTTTAAAGGTAAAAAATTGTGTTTTTTAAAAAATTGATTTGCTATTTCAAAAGTATTTTTGAATTTTGAAACATCATAATTATCTAAATAACTATACCAAATAATACGATAAACATCTAAATCCATATAAGCACCCGTATAAAAAGATTTGTTGATTAAATTATAATTTATATGTGTAGTTAAATTATCAGTTTTAAAAAGAGTATAAGAATATTTATAAGCACTAGTATAAAAAGAGTTATACAAACTAAACTTTTTAAAAATAAAAGGAATATAATAACTTGGAAATAAAGTCAATATATTATTTTTTAAAAATCCATATTTAGCCGGAAAAAGTAATACATCAATAGAATTATTCCACAAAACAGGTAAAAAAAGTTTACTTACAGATTTAAATATTTTATGAAATTCCTCTAAATAAGTTTTATTACCCCATTTTTCATAAGCTAACAATAAAGAATATGCTATAAAAAAATCCCCATCAACTGCATTATTTTTATCTATAATTTTTTTATTATATCTCCAAGCAAAAAGAAAATCTTTTCTTTGCATATTTTTTTTTGTCCATTTCCATATACTCTCAAAAAGTTTTGGCTTATTATAAATTATGCAAAGATAAAGAGTATAACCTTGTGATTCCGAAGTTACTCTATTATTATTATAAGGGTCTATGGTATAAGAATTATTTATAATAAATTTTTTTTGAAAATCACTAAAATCGGCAAATAAAAAAGAGACCAAAATTAAAATTAAAAATTTTCTCATTTTTTTAATTTTTTTTCTCTTATGTCAAGTAATAATTTAATAATTAAAACTAATATAAAAACAATCAATACAGTAAAAACAATAAGCATTTTTAATGAATATCCAAGCTTGAATATTATATATTCCAATAAAGGCAAATGACCTATATAATATTTTTTTGCTAAATTGGCATAATAGATATTATTTGTTAATTTATTAAATACAACAAAATCTCCTTTTATTTTACTTAAATATTTTGGAATATATAATTTTTTAATAGTTTGCAATATATTTTCGGGATTTTTAGAATTAATAACTAAAATAGTTCTATTATTTTTATAAGGAGATTCACCCATTGTAAAAATAGTTTCATCTTCTAGCGTATCTTTTAGAGAAAAAATTATTTTTAAATTTTCTTTTTCTTTTATATGCAATATTCTTGATTTTATTAAATTTTTAATCTTCTTAAAAAGAGAGTATTTTAGCTTTATATTGCCATCTTCTATATCTATAGGTAAATTTTTGTAAAAAATTTCAGGTAAATCATTACCTAGTGCAATTATATTTGAATTTTTATCTAAAGAACTTTCATCAGAAACCACTTTTAATGAATAAAACGGCACTAATGTTTTTTCTCCCATATAAGCACAAAGCGTATATAATGAACTTAATAATATATTGTTTTTAGAAGACAACATAAATTGTGTATATTTTAAATCCGGATAAATTGAAAAAGGAAAAGCACTTGTGGTAAAATATTCAAGATAAGGCATTTCTATCCAATGAGGTAAATTTGGAAGTTCTATATAACTACTTTGAGCAAACACTGTCCCTTGTAATTCATAAAAATTTGGAGCTACACAAAAACCTTTGCCTGTTGGAATAAGCCCATATTGAATAGTTATTCTGTTTTTTCCAGGGGCTAACATATAAATAGGTATATCAATATTTGTCTCTTCTAAAAGAGTCCCATAATGTTTTTTTATTGGTAACTGAGTTAAAAATTTTCCATTTAAAAAAATATTTATAACAGAATCCTTTCTAGCACCACTTCCATAATTATAAGAAATATGCAATTTCATTGTGCTTTTTGAATAAAGATATGTATCTGTCGGAATAGTAAATAATACACTATATTGATATCCAGGATGATAAAATTTAAAATCTTTATATCCTAAATCATAAAAAGATATTTTTTTACCAAACGGAACTAATAAAGGGCTTTCATAAGCTTTTATTTCAGGTTTTTTAAAATTTGTAATATTTAAGTTACTTCCTATTAATGTGACTTTTTTTATAGATATAAATGAATTTATCACCTTTTTTAAACTCTTTTGTGTTTGAGCGGTTAAAACAATTATTCCTTTTGTTGGGAAAAGTTGATTTGGTAATACAAAAATATTGGGGATATCCCCTTTTAACTGTAAAAGTTTTCTAACAAAATCTTTTGTTCCGATAATAAAAATATCTTGATTTGAAAAAACATTATTTACATTACTTACATATATCTTTCTATATTTTATAATACTTCCTAAAAATCCTGATACTTTAGCACCCATCGTAATAAAATTATCATCTTTATTCTGAAGTAAAATACCGAATTTTAAAGGATTAAATTGTTTATCATCCAAAATATAATTTTTTAAATAAGTTAATTTATCATATATATTTTTTTCTTTATAATTTAATTTAATATAACTATTTTTCCATAAAATTTCAGTCCATAGTTCAGGAGAATCCTCTTTTTCACAACAATTAATACAATAATGCTGACTTGCTACTATTTTTACATTATTATAATCATTTATTAAAATTAAAGGAACTTTTATATCAGCAGAATATATATCAATTCCAGTATTTAATTTTTGTTGATAAAGAGCAACTCCGTTAAAATAAAGAGTAAGAACACTTCTTTGAGATACAAGTGCTTTTGAAGGAATAAACTCAATATGAAGCATTGCCGATTTTATTTTCCATCTGCTTGGAGTAGGAATATTTATCTCACTTTGGGCATAATATCCTTTTATAATTTCATTTGTCTTACCCTTAAAAACATTTAAATATTCTATTTTCGTATTAGCAGACAAAAAAGAAAAAACAAATAAACTAACCAGTAATTTTAAAAATACATTTTTCATTATTTATCCCACATTCTATTTCTTCTATATTAACTTTTTCATTTAATACAAATTCAAAAAAATTTTTATAAAACTCCATTAAAAAAACACAACATTTATACTCTTTAACAGCATTTATAAAAGGCGAATAATAATGAGTTATATTCACTTCTCCTTTTATTTCATCTATTTGCATTTCTATATTTCCTAATTTATAATTTGAAAAAAAACAATTTAATAAATCAACAAGAGTATTTAAATTATCTGCACTTATTGCACTTAAACTGTTAAAAATATTTTTATTATCCTCAAAAAACAATTCAGCCGCTTTAATAGATACAACTTTATAATCTTCGTAATCTCCAATTTTTACAATCGCTTTTATAAAGCTAGATAATACATCTTTATGCTCAAATTTATTCTCTATTGTAACGATATCTGTTACTTTATTCTTTTTAAATAGTGCTGCCATCTTATACCTTTTTATATAATTTTACTTTTATTTTTTGACTCATTTCTGTAATAAATTCTTTAGTTATAACTTTATAAGCTCTTAAAAAATCTTTAACGGTTAATTTTATCAAAAACAAAAAAGAATTCATAGGGTCTTCTGCTTTTTCATCAGAAAAATATTCCCATCTAGTAGAAGGAGAATATACAATTTCGGTAATTTTTCTCTCTTCATCTATATTTTTATAAATAAACTGCATTCTTATATTATGAGCGTTTGTATTTACAACTTTACCTCTTAAACTAAAAACTATACCTCTTACATCTTTTATTAAAAATTCTAATGTAGAATCTCTTATTTTATCCAAATAAGGAGTTAAATCATCTTTTAGTTGAATCCAAATACCTGTTAAAGATAAATCTATTACTTTTCCTCTAAAAGTTTCATTATCTATAAAAACAATAGCATCATCATTTCCAGGCACCCTGTGAGCTTTTCTTTTTTCAGGTTTTTCGTGAGAAACAATAATACCAAGTGCTAAAAATACTACATTAAATAATTGCCAAAACAATAAAATAATAACAGTTCCTCTTTCATCAGGATAAACAATAAATCTATATATTCCAACAATAAAAGATAAAATAACAAGATTAAAAAGAATATATAAAGGTTTATAAAAAGGAGAAACAAACTCTTCGTTTATTTCTTCACCTTTTGGAGTTACAATAAAGGTTGGAGCTCTTGGTTTAAACATAACACTAATAACCGCTGGTAATAAAAATATACTTTGAATAGACTCATAAACTTCTGAAAAAAACGGCCACCTATATTTAGAATACAAATAATAACTCACAATCAACGAGCCTATAAAGTGTGGAATAGCATAGGCTAATACCTCATTTAAAGTGGCATTATAAATTTTTACTCCGAAAAGCAAGAATAAAAAAGGCGCCAATAAGAATATAACTCTTGCTAATGAAAAAAACCAAAAAAAATTAGAATTCATATATCCTATTTTTTGATACCACTTCAATTTTTTAAACAAAGGATTTTTAAGTAAAAATATTTGTATCATTCCTTGCGCCCAACGGGAACGTTGCACTATAAATGCTGAAAATGTTTCTGGTTGAAGCCCGTATACCATCCCTCTTGGATAATAATAACTTTCATATCCTCTTGAATGAAGTTCAAGAGCTGTCTCTGCATCTTCTGTAATAGTATCCCCCGCAATTCCCCCAACTTCTTCTAAATATTTTCTTCTAAGAACAGCGGCTGAACCGCAAAAAAAAGAAGCTTCCCAAAAATCAAGACCTTTTTGAATAAAATTATAAAACATCTCACTTTCATTAGGAACTTGTCTAAAAATTCTTAAATTTTTCTCGATAGGATCAGGATTATAAAATTTATGAGGTGTTTGCACTAAAAATAATTTAGGATTATCCATAAAAAATCCCACTGTTCTTGCTAAGAAATCCTGAGTTGGCACATGGTCACAATCTAAAATTAAAATCAAATCTCCTTTTGTATGTTTAAGAGCTGCATTTATATTTCCAGCTTTTGCATGTTCATTTTTTTCTCTTGTTAAATAATAGACATTATCTCCAATTTCTTTACACATTTTTTTTAATTCTTCTGCCCTTTTTCTATTTTCTTCTCTTTTTTTAGAGTCAGAGTCGTTTAATTTTTGTTTAGTACCTCCATCATCTAAAATATAAATATTAAATTTATCCTGAGGATAATTCATAACACTTGCAGCAAGAACTGTTGTTTTGATAATTTCTACAGCCTCATTATAAGTAGGAATAAATATATCAACACTAAGTAAATCTTCTCTTTTAAAGCGACTAAGAGGAATATGTTTTCTATTTAATAATCTAAGAGCGATAAAAGCCCCTAATAAAAATATCATCATAGAGTAAAATTCAGCTAAAAAAAGCGATAAAGAGCCAAATGCATTAATAAAATTATCAAAAT
>Ga0256829_1002063_pt1 | contig 15457 bp, 17 predicted proteins | sample 131447metaG_FD_185979 | JGI IMG/M metagenome (GOLD analysis project Ga0256829, IMG submission 185979) | Hydrothermal vent microbial communities from Lau Basin, Pacific Ocean - 131-447 | ecosystem: Environmental > Aquatic > Marine > Hydrothermal vents | place: Pacific Ocean: Lau Basin | collected...
AACTACCAAAGAGGTCTATTCACTTGGTCTAAGTTATAAAATAAACAGATATGTAAAAGCTGGGGCTGGTGGACTATATGTTGGAAATGTTAAAAGTCCTCTTAGCACATCTACTGATAAGTTCAAAGGCGGTTATGGAACTGTAGAGCTTAAATATCCTCTCATGAGTCAGCTTGATATATTTGCAGATGGAGCTTATATAGGCGGAAAGATAGACAAGATAAACAAAAGCATCAGCAAAGGCATAGGCGCAGGCGGTATAAAGTACCACTTAAACCAAAGATATGATCTCTACACAGGATATAGCACACAAAATGATGCATTTGGTGGAGTGGAGTTCAAACTAACTCCCAAATGGAAACTAAATCTTGGTGCAAGCTACAACACAGACTACCACGAAGGACAAGCCCTCGTCTCACTAAGCTACAACTTTGGAAGCGGATTTAACTCTATCATCAACACCTCTGTAAAACATATGGTCGAGAAAGAGTATCGCTCTTATGTCAAAAGTGTGGTAAACGGCTCAAGTGGTTCGGGTGGTTCGGGTGACAGTGGAATTTAGTCTTCAGAAGTATAGTTAGGCGATGAAAATGATCGACTTGGATTTTTATGGTGATAGCTGGGAAAAGATTGAAGATTTTGATGATGAGATTGTCTCAGTTTTTGCTGTTGAAAATTCATTTACCAAACTTCTTAAAAGTATAGACTTTGAGCAAAAGATAGTTGCTGATTATGGTTGCGGGGTTGGAAATGCACTGCCTAGTCTACTAAAAGCTAAAAAGATTTATGCGATAGATTTGTCTCCCAACCTTCTTACAAAAGCAAAAGAGCGTTTTAAAGGGAGTGCAAATATCACTTTCAAGCGACAAAGCATAGCTATGGTAAAAACTAAGAAGTCAGATGTCTCCTTGGCGATAAACTCTATATGGCCAAGAACATTTGAAGAGTTTGATATACTCTTTGGAAATATAGTCAAAAATACAAAAGAAAACGGAACTATCTTTCTCGTCCTTCCCTCTTTAGAGTCAAGAACACTCTCTTATCAATTTGATTTTGTCCATCTAAAACAAGATAAATGCATCCAAACCATCGAAGCCCTGGAAGAGGTAAACAATTACCAAGCATCTTCGCACTTCAATGCCCTTGGATACTTCACAAGCAACACCAACATGATACAAAAACATTGGCTAAAAGAGGAGATACTCTTTCGCTTAAAAAGATACAACTTTCAGACGATAAATATCTCAAAGTTAGAGCTAGACTGGGACAAACAAGTACATGCGCCTCACATGAAAAAATACCCCAATTTGTGGTTTTGGGTGGCTGAGATAAAAAGAGGATAAAAAGGGGTCAGGGTTAAACTTTAAACTTTTTTATGTTAAAAGAGGCAGGACAGGAAGATTAACTTTAGATTGATAAAATTTTTGCTACAATAGATAAAAATGAGAGGGTGTGATATGCAAACAATAAAGGTAAATATCCAAGATAGTTTTTTGCAGGACTTTTTGACATTTGTTGATCACTATAAAGACAAAATACAAATCAAAGATAAAGTTTCTTTTAAAAAAGATGAAAAGCTTATGGATGATCCTTACTTCTATGAGAGACAAAAAGAGCTTTTGGAGATTAGAAGAAATATCAAAAATGGCAAAAGTCAACTAAGCTCTTTTGAAGAGTTTGAACAAAAAACAGATATCTTTGCAAAAGAGCTTGCATTGAAATATGCAGATTAAATTTGACAGTAAATTTGAAACCAACTTCAATATAATCTTTGAATATATCGCCCAAGATAAAATCTCAGCCGCCAATGGATTCAAAAGAGAGTTACTTAAAAAGATAAAAAAGTTATCACAATTCCCATATAAATTCAGACAATCGATATATTTTGATGAAGAAAATGTTAGAGACATGATTTTTAAAGGATATACGGTAGTTTATGAAATTGACTTGGAAGATAATTTCATCATCATTTTAAATATATTTAATAAAAATCAACCACCTACGAGATGAGTGAAAAGTGGTCATGTGATATGTTTATCACAATTAGGAGTAAAACCTTATCGTTTTAACGACCTAAACAGATATTTACCTTAGTTTGGATAAAATGTATCTATAAAAATAAATAATTAAGGTCTATTGATGAAAGTCAGATTACCTCACGCTCCTTATATGGCGAATAAAATAGCAATCGATATGTTAAACAGTGGTGTTATAAAATTACTAAAAGGTACCGAACCCATAGCAAAAATAGCGCTAGAGCTATTGGAAGCTAACATAAAAAAAGAGATGGCTCTTGAAGAAAGAGTTGACGAAATTTTAGATGACAATGATGACGAGATTGAGTTTCGCCAAGTCGATAGAAGAAGTATGTTTTGGTTGATAAAGAAAAAATTGGCAAAAGAATATGATGTTATTTTATCTTTTGAAGATAGATTTAGTGATATATCACATAAAATTTTAGAAACCATTTGGCAGGAAGGTTTGATAGCATACAGTGTTTCAGAAAACAGAGTTAAAAATGTAATTTATACTTCCATAGAAGATTATTTAAATAAATTTGAAGGCATAGAAGATTCTGTTGCTGACCAAATTGAAAATTATAAAAGAAAATTAATACCAGGTTCGCTTGAATACGACTTGGTTTTTGAAAGACTTTATGAAGATGAACTAAAAAGAAGAGGCATGTCGTTATGAGTTTGAAGCCTTTATGGATTTATCTTGAAGATGGTACATTCTTAAAAGCAAATAGTTTTGGTAGTAGCGGTACGAGAGTTGGTGAGATTGTATTTAATACTTCTATGAGTGGATACCAGGAGATTATGAGCGACCCAAGCTATGCTGGACAATTTATAGTTTTTACTATGCCAGAAATCGGGATAGTTGGCGTAAATGATGATGATATGGAAAGTAAAGGCGTGCATGCAAGTGGTATGATTGTGAGAAATTATAATTCCAAGCATTCTAACTTTAGAGCGAAAGACTCGCTTCAAAGTCTGCTGAGAGAACATAACGCTCTAGGTATTTGCGATATAGATACAAGATTTCTAACAAAACACATCAGAGACAATGGGCCAAAAATGATGGTAGCATCTACTGAAACTTCAAATAAAAATGAATTAAAAGAGATATTAAAATCGTTTCCAAGAATCGAAGAAGTAAATTTTATAAAAGAAGTAAGCACAAAAAAAGCATATAAACATAAAGAGGGTGCTTGGGATAATTTGACTTTAAAATACAAGAATTGTTCTAATAAATCCCCAAAAAAAGTAGTAGTTTTAGATTTTGGAGTGAAGAGAAATATCTTAAATGAATTATGTGAAGCTGGACTCGATGTTGAAGTTGTGCCTTGTGATTATGATGTTTTAAAACTTATTAAAAGATATAAAGATGGCGACATAAATGCTGTGTTTTTATCCAATGGACCAGGCGATCCTATGTTTTATAAAGATGAAGTCCGACATATAGAGGAACTAATAAAAGCAAAAGTTCCGATGTTTGCTATTTGTCTTGGACATCAACTTTTGAGTATAGCACACGGGCATCCAACTTATAAATTAGCATTTGGGCAACATGGTGGAAACCATCCTGTGAGAAATGAAAAAAGTAGAGTTGTTGAGATTACAGCTCAAAATCATAATTATAATGTCCCAGAATCCATATGTTCTATAGCCAAAGTCACACATGTAAATTTGTTTGATAAAACCATAGAAGGTGTGCAGTACAATGAAGAGCCAATTTTTTCAGTACAACATCATCCAGAAGCAAGTCCAGGACCGCATGATAGCAAATATATATTTAAAGAATTTGCACAAAGCCTGTAGAGGAAAGAATTTATCGATTCAATAAATTTTGCGACAATTATAATCGTAGCATTTTTAGGTAGCTTAGGACATTGCATAGGTATGTGCGGTGGTTTTGTGGTGGCGTATAGTAGTTCTAAAATAGATACTAAATCCTCCAAAACAACACAATTTATAAGTCATCTGTTTTACTCACTAGGAAGAATCAGCTCTTATGTTATCATAGGTATGATTTCTGGTTTCATAGGGAGTGTTATCTCCTTTTCTGCCACATCTTCAGGTTATCTATTTTTTATAATTGGAATTTTTATGATACTTATGGGTTTTTCGCTTATGGGGAAAATCCGTTTCTTAACTTCTTTAGAATCATCACTTGGCACCAATCCTTTTGTAAAAAAGATATTTCAAAGTTTAATGTATTCGAAAAAAATATATAGTTTTTATGGTCTTGGGATGTTAAATGGCTTTTTGCCTTGCGGATTAGTATATTTCTTTGCAGTTTCTGCAGCAGCTACTGGCTCGATATTTTGGGGTGGAATTACTATGTTGATATTTGGGCTAACTACTATACCATCACTTTTGGGTTTTGGATTTATCATAGGTTTTTTTAATAGTGGAAATCTAAGAGAAATTATGATTAAAGTGGCTTCTATTGTCATCGTCTTTTATGGTATTTATATGTCTTACCTAGGATACATGTTGGTTCTTGGGAATAAATAGCTTTGACTCTTACTCAATACAAAAATGCAATTGAAGCGAGCAATATTGTTTCTAAAACAGATATACACGGAATAATAACATTTGTAAATGATGAGTTTTGCAGGATTTTTGAATACTCTAAAGAAGAATTGATTGGAAAGAATCACAATATAATAAGACATCCAGATGTCCCAAGTGGCGTATTTAAAAATTTGTGGAAGACGATTTTATCTAAAAAAACATATAAAGCCACTGTTAAAAACTTGTCAAAAAGTGGTAAGACTATCTATGTAAATACAACGGTAACACCTATAATCAACAAACAAGGCACCATCGAAGAATTTATCGCTATCAGGTACGAGGTAACAAAAAGTATAGAATTAACAAATAAGTTGCAATTAAAGGAAAAAGAATTAGAAAATTTAAATAACACACTGGAAAGAAGAGTTAAAGAGAAAACTCAAGAATTATTGGTTCTAAATCGAAACTTGGAAGTTAAAATAAAAGAAGAAGTGGAAAATAACAGAAAAAAAGATAGATTGCTTTATCAACAGTCAAGACTTGCAGCCATGGGTGAAATGATTGGAAATATTGCGCATCAGTGGAGACAACCTCTTTCAGAATTGGGTATCACTATATATAAGATGAAAAAACTTTTTACCTCAAGGGGTGATGAGTTTGATTTTTTAGAAAGTTATGATCATTCTCGTGATGTGATGAAAAAAATGTCAAGCACCATAGACGATTTTCGTAATTTTTTTAACCCAAACAAGGTCAAAGAGAACTTTTTGATTTTAGATGCAATTAGCGAAACATTAAATATCATGAAAGGTACTTTAACTAGACATGATATAAGCGTTAAAGTCCATTGCAAATCTGGTATTAAGGTAGAAGGGTACCTAAGTGAATTTACACAAGTTTTAATCAATCTTATAAATAATTCTAAAGATGCCTTTAAGCAAAAAAAAATCAAAAACAAACGAATAGATATAAAAATTTCAAAAGATGATAAAAATAATGCGATATTGAGTTTTAATGACAATGCCAAAGGTATAGAAGAAAAAATAATAGATAAAATATTTGATCCATATTTTACAACAAAACACTCTAGTGCAGGTACAGGGTTGGGTCTTTATATGAGTAGAATGATTATAAAAAAGAGTATGGGTGGAGATATATTTGTTGCTAACTTGAAAGATGGCGTGACTTTCAGTATAATAATACCAATGAATAAAGGATACTTATGAATAACTTAACCGTTTTGTTTGTTGAAGATGAAGAAAGCATAAGAAAAGCACTAAAGAGTGCCATTGGTGATGAGTTTGAAGATTTTATACTTGCAAGAGACGGCAGTGATGGTTTAAAAAAGTTTCAAAAATACAAGCCAGATATCGTTGTAACGGACATAATGATGCCAATAATGGATGGCTTGGAGATGTCACGAGAAATCAAAAAAATATCAAGAAATACTCCAATAGTAGTTTTAAGCGCATTTGACGAAAAAAAAAGATTACTCAAAGCTATAGATATTGGCATAGATAAATATCTAATAAAACCTATAGATACCCAAGATTTAATAGATACACTTCACTACATAGGAAAAGACTTGCTTAATCTGGATGATTTGCTAGATTTTGGTAATGGCTATAAGTTTGATAGGAGCAAAAGAGTCCTTTTAAGAGGAGATGAAATTATAACATTGACGAAAAAAGAATTGCTTTTTATCACAGTTTTGGTTAAAAATTTAGGGTCTTATGTTTTACATGATGAAATCAAGAAATATGTCTGGACAAACAGAAGCGTAAGTGATGCTGCTATAAGGACTTTTATCAAAAGAGTGAGAGCTAAAACAGACAAGCATTTTATACAAAATATACCGGGACTAGGATACAAAATCAGCAGTAAACTTTAATACAAATTTAATCTTATTAAGCTCTATTATATTAACTATATACTATAATTCTCATAATTATGTGATATTTGTGTGACATAAAATATATTTTAGGAGGAATTATGCAGTCTAGTAGTGCAATTAACTATGACTATACAGTTGCAAAGTACTTTACGGTTGCCACCATCGTGTTGGGTATTGTGGGTATGACTGTTGGTGTTATCATCGCATTTCAATTGGCTTTCCCTGAGTTAAATAACTTATTTGGAGAGTATGGAACATTTGGAAGATTAAGACCAATACATACTGATGGAGTTGCGTTTGGTTTTACAGTAAGTGGGGTCATGGCAACTTGGTACTATGTGGGACAAAGAGTACTAAAAGTTTCTATGGCAGAATCAAAATTTTTGATGTTTATAGGAAAACTACAATTTTGGTTATATGTAGTTTTAGTAGCTTCTGTAGTTGTGTCTTTATTGCTAGGAATTACAACTTCAAAAGAGTATGCAGAATTTGAATGGCCAATTGATATCTTGGTTGTTATCGTTTGGGTTTTATGGGGTGTTAGTATTTTTGGTCTTATTGGTATAAGAAGAGAAAAAGTACTTTATATCTCCGTTTGGTACTATATAGCTACCTTCTTGGGTGTGGCTATGTTATATGTATTTAATAATATGGAAGTTCCGACTTACTTTGTATCTGGTATGGGTGATTGGTATCATTCAGTCTCCATGTATGCAGGAAGTAATGACGCGATGGTTCAATGGTGGTATGGACACAATGCTGTTGCATTTGTTTTTACAGTGCCAATTATCGCTATGATTTACTACTTCTTGCCAAAGGAATCAGGACAACCTATATTTTCATATAAGCTTTCACTTCTTTCATTTTGGGGATTGATGTTTGTTTATCTGTGGGCTGGTGGTCATCACTTGCTTTACTCAACAGTTCCTGATTGGGTGCAAACTATGGGTTCAATCTTCTCTATTATATTGATTCTTCCATCTTGGGGAAGTGCAATTAATATGCTTCTTACCATGAAAGGTGAGTGGGGACAATTAAGAGAAAATCCATTAATTAAATTTTATGTATTAGCTTCAACTTTTTACATGTTAAGTACACTTGAAGGTCCTATTCAAGCTATCAAATCTGTAAATGCTTTAGCGCATTTTACTGATTGGATTCCAGGACATGTGCATGATGGTACTCTTGGTTGGGTTGGATTTATGATAATAGGAGCTATATTTCATATGGCGCCTAGAATGTTTAAAAGAGAAATATTTAGTAAAAAACTTATTGAAACTCAATTTTGGCTTCAAACAACAGGTATCGTTATGTATTTTACAAGTATGTGGATAGCTGGTATTACTCAAGGTATGATGTGGAGAGCAACTGATCAATATGGTAATTTATCTTACTCATTTATTGATACGGTTGAAGTTTTACATCCATATTGGACTTTAAGAGCGGTTGGCGGTCTATTTTATCTTATAGGTGTCTTTATGTGGGCATACAATATGTATAAAACAGCGACTTCAAGCAAAGCGATTGAGAAAGAACCTCAATATGCTTCACCTATGGCGTAAGGGGGTATAAGATGTTTCATTGGTTAGAAAAAAATCCATTCTTTTTTGCAGTAGGCGTGTTTTTGGTTATCGCATATGCTGGTATTGTTACAATAGTTCCAGATTTTATGGAAAGTGCAAGACCTCTTAAGGGTACAAAACCTTATACTGCTTTGCAAATAGCAGGAAGACAAATATATATAGCAAATGGTTGTAATACCTGTCACTCACAGTTGATCCGTCCGTTTAAATCTGAAACAGATAGATACGGAAAATATTCACTTAGTGGAGAGTATGCTTATGATAGACCTTTTCTTTGGGGAAGCAGAAGAATAGGCCCTGATCTTCATAGAGTTGGAAACTATAGAACTACAGACTGGAATGAGAATCATATGCTGGACCCTGAGGCAGTAGTGCCAGGTTCAGTCATGCCTAAATATGGTTTTATGTTTAAAAAGAGCATAGATTTCAAAACCGCTTACGCAGAAGCTTATACAGTTAAAAAAGTTTTTAATGTTCCTTACGATAAGCCTGGTATGCCAAAACTTGGTTCATATGAGCAAGCTAAAAAAGCTGCTTTTACACAAGCTGGTAAAATAGTAGCTGATATGAGAAATCAAGGTGTGAAAGATGCATATAAAAAAGGTGACATTAAAGAAATAGTAGCGATAATCGCATACTTAAATAGTCTAAAATAAGGAATTTGTTGTGGATATGGAATTTATAAGGAATCTTCAGGGTTGGGGATATGTAGCTATGATTTTTGGTTTAACAATCGGATTTTATGCCTATATATATCATCTATATAAATCTCAAAAAGATGGTGTTAAAGATTATGAAAAATATTCAAGAATGGCACTAAATGATGATATTGACGATTCTTTGGTTGAGAGTTTACATCCACAAAATAACAAAAAGATAAACAGGAGCGTTAAAGATGAATTGGCTGAATGATAATGTTAATTTGCTGACACTAATAGGTGCAGCTGTAATTATAATTCTTACTATTGGTATTGTTGGTAAATACATCAAGCAGATAAAAAACGACAAAGCAACAGGTGAGTTGACGGGTGATACTTGGGATGGTGTTGGAGAGTTTAGTAATCCTCTACCAACTGGATGGGCACTAGCTTTTTTAGGAACTATAGCATGGGCGTTATGGTATGCTTTGATGGGATATCCAGTAGGAACTTTTTCACAGATTGGTCAATATAACCAAGAAGTAAGTGATTACACTAAAAGATTTGAAAGTAAATGGGCAAATCCAGACCACGAAACATTGATGGGTATGGGAGAAGGTGTATTTTTAGTGCAATGTGCACCTTGCCATGGTGTTACTGGTGAAGGTATGAATGGAAAAGCAGCAGACCTTACTAAAAGAGGAACAGAGGCTTTAATAGTAAAAACTGTACTGAAAGGCTCAAAAGGTCAAGGATATCCACTAGGTGAGATGCCAGCTGGTCTATTAGATAAAGATGGTGCTACAGCTGTTGCCGCATATATAGTGCAAGGTTTAGCAAAAGATGGAAAAAGTAAGCATCCTGAATTAGTAGAGAAAGGTAAAACATTGTTTGCAACATGCGCTGCTTGTCATGGAGCTGATGGTAAAGGTATGGGTGGAAGTGCTCCATCCTTAGCAAACTATGGTAAAGAAAATTTCATAGCTGCTGTATTAGAACATGGTAAAAAAGGAAGTATTGGTATAATGCCTGCTTTTAACGATGGTAGATTAACAAAAGTACAAAAAGACGCAGTCGGTACTTATGTAGAATCTCTAAGCGAATAAGGATAAAATATGGAAAACACTAATAGAAATGTATTTGGTCTGCATGGCGTTACAGGTATGTTAATAGCAACTGTTTTACTTTTGAGCATCTTAACGGGGCTTACAATTTTGGGCATTTCCGCTCAAAGAGAAGTAGCAAACAAGCCATATGTAATCAATAATGCTTCGAGTATCAAAGTTAGATCAACTGATGCTTCAAAGCACAAAGTCATAGTGAAATAAGGGGAAATTATGGATAAACTTATTACAATAGGATTGATTCTGATGGCTGCAGTTGCAGCTTATGCGGTTTTATCTGGAAACCATTTGTATGTTGGTTAATGTTAAACAATAATTTTAAATTACACAAGAAGATTTATCTTCTTGTGTGTCTTTCACTTGCTGTGTCGTTAAATGCAAAAAAATTCGCATATAATGACCAAGTTATAATAAATAAAACTGAAATAAAAATAGAAGAGATGGCAAATGAACTGTATAGAAAAACGGGAATTAGCGCCTATCTTTTGACAAAAAAAAATCTAAATGGTAAATCAATCATACAATACGAAAAGGATTTTGCAAAAAAATTAAAACCGCCATATGCTATATTATCAATTGCTCTAGATGAGAAAAAAGTTGATATATATAACTCGATTGATTTAGATAATGCTTTTGATAAAAAAACTATTCTTTCGCCATATCCGTGGAAGGGCTCAATAATACCACTTTTAACTATCAAAAAGAAGTATGTAAGCGTCAGTGCTGCCATGCTTAATGGTTATGCAGATATGGTTGAACAAATAGCAAAATCAAAAAATATAAAATTAAAGAGCGGAATCGGCAGCATAAATCGAAATATATATTTTTCTTTACAATTATCAATATTTCTATTTTTAATTGTTGTTTTTGGTTGGTATTTTATAAGAAAATTAAAGAAGAGATGATAATGAGTAAAAAAAAAGATAGAAATTATTGGCCACATGGTATTCTAGCTCTAATACTAGCAGTCGTTTTTGGTGGAGCTCTAAGTGTTAGAGAAGCTTTAAAGCATCCCGTCCAAGAATCAAACTACTTTATGAAGAAATATCAAGATTTTGAGGATCATGCTTATGATTTAGAGAAACAAAAAGATGAATTTGACAAGAATTTTTCTATATCATATTCAATCAAAAAACTAAGGATTGGACAAAATCAATTAAAATTAAAAATTATAAACAGATTAACAGATAAACCGATTGTTGATGCAAAAATAGAACTTTTATTGACTAGGCCTGATACGACTAAGCTTGATAAAAAAGTCAAATTATTAAAATCTAATAATGGCACATATATCTTTGAAGACTTAAATATAAGCAGACTTGGTCGATGGCAAATCTATACGACTACAAGAATAAAAAAATATAGAGGCTTCAACTCATATGATATAAATGCAACTAGGAAATGACAAAGGTATTTTCGACCAATAGAGGTGTAAGAGAGTTTTATGCCAATTATTCAAATTCAAACACACTGTTGCCAAAGGCTATCAGTATAGCTGAGTTTGAATCAAAAGCAGTGGTCGTAAAAGAGCGAGTTTTTATAGATAATGACAGTAGATTTTTGCTCTTAAAAGAGGCTACTAATTTTGAAGAATTCAAAAGATTACAATTTAACTCTGAATTTTTGACATTTTTAAAACACTCCCAATATATATTTAGATTTTTTGAAGAACTTTCAAGTGAATATGTGAGAATTGAAGATTTAAAACAGTTTGATACTTATGCATTGTATGACGAACATATTGATGCTCTTTCGATGCTAAGAGCCAATTATCTAGGGCTTCTTGACAAAAATGGATATGTCGATAAGATAAATATTAATGACAACTATGATGTAAATATTGATTACCTTCAAAACTTAAAAGAGATTTATCTGAGTGTCGATGGATTTTTAAGTAAATTTGAATTAAAACTCTTTTTTGAATGCTCGAAACATATACCGTTTATCGTTAGCTTGGAGTTAAATAGCTATAACCAAAAAACTAAATTAGCATTTGAACAATTTGGGTTTGATTTGAAGAACGATTATGTATATGAATTGGATTTGAGTAATCGCAAGATAATATCTTCAAAAAAAATCATAAAAAAAATCATAGATGCACATGTTCGATTTTTTAATACAAGAATATCTCAAGTAGGTTTTATAATTTCTAGTGTTGAAGAATTTATTCAAAGCGGAATTAGCGCTAGAGACATAGTTATTGTCTTGCCAGATGAAAATTTAACTAAATTTTTAAAAAAGTTTGATGTTAATAAGAATCTGAACTTTGCTATGGGTTTTTCACTTAAAAATTATGATTTTTATAAAAGAATAGAAGCGATTGAGTTGTATCTTAGTATAAAAAAAGATGAACAAAAACAGAGGCAAGAAAGACTTGAAATTCCAATCTCATTAACCAAAAAAATTCAACTTTTATGGAAAAATAAAATAGAAGATAAAAAAAGCATTGAAATTATCAAAGAAATTTTAGAGTTAAATACGAAAGAGAGTGAAAAAGAGATATTTAAAGAAGAGATTTATAGATTTTCAAAATTTTTATCAAATCTCGATAGTTTAAACTTAGAGCAAATATTTAAACTGCTTTTAAAGAGACTGAAAGATCGTAGCGAGGATGATATAAGAGGTGGAAAGATAACCGTTATGGGTGTTCTTGAGACAAGAGGAAGTGATTATAAAGGTGTTATAGTACCAGACTTTAGTGACGATTTTGTACCTAGAAGAAGTCAAAAAGATTTGTTTTTAAATACACAAATAAGAAAGCTTACGGGATTGCCCACAAAAACTGATAGAGAAAATCTTCAAAAATATTATTACCATAAGCTTTTTAAAAATAGCGAAAAAATAGCGATTTGTTCAGTAGCAAATGAAAGCACAATGCCATCACGCTTTTTGGATGAATTAGGATTGAAGTATGATTTTAGTGTATCAAATGCACCATATACAGATTTATTGTTTAATCAAAGTGATTTTATCTCGCCTAATTTGGAGATAAAAAGTGATGCTATTCATATAATAAACAAAGAATTAAGTGCTACGAAACTAAATACACTACTCACATGTAAAAGAAAATTTTATTACAAATATGTAGAAAAGTTAGAAGAACCAAGCAATATACTTACAAATTCAAACGCAAGTATTGGACTAAAACTCCATAAGGTATTAGAAGAAGTATTTGTCAAAGATCAAGCCTTAGATGACAAGAAGATATTTGCTATCATGAAAGATAGGTTGCTTCAAAATTACTCTGGTGAGATAGAAGAGTTTAGTTTAAATATATGGTTAAAGCAATTAAGAGATTTTGTAGCCAATGAGAAAAAAAGATATATTGATGGTTATAGAATTTTAGAAAGCGAAATTGAGCTAAAGAAAAACTTTGAAGATTTTACTATAAAAGGCAAGTTAGATAGGATAGATATAAAAGATGGAAAACTCTTCGTTATAGATTATAAAAGTGGAAATATTGGAAATTTGATAAAACAAAAAATAGACAATATGACAAACTTTCAACTAGAGTTTTATTATATTTTAGCCAGTGACATAGCAGAAGTAAACGGTGTTTTTTATTATGATTTAAAAAGTGGAAGATTAATTCAAGAGGTTTTACTGGAAGAAAAGATTGAAAAACTTAAGGATATTTTAAAAGGATTAAAAGAGCCAATTACATCATTTGTAATGTGTGAAAAAAGAGCCAATTGTATCTATTGCCCTTATAAAAAACTATGTTTAAGGGATGATTAAGATGCTGAATAATCTAGCATTAGAGGCGAGTGCAGGAAGTGGGAAAACTTACGCTCTTAGTGTTCGTTATATCTCTTTACTTTTTTTAGGCTCGACTACCGAACAGATATTAACACTAACTTTTACAAACAAAGCTGCTCTTGAGATGAGAAAAAGAATCTTTGATACACTTAAAAATCTTGAAACAAGTGATGAATTAAATGACATATGTGAACTTACTGGAAAAAACAGAAATGAGATACTTTCTAAATCCCACTTGGTTGTAAGCCTTTTTTTAAAAAGTGATTTAAAGATTTCAACTATAGATTCGTTTTTTTCTTCTATGCTAAGAAAATTTTCTTTTAATATCGGATTAATGCCAGATTTTTCTCTAGAAGACTCTTTGATAAATGATGATGTGACAGAGAGATTTTTAAAACTTGCAAAACAAGATATGCTCTATGAATCTCTAGTGATGTTAGCACTGAATGAAACAAAAAAACTTTCCGATTTGTTTTCTTTATTTAGTGTTCTATTTGAAAAACATAGTGAGATAAATTTTAAAAACTTAGCAAAAAAAAGTTGTGCCTATCCTAAAGAAAAAGAGATATTGGATGTTGTTAGTGATATAAGAGAGAAATTTATAGAAAATGGTTTAAGCAAAAGTGCTCTTAAAACTTTAGATATTTCAAGCGTCAAAGAATTGCTTGCTAAAAAGTTTTTACAAAGGGAAGATTTTGATTATTGGAGCTATAAAAAATTCACAAATGATGAGATAAATGCCTTACATACAGAGCTAAAACAAAAGCTTTTTTTATATGTCAGGGCAAAAGAGACTTATGTACTTAGTAAATTTGCAAAACTTTATGATACTTTTTTAAGGGCTTTAGAGATTGAATCCAAGCAAAAATCATCGTTAAGCTTTTCGCAGATGACAAATAGGCTGTATGATTTATTGCAAAATGAAATCGATAAGGATTTCTTGTACTTTAGGATAGATGGAAGTTTTAACCATATGCTAATCGATGAATTTCAAGATACAAATATAGTCCAATACAAAATTTTAGAGCCATTTATGCAAGAGATTAGTTCAGGCGTAGGAGCAAAAAGCAGTAGAAGTCTTTTTGTAGTGGGAGATGCAAAACAATCGATTTATAGGTTTAGAGGTGGAGCTAAAGAGTTGTTTTCGTATGCTATAAATCAGCTAAATCTTGATGTTGGTGTTCTTGGCACAAATTATAGAAGCTCACGCAGCATAGTAAATTTTATTAACACCACTTTTGATAAGAAGCTAATAAATTATAAAAATCAACAAGTTAGAGAAGGAGCACTTGAGGGGTTTGTTGGCGTAGTTATCAGTGATGATATAGAAAAAAATCTGATTGAAAATATAAAAAACCTTCTAAATCTTGGAGTTTTTCAAGAAGATATAGCAGTTTTGTGTTATACAAATCAAGAAGCATTGCTGTTAAAAGAGTTGATAGAGACTGAAATCACAGAAGCAAAAGTGACTATGGAAGCAAATAGAAGGCTTATAAATATACCTATTATTTCGGCTATTATAGATTTTGTTCATTATTTGTATTTTGAAGATGAACTCTATCTTCGGAATTTTAAAACTATAAGTACGAAAAAATATGCCGTCGAAAATTTTGTGTTTGATATCAGTGGAAGCGTGGATGATTTGGTGATAGATATCATAAAATATTTTGATATTTTTTATCTAGAAGACGATATGTTGCTGTTTATACAAAATTGTGCACAATTTTTAGATATAGAGGATTTTTTGTTTAATTTTAATGATATCTCTCAAAGTTCAATTTCAAAAAAAGGTGAGGGTATAAGAGTTTTAACAATTCATAAATCCAAAGGCTTAGAGTTTTCAAATGTCTTTTTAATAGATAGGCTTAAAAGACCAAGAAGTGGCGGAGGAACTTTTATATTTGACTATGATGATATTCAGCTCCAAAATCTTTTTTTA
>Ga0256829_1002064_pt1 | contig 15455 bp, 13 predicted proteins | sample 131447metaG_FD_185979 | JGI IMG/M metagenome (GOLD analysis project Ga0256829, IMG submission 185979) | Hydrothermal vent microbial communities from Lau Basin, Pacific Ocean - 131-447 | ecosystem: Environmental > Aquatic > Marine > Hydrothermal vents | place: Pacific Ocean: Lau Basin | collected...
TGGACGTTTGATTTCAGTTGGCGATGGTGTTGCTTTGGTTCATGGCTTAGGCGCAGCAATGGCTGGTGAAATGCTTGAGTTTCCAGGTGATACACTAGGTATGGTGCTTAACCTTGAGCAAGATAGTGTTGGTGTAATCATCTTTGGTGAATATACACATCTAGCAGAAGGTGATGAAGTAAAATGTACGGGTCGTATTTTTGAAGTGCCTGTGGGGCATGGTCTTAAAGGACGTGTGCTTAATGCTTTGGGTCAGCCTATTGATGGAAAAGGTGCAGTTGAGAATGATGGTTTTGATGCTGTTGAAAAAATTGCACCAGGCGTAATTGAACGTAAATCTGTTGATCAGCCTTTGCAAACAGGTATTAAAGCAATTGACTCTATGGTTCCTGTTGGTCGTGGTCAGCGCGAGTTGATTATTGGTGACCGTCAAACTGGTAAAACTGCAATTGCGATTGATACAATTATTAACCAAAAAGACACTGGCGTGACTTGCGTGTATGTGGCGATTGGACAAAAAGCTTCTACAGTAGCTAACGTTGTTCGTACATTGAAAGAACATGATGCTTTGGATCATACTATTATTGTATCAGCCAGTGCTTCTGAAGCAGCAGCATTACAATACATTGCACCTTACTCTGGTTGCACAATGGGTGAATACTTCCGTGATCGCGGTGAAGATGCTCTTATTGTTTATGATGACCTTACAAAACAAGCCTGGGCTTATCGTCAAATCTCTTTGATTTTGCGTCGTCCTCCAGGTCGTGAAGCTTATCCTGGTGATGTGTTCTACATTCATTCACGTTTACTTGAACGCGCTTCTCGTGTTGATGAGACTTATGTTGAAAAATTCACCAATGGTGAAGTGAAAGGTAAAACAGGTTCTTTGACCTCATTGCCAATCATTGAGACACAAGAGGGTGATGTTTCTGCATTCGTACCTACCAACGTAATTTCTATTACAGATGGTCAAATTTTCTTGGAAACATCAATGTTTAACTCAGGTCAGCGCCCTGCAATCAACGCAGGTCTTTCTGTGTCACGTGTTGGTGGTGCTGCACAAACCAAAGCTATGAAAAAAGTAGGCGGTGGTTTGCGTCTTGACTTGGCTCAATACCGTGAATTGGCGGCATTTGCTCAGTTTGCTTCTGATCTTGATGAAGCAACACGTGCTCAAATCGAACGTGGTAAACGTGGTGTTGAAGTTTTGAAACAAGACGAAAATACACCGCAGTCTGTTGCAGAAATGACAGCTGTATTGTTTGCACTTAATAACGGTGATTTGGATGACGTTGAAGCCAATCAGATTGTTGCTTTTGAAAAAGCTTATATTGCTTATTTGAACTCAAACCAAGGTGATTTCATCAAGGCTTTGAATGCAACACCAACATTAAGTGATGAAGTTACAGACACTTTGAAGAAAGCAGTAGCAGACTTTAAAGCGACTGGCACCTACTAAGAGGAGCTAACCAATGGCATCGGCTAAGGAAATACGCGGGCAAATTAAAGCTACGCAAAACACTTCAAAGATTACCAAAGCCATGGAAATGGTTGCGGCAAGTAAAATGCGTAAAGCACAAGATGCGGTAGCTTCATCACGCGCTTATGCTGAAGGTATCCATACTATCATTGCAAACTTAACTCAGGCACACCCTGAATATAAACATCCTTTTATTACACCTCGCGATGAAGTGAAAAAAGTTGCTTATATTGTGGTGTCTTCAGATAAAGGTTTGTGTGGTGGTTTGAATACGAATGTGTTTAAACATGCGCTAACAAGCATGAAGAAGGTACAAGAAACGGCTGAGATTGAAGTGTTCAACATCGGTCGTCGTGCTGGTTTATTCATGAAGCGTGTTGCGCCACTTGCGGCAAGTGCTGAAGATATTAATGATCAGCCTGTATTGTCAGAAGTTTTACCTATTGTGACACTTGCAGCTGAAAAGTTTATCAAAGGTGAATATGATGAAGTGCGTTTGGTGTTTAATACTTTTGTGAATACGATGACGCAAACGCCAACTGAAGTGACTTTAATCCCTAGCCCTGAGCCAGAGGTTGAAAGTCTATCTGGACATTGGGATTACCTATATGAACCAGATAGTAAAGAGGTGCTCGATGGATTGTTGCGCCGTTATATTGAGACGATTGTTTATCAATCTGTTTTGGAAAACAAAGCTTGTGAACAATCAGCACGAATGGTTGCAATGAAATCTGCAACAGATAATGCAAAAGATATTATATCTGATTTGCAAATTACTTATAACAAGGCGCGTCAAGCAGCAATTACACAAGAACTTGCTGAAATTTGTGCCGGTGCAGCAGCTGCATAGTCAAATAGGAGATATTCAATGAGTGTAGGAACAATTGTACAAATCGTAGGTCCCGTAGTGGATGTTCGTTTTCCAGCTGGTGAGTTGCCAGCAATTTATAACGCGTTGAAATTGAAGGATGTTCATTTGACGCTAGAAGTGCAGCAGCATGTTGGCGATAACATCGTTCGTTGTGTTGCCATGGGTGCAACCGATGGCTTAAAGCGTGGACTTGAAGTTGATGATACAGGTGCTGCGATTAAAGTGCCTGTTGGTGAAGCGACACTGGGTCGTATCATGAACGTACTTGGCGAAGGCATTGACTTTGAAGGTGCTGAAGTTAAGTCTGAAAACACATGGGAAATTCACCGTGCTGCACCAGCATTTGATGAGTTGGCTCCAGCCAATGATATCCTTGAAACTGGTATTAAAGTGATTGACTTGATGGCTCCGATTGCTAAAGGTGGTAAAGTTGGTCTGTTTGGTGGTGCGGGTGTTGGTAAAACCGTAAACATGATGGAATTGATTAACAATATCGCAACAGGACATGGTGGTTTCTCTGTGTTCGCTGGTGTTGGTGAGCGTACTCGTGAAGGAAATGACTTCTACTACGAAATGAAAGAATCAAACGTACTTGATAAAGTGGCGTTGGTTTATGGTCAAATGAATGAACCTCCAGGTAACCGTCTTCGTGTTGCGTTGACTGGCTTGACAATGGCTGAGTACTTCCGTGATGAAGGACGTGATGTTCTTATCTTTATTGATAATATTTATCGTTATTCACTTGCTGGTGTTGAAGTATCAGCACTATTGGGTCGTATGCCATCAGCAGTGGGTTATCAACCTACATTGGCTGAAGAAATGGGGCGTTTGCAAGAGCGTATCGCATCAACTAAGAAAGGTTCAATTACATCAGTGCAAGCTGTATATGTTCCTGCGGATGACTTAACGGATCCAGCTCCTGCAACAACATTTGCACATTTGGATTCTACTATCGTATTGTCGCGTCAAATTGCAGAGCTTGGTATTTACCCTGCGGTGGATCCATTGGATTCAACGTCTCGTCAGCTTGACCCTAAAATTGTTGGTATTGAGCATTATGAAGTTGCACAAGGCGTTCAGCGTACATTGCAACGTTATAAAGAGCTTCAAGATATTATTGCAATTTTGGGTATGGATGAATTGTCCGATGAAGACAAGTTGACTGTGAACCGCGCACGTAAAATTCAAAAATTCTTATCTCAACCTTTCCATGTTGCTGAAGTATTTACTGGTTCTCCAGGTGTTTACGCGAAGAAAGATGAAACTATTAAAGGTTTTAAAGGTCTTTTGGCTGGTGATTATGATCATCTTCCTGAACAAGCGTTCTACATGGTTGGTTCTATTGAAGGCGCTGTTGAGAAAGCAGAAAAAATGCAGGCTAAAGGTTAATAATTATGTCTAGCATGGAAGTTTTAGTCGCTACAGCTGAGCGTGAAGTTTACAGTGGTCAGGCAACCATGTTGATTGTACCTGGTGCTGAGGGTGAGCTTGGTATTTTACCAAAACATAGCCCTTTATTATCTGGTTTAAGGTCAGGTGAGCTTATTATTACCAATGGTGATGAAGTTGATGAAGTGTTTGTTTCTGGTGGTTACATGGAAGTGCAACCAGATAAGGTGACAATTTTGGCAGATACTGCAGAGCGTGCATCTGATATGGATGAAGCTGAGATTGTTGCAGCACAACGCCGTGCTGAAGAACTTGTTTCATCGAAAAGTGGTGATGTTGATTTGGCTATGGCTGAAGCTGAGCTTTCAATGCTTACTGCACGTTTACGTTTACTTCGTAAAAAGCGGAAATAATAAAAGTTACTATTGATAATAACTGTAAAAAGGTCGCCTTAGGGCGGCCTTTTTTATGCCAAATATTGCTTGTTTCGTTCTTTCTTTTTAAAGTAAGCCATGATTGTTAAAAAGCAAAATCACCTGCATACAAGTAGACGATTAAAAATTTGCGGTATTACGCGCTTAGAGGATGCCTTGCTGGCATCAAAATACGGTGTGGACGCTATCGGTTTTGTTTTTTATGACAAATCACCACGCTATATTCATCCTGAAAATGCAGAGAAAATAATTCAAGCATTGCCACCTTTTTTGACGATTGTAGGGTTATTTGTAAACCCTAGACAGAATGATATTGATGACGTGTTAGCTGTGTGTTCGCTAGATATCATACAATTACATGGTGATGAATCGGCGGATTTTTGTGCAGCGCAAAAACGTAGGGTGATTAAAGCACTGCCCATCTCTGAGCAAGAAGACTTATTACAAGTTTCTGCTTATGATTGCACAGTGCTCCTTGATGCAAAAGCGCCTTCTGGTGTCTATGGTGGTACGGGCAATAGTTTTGATTGGGACATGCTAAGTGGGGTTAAACATCGTTTTCCACTTATCCTAGCCGGTGGCATAGATCTCAATAATGTAGCAGAGGCAAAACGCATCCAAGGTTTTTATGCTTTGGATGTATCGTCTGGAGTAGAGTCTGCCAAGGGCATTAAAGATAAACAAAAAATGAAAGAATTATGTGAGAAGTTCTGTGATTGATTATGATTTAAGCATTAAACATGCACCAGATGAAGGTGGTCACTTTGGAGATTACGGAGGGCGTTTTGCTGCTGAAACTTTGATGCAGCCGTTGAAAGAAATTGAGGATGCTTTTTTTTCAGCATGGGCTGACCCTAGTTTCCATGAAGAACGTCTAGATTTACTTAAAAACTATGTGGGTCGCGCAACACCTCTTTATCATGCAAAACAATTAACTGCTGAAGTTGGTGGAGCACAGATTTATTTAAAACGAGAAGACCTTAATCATACAGGTGCTCATAAAGTGAATAATACTATTGGGCAGGCTTTACTGGCTCGCCGTATGGGTAAAAAGAAGGTGATTGCAGAAACTGGGGCAGGGCAACATGGTGTTGCTACAGCAACAGTTGCCGCGATGTTTAATATGCAATGCGATATTTATATGGGGCGTGAAGATATTCGCAGACAAGCACCAAATGTGTTTCGTATGAAACTACTTGGTGCGAATGTTATTCCTGTCGATTCAGGAAATGCGACCTTAAAAGATGCAGTCAATGAAGCGCTACGTATTTGGGTAGCATCTTGTGAAGACACCTATTACATCTTTGGAACTGCGGCAGGCCCTCATCCTTTCCCGCTTATGGTTAGACAGTTTCACACTGTTATTGGTCAAGAAGCTAGGGAACAGTGTTTAGCGCAAGCAGGTAAGCTACCTGATGTTGCTGTAGCGTGTGTTGGCGGTGGCTCTAATGCTATGGGGTTGTTGCACCCACTATGGGATGATACAAGTGTGCGGCTGGTGGCTGTTGAAGCTGGTGGTCATGGTTTAAACTCGGGCGAACATGCAGCATCACTTGCTAAAGGTAAGCCAGGTATTATTCATGGAAGTTTAAGCTATGTCTTAGCTGACAATGAAGGGCAAATATCTGCAGATGCACATAGTATTTCAGCAGGCTTGGACTACCCTGGTGTAGGTCCTGAATTGGCTTTTATGATGGAAGAAGGCCGTTTAGATTTGGATAGCACCACAGATGACGAAGCACTAGAAGCGTTCCAAACATTAACCAAAGTTGAAGGTATTATACCAGCATTAGAGTCTAGCCATGCTTTAGCTGCAGGTATGCGCATTGCTGCAACTATGGAAAAAGACCAAGTTGTACTTATCAATTTATCGGGGCGTGGTGATAAAGATTTGGGTACAGTTATGGATCTATTAGGTTTTGATGATAAGGGGAAATCATGAGCAAGCGTTTAGCAAAAGTTTTTGCACGCTGTGAAGCCGAAAATAAATCGGCGCTTGTTGGCTATTTAACAGCGGGGGATCCATCGGTTGAAACGTCTGAAAGGTTGATGCTTAGTCTTGCCGAACATGTAGATATTATTGAAATAGGTCTTCCTTTTTCAGACCCTATGGCTGATGGACCAGTGATTCAGGCTGCCAGTGAACGGGCGCTTGCAGCAGGTGCACATTTTGATGATGTGCTGCGTATTGCAAAAAGTATTCGAGAAAAACACCCTAATATTGGTATTGTACTTATGGGTTATGCCAATGTTCCTTACACAATAGGGTTTGAAGTTTTTTCAAAACGTGCTTCTGTAGCAGGTGTGGATGGGGTCCTTCTGGTTGATATACCAGCCGAGGAAAGTGCTTTATGTGCTGATATATTCAAGCAATATGATTTGAGTCAAATTATGTTGTTAGCACCCACATCTACCGAAGAAAGAATACAGCTGGCGGCATCTGTAGGTGACGGATTTATTTATTATGTATCCCTTGCTGGTATCACTGGAGCAGAGATGGGGGAAGTTGCTAAAATTAAAGATAAGTTGTCATTAATTCGACAATACTCTAAGCTCCCTATATGCGTAGGTTTTGGTGTGAAAACAACGGAGCAAGCAGCTGACCTTGCAGGCTTTGCTGACGGTGTTGTAGTTGGCAGTCATTTTGTGAGTCAAATCACATCCAATCTAGGTGTGGAAGATGTAATGGTGAGTAAGCTATCTGCATCTGCCTCAACATTGGCTTCAGCAATGTGTAAGGTAAAGTAAGCTTTGGAAGTATTGGAGTATTGATGAAAATTCGAGTGTTGGGCTGTTATGGTGGGCAGCTATTGGGCTTTCACCTAACCTCTTTTTTGGTGAATGATACTGTGTTGTTAGATGCAGGATCTCCTACTGAAATCCTTACACTTGAAGAGCAAGGTAATATTGAGCATATTTTTCTTTCGCATACGCATCTTGACCACATCAAAGATATTGCATTCTTAGCAGATAATCGCTCTTTAAAACGTTGGGGTGGGAAACCTGAAGCCAGTGCAATTACGATTCACAGTTTACAAGAAAACCTTGATACATTGTCTGAACATTTTTTGAATAATATTGTGTGGCCTGATTTTACCAAAATACCGACTAAAAAAGATGGTATTTTGAAGATGAATAGCTTTAAGGCTGAAGAGGTTATCGAGGTTGATGGTTTAAAGGTTACGCCTATTCGTGTTGAACACCCTGTACCCTGCACAGGTTTTTTATTGGACCAAGATGGCGCACAAATGATTTTTACAGCTGATACTGGGCATACGGATAGAATCTGGGAAGTTGCCAATGCTCAGCCTAATTTGCGTGCCTTGATTATGGACTGCTCATTTCCTAACAACTGTGAGGAGTTGGCAGACATTAGTGGACACTTAACACCCAAAGGTATGGCACAAGAATTGAAAAAATTAGATCGTTTGGGTGAAATCCCTATTTATTTATATCATATGAAACCAGAAGTTTTGACTGAAATGGCTTCAGAGGTTGAAGCTGAAGGTATTCCTCACTTGCGTATGTTAACGCAAGTTGATGAGCTTATCATCGAAGCTTAACTGGTTTTTTAAAGGAAGTTATATGAGTTGGTTAACCCGTTTAATTGAGCGACCTAAAAGCATTTTAGGTTCAAGTAAGGATAGTGATACTCCTGATGGCTTATGGATTAAGTGTCCAGGCTGTGCAGATACTTTGTATAATAAAGAACTCATGCGCTCAGACATGGTATGCCCTCGCTGCAATCAACATTTGCGCCTACCTACGGCGGATCGTGCGTCTTTTTTGTTTGATGCGGATAGCTATGATGAATGTGACACGCATTTGTTTTCTAAAGATGTTTTGCAATTTAAAGATCAAAAGCGTTATAGTGATCGTATCAAGGCTGCCAATAAAAAGGCAGGAAAAAATGATGCAGCACGTAATTATTTAGGTGATATTGAAGGCGTAACAGCTTCAGTGACCATGTTTGAGTTTGCCTATATGGGTGGAAGCATGGGTTCGGTTGTTGGTGAAAAGATAGTCTTGGGTATGGAACGCGCACTTGAACGTGGTTGCCCATATCTATTGGTTACCGCATCAGGTGGTGCGCGTATGCAGGAAGGTATTTTGTCATTGATGCAAATGGCGAAGACATCTTCTATGGTGAACAAGTTAAATGAAGCTAAACTTCCATTTGTTTGTTTGCTGACAGACCCTACCATGGGTGGTGTTTCGGCATCCGTTGCATGGCTTGGTGACGTGATTATTGCAGAACCAGGTGCTTTGATTGGTTTTGCAGGACCAAGGGTGATTCAAGAAACTGTGGCAGAAGAGTTGCCTGAAGGTTTTCAACGCGCAGAATTTTTACTTGAGCATGGTTTGGTTGATGATGTGGTTGACCGTCGTGAGCAACGTACTTACCTCAAAACACTGTTTGACCATATGATGGCAAGAGCTTATCGGCAAACCCACTAAATCATGAAACAAGATAAGCCTCGTTCTGTTGAGGCTTGGTTAGCAGCATTAGGAATGCCCAGTGCTGATCGAAATTATTTACCAGGACATGAACGTGTTCAAAAGTTGCTTGATGCAGCGGAAAAGCAAGGCATTATTTTTCAGCGTCCACTGCTGCGTATTCGTGTGGCAGGAACCAATGGTAAGGGTTCTACGGCACACTTCTTAGCACAAGCCTTACAACACTGTGGATATAAAGTTGGTCTTTATACGTCACCACATATTATGCAATTTCATGAGCGTATGCGCATCCAAGGTGTTTCGATTTCTAATATACAACTCACACATCTTATGGCGAAGGTTTTGCCGCTGGCATTGGATGTAGGAGCTTCTTATTTTGAAACAGCGACAGTGTTGGCGTTGAGCCACTTTAGTATGCAGCAGGTGGATGTAGAAATTTTAGAAGCAGGTGTGGGTGCAAAGCTAGATGCAACTACGGCTGTGCCTGCAGATGTAGGTGTATTGACACCTGTTGCCTTGGATCACCAAGATTGGTTGGGTAATGATTTGGTATCGATTGCCCAAGATAAGGCGTATGTTTTTCAAGGCTGCGACATGCAAGTGAGTGCGCCCCAAGCATTAGAAGTGAAGCTGGTTTTAGAGCAGCTGGATTACAATATTGTTGAGGCTAAACCTTTGCTTGAGCCTTTGGCTATGTTGGGTGTTCATCAACAAGAAAATGCAGGTGTGGCTTGGCAAGTATTGCAGCAGCTTCAGAGCTATCATCATACATTTTCATCGTTAAACTTGAACTGTTGCTTGCAGGTGCTGAAACAAACAAATATTGCTGGTCGCTTGCAGATATGTACCTATTCACAGCATACTTTCTGGTTAGATGCGGCACACAATAGTCATGCAATCGATGCTTTGCTGCCAACACTGGCTTCATTAGGTCATATGTTTGATACGATTATTTTATGTACAAGGCAAGATAGAGATTTGAGTGACTGTGTGCCTAAATTGGAACCATTTACGCATAAAATGGTGGTGATGACAGGAGATGGAAAACATGCTTATGCTTCAGTGGAGCAAGCACTTCAAGCGGAAACCAAAGCTGTAATTTCGGGGCGTTTTCTTGTTTTAGGCTCTTTTGTAACCTTAGGTTCAGTTCAGCAATGGATGGAACAACATGAGCTTTAGCATTCATATTAACCATGAGAAACAAAGGTGGTAAGTTTATGTGCACTGTAATGAGAGTGAGAATGATAAATATTGTGTTTATGGTATTTTATATCATCATTTGTGCATGAGTTCAATATATGTAGATGCTGAAGAAATTAAACGCTTTGAAGCCATTGCTGCAGAATGGTGGAATCCTGATGGTCGGTTTAAACCATTGCATCAAATTAACCCTTTACGTTTGGATTATATTGCACAGCGCGCAGATTTAAGTGCCGCTAAAGTTTTAGATGTTGGCTGTGGTGGTGGTCTGCTTGCTGAAGGCATGGCAAAGCGTGGTGCTGAGGTGACAGGTATTGACCGCTCACCCAAGGCATTAAGTGTTGCTGCTGTTCATGCAGAGCAGTCAGGTGCGCAAGTGGACTATCAAGAAAACGATGCGGAAACATGGGCTGAAACACATCAGGACACATATGATGTGGTGACTTGTTTAGAGGTGTTGGAGCATGTTCCTGATGTGGAACGTGCGGTTCAAGCTTGTGCCGATATGCTCAAGCCAGGTGGTTTGTTTTTCTTTGCTACATTAAATCGTACACCAGAGTGTTATCTTAAAGCTATCATTGGTGCTGAGTATTTGATGGGTTGGTTGCCTAAGGGTACACACCAGTATAATAAATTTATTCGTCCATCAGAGATGATTCAGGCGGTTCGCCATGCAGGTTTGGAAGAGCAAGATATGCAGGGATTGAGCTATCGAATGTTATTGGGGCAGTTCTATTTATCGCATAATTTGAATGTAAACTATTTAGGTTTTGCGCGGAAACCCGCCTAAGTAGGTGGTTGTGCGCAGCCTCATTGTTGTTGGTTTATGTTTGCTACCTGTATATGCAAGTGCAGCAACCATGGTTGCTGATAAAATACAGCAAGACAGCTATGGGCAAATTTCAGCATCAGGGCAAGTGCAGCTTGAAGGCAAAGATGTTCGGATTAAAGCTGATTATTTACAAGTTGATGCAGATTCTCAAGCTGGTGTTTTACAACAAGCTACAGTGTACTTTGATGGTTACACGCTCAAAGGCGAACGTTTGCAGCGGATTGACCTTGAAAAATTCAAAGGTGAAAATGTTGAGTTTAGTACTTGTCCAGAAGATGAATGGGCATGGTCAATTGTTGCTGATGAAGCAAGTTTAGATAAAGAAGAAGGTTTATTTACAGCAAAAGGTGCTTGGTTTGAATGGGGTGGTGTTCCTGTGTTGTATGCACCTATTTGGCGGCAAGCCTTAAGTCGTCGTTCGGGTTTTTTGATGCCTAAGGTTGCCAATAGTAGTCGTAGGGGGTCTGAATTGATCTTACCTTTTTATTGGGCAGCGGCACCCAATTGGGATGTTCTGTTTAAGCCTCACTGGATGTCGAAACGGGGGATGATGTCAGATGTTGAGTGGCGATATATGTCCAATCAATATCGAGCTTCGGTACAAGTGCAAAGTATTTATGATGAACAAACACAAACACAGCGGGGGCGATTGCTGAGTGATACCATTTGGAAGTTTAGCCCTGCGGTTCAGGCTAATATTAATATTGATGCAATCATGAAAGGTGATGGTTTGTATGTTGCAGACTTCCCTTTGCTGGGAGAAAATGTATCCAAAGCATACTTAACCAGTAGTGCTGCTTTAAGTTGGAAAGAAGGTCGAGACAGCGCAACGCTGAGTACGAGATACCAACAACGGTTGGGGGGGTTAAGTAATGATGGTACATTGCAAGTCTTGCCACGTTTTGAAACGCAAAATTATGTCGATATTGGTTTGCCCTCACAACTATCGATACAACAACAAACAACCCAATTTGATAGGATTTTAGGTTTTTCAGGTGTTCGCTCAGGTATAAAGTCTTCGCTTACCATACCATGGTATATGCAAGGTGGTGCAGTATCGCTTTTTTGGGGTATTCAAGGGCAAGTTGTAGGTTATGATACACAAGACTTTACAATACAAACCACATCCTATGCAGCTTTAGCCTCCAGCTTGCAGCTTGAAGCACCATTTGAGCGAGTGTTTGGTCAACAGCAATGGCGGCATGAAATTAAACCTATTTTTCGTATTGATGTGTCAACATCACCCAATCAAGCCGATATACCTCGATATGATTCGGTTCTCTTACCCCTAAGTATTACCAATATTCTGCAAGGTAATCGTTACTCTGGTTGGGATAGGTTTGAGCGTATGCAACGGGTAAGCCTATTGCTGGAGTCATCCTTGGAACACAAGAGTGAGCAGTTGAATGTACGCAGAGTACTTGAAGGGCAGTTGGGTCTTGTGTGGGATGACTTACAAACATCGGTTGATGCGAGTGTTGATGCACCGCCAGCCAATCGTGTGTCCAATTTGTTGGCAGAAATAACTTGGTTGCCCAGTGTGCAAACACGGCTTTCAGTAGGGGGGCAGCACGACCCTAAATTGAATGATTGGGTGGAGTCTCATGCTAGCTTGCGCTGGTCTGGCGATCAACAGCAATATCTATCTATGTCATGGCAGCGTACTAAAGCCAGTCACTCATCTGCTCTAGAGTCACTGAATGCAAGTGGGCAAGCTCAGTTAAATCAGCGTTGGCATACATATGCTTCAGTTCAATATGATTTGTTAAAAGACTATACGCTGCAAGCTATTGCAGGCTTGAAATATGAGCATTTATGCTGGCGTTTGGGTGTGGAAAGATACACAAACTACTTGGTTGGAAGTAGTGGTACAAATGATATTGGCACGCGCATCTTGCTCGAATTTGATGGTCTAGGTAGCTTTGGTGATGGATAATTTTGTGAGGTTTATTTTGATTAGTAAGAGAAGTATTTTGGGTTTGATATTTGTAATGTTTGTCTCGGCACCAGCTTATGCTGAGCGCTTGGATGCGATTGCGGCGGTGGTAAATGGTGAGGTAGTAACTTGTTACGAGGTTGGGCAAGCAGAGAAAGCCTTAAAAGACCAGTTGGTTCAGCAGGGTATTGCCTTGCCTAGTGATGATGTGATTTATCAGCGAAGTTTAGATGCACGTGTGATGCGAGCATTGCAACATCAAGAAGCACAAAATCTTGAAATAAAGGTTAGTGCTGAAGAAGTTGCAGCAGCAATCGCAGATGTTGAGAAACGGAATAAACTTGAGCCTGGCCAGCTGGAAAGTGTGCTTAAAGCGCAAGGTATTGATGTAGAAAATTACCGTCAAACATTAAAGGATAGATTATTGAGTACGCGGCTTATGAATATTGCTGTACGTTCAAAAATCAGTATTAGTGAAGAGGCTATGCGTGAGTATTACCGTAAACATTTGAAGAACCCCGAACCTGTTCGTGAAGTTCGTGTTGCACAGTTGTTTATCTCACTGCCAGCAGAAGCAGATTCGGCGGCAGTGGAAGCAACACGTCAGCGGGTGAATAGCTTATATCAACAGTTGCAAGCAGGTGCCGATTTTTCGCGTATGGTTACTTTGGAGTCGGATGCGCCAGACTCGATATCAGGTGGTGATATGGGCTGGATTTCTCCTGGGGTTGTAAAAGGTGCTTTTACACAAGTATTCAAGCTTAAGATGGGAGAAATAACCGATGTAATTCGTTCATCGGGTGGTTTCCACATCCTTAAAGTTACCGATGAGCGTATGCGTAAACCACAAAGTACGGAAGCTTATGAAGAGGTACATGCACGGCATATTCTGATTAAGGTTCCCGATAGTGCTGATATGAATACACAAATTAAAATCAGGCAACGTGCAGAGAAAATTGCTGAGGAAATGCAAGGCGTTTCTGATGAGGCTTTTGCTGTTCGGGCAAAAGAATTATCACAGGGGCCAAGTGCTCCACGAGGCGGTGACTTGGGTTGGTTTAAACCTGGGCAGATGGTTCCAGCATTTGATAAAGTGGTTTTTTCTATGAAAGCTGGTGAAACAAGTGGCGTGGTGGAGACACAATTTGGTTTGCATATTATTCGTGTGGTGGAAAAACGAAAAGTGAATCCCAATGCATTTGAAGCACGCAAAGCTGAAATTGAGCAGCGTTTGATTGCTGCTGAAATGCAACAGCAAGTCCCACGTTGGTTAAATAGCCTGAAAGAACAAGCTCAAATTCAAGAGATGAGTTGTAAAGACTTATTGCCTAAAGCGAAGGCTGACAAGGCCACAGCAGATATTACAGATGAAAATCAACAAGCATTGGTTGAAAAAACAGAAGCTGCAAGAACAGAAAAAATGCAGGATGAGGCAAAGAATGCCTTGATGGCATGGAAGTCAGCATGGCAGAATAAGGATATGTCTGCTTATTTTGCAGCTTATGATGGACATGTTTCGCCCAATGCAAAGTTTGCAAACTTTGCGCAATGGAAAAAATATAAGCAACGGGTTATACCCAAACATCAGAATATTCATTTAGATATTGAAATTGCTGAAGTAGAAGTAAATCCTAATGTGGATGAAGTAAGCTTTATTTTTAATCAAACCTTTAAGTCCAATCAGGTAGAAGACCATGATAGGAAACAAGTTGTTTTACGTCATGAGGATGGAGCTTGGAAAATCGTTAAAGAAGTTACGCTGTAATTAGAGACGTGATTGAAGAAGAAAGCATCATGAAACCATTTGTATTAACGCTGGGCGAACCTGCAGGTATAGGCCCAGATTGTGTATTGCTGGCATTTCAAGCCCAGCCTGAGATATTTCACAATATTGTTGTGATTGGCAAACGTGGTTGGCTTACAAGTCGTGCGAAAGTATTGGGCTTATCCATACCTGTTTTAGATTGTGATGCATCATTTGCAAGGGATGTGACGAAAGATACTCTTTGGGTTTATGACCCTACAGATGACGAAATGCGTACTGTTATTGCTGGTAAACCTTCAGTTGAAGAAGCTGAGTCTGTGGTACAATGTATTCGTATTGCTGCAGAAATGTGCATGACTAAACAAGCCGTGGGTTTGATTACGGCACCTATTGAAAAAGCGGTTTTAAAAGATGCTGGTTTTGCTTTTCCAGGGCATACGGAGTTTCTAGCTGATATTGCAGGCGTTGAGCGTGTGGTCATGATGTTGGCTTCACAGATGGTACGCATTGCACTTTTGACTACGCATGAGGCGATTAAAGATGTACCAAGCTTACTTAATCAGGCAGATACCATCACCAATATTCGTATTACTTATCAAACCATGCAGCAGCAAATGGGCATACCAAACCCACGCTTGGCATTGTGTGGTTTAAACCCGCATGCAGGGGAACAAGGTCATTTTGGTAGAGAAGAAATTGATATTTTAGCACCAGCTTTAAAAGTTTTAGCTGAGCAGGGTATAGTGGTCGATGGGCCACTTCCCGCAGACACGCTTTTTTCAGCGGATATGCGTCAGCATTATGATGCCATTGTGTGTTGTTACCATGATCAAGGTTTAATTCCCATCAAAGCCTTAAGTTTTGGCGACACAGTGAATATTACATTGGGGCTGCCTTTTATTCGTACAAGTGTTGACCATGGCACAGCATTAAGTCGTGCAGGAACGGGTAATATCAGTTATACTAGTTTAATAGCTGCAATTGAAATGGCACAAAGCCAATATCGGAGTATAACATGATTGAAGATATGGTTGGAAAAGTTTTGTTAGCAACACCTTCAATGATTGATCCTATGTTTAAAGATAGTGTG
>Ga0256829_1002065_pt1 | contig 15452 bp, 12 predicted proteins | sample 131447metaG_FD_185979 | JGI IMG/M metagenome (GOLD analysis project Ga0256829, IMG submission 185979) | Hydrothermal vent microbial communities from Lau Basin, Pacific Ocean - 131-447 | ecosystem: Environmental > Aquatic > Marine > Hydrothermal vents | place: Pacific Ocean: Lau Basin | collected...
CTATATTCAAAGCAACTGTTGATTTACCCACTCCTCCTTTTAATGAAATAATAGGAATTACTGCCATTTTATAATCCTTTTAGATAACGAATCTATATCTTTATTTTGATAGTTTATTTTTTTTCCAAAATAATATCTAAGTTGAAGAGTAAAGAAAAAATCTGTATAATCTTTTGCGTTTCTTAAATCAAAACCTCCTTCTAATCCAAACCTGTTATTCAATAAATATTTAGCACTACTTCCTATATCAAAAGCAAAACCAAAAGACCCTGGATTGGAATCTATATAATTAACACCGGCCATAGCCATTATTTTTGCAATAAATTTATTTTTTAGGCCATAAAAATAGCCTTCATACCGTGGAGCTGCAAATAAAAATAAATTAGGCGAAAAATAACCTCCTTTCCCATAATAAAAATTATTCTCATCCTTTTTATAATGAGAGATATTAATATAAGCGCCTATATAATCTCTGTTTGATAAATTATTACCATAATAAAAAAGAGGCAAAAGCTGAGCATTGAGCATATAATTATTTGAAACATTTTTACCTTTTAATGTTTCATATGTTAAAGAATAAAATATCATTGAATTATTATTGTCAATTTTATGAGTTAATTGGGCTTTTATACCTGTTCTAATAACTCTTCCCCACTTTTTACCAGTATAAGGATCTATACTTCCAACATAAGAAGTTAGGGAATCTTTTTTTGGTTCTCTATAAATATCAACAACATATTTATTGCTTTTTTTATGTAACCCTATACTAAGTTTACCTTTAAGAGTAGGAGAAACAAGTGAAGTATTTAACGGTGTTTCCCCTACTTCAAATTGAATAAAACCTTTTTTTAAATTAAATAACACTCCTATTAAAGGTTCTAAACCGTTAGATTTTGTTTTTGCACTTGTTATAGGTTGTTTTAAGTTAGGAGAACCTATTTCATTATAATTTTGCAAATCTCCTGAATTTAAATAAATATTATCCAAAATTCCATAAATTTTTATTTTTTTATAAAAATAATTAATTTTTAAATAAGGAAAAGAGACTTTGTCTAATTTACTAAGCCCATTGTTTCCACTTTTAAATCTACTTTTAAGACCAAATACAATATTACTGGTATAATTTTGTTTTATTAAATTTAATTTGTATTGTATATTATTAAATTTTTTTATAATTTTATTATCTGTTTTTAAAATAATTTTTTTTTTAACATATCCTCCGTTATCTATCCTCTCAGAAATAAAAGGATTATAAAATTCATTATTTTGATTAATAGGAACATTTTTTTCTATTATTATTTTCTCTTTTTCCAAATTTTTTAAATGCGGTTTGACTTCATTTAAAAGTTTTTGTGCTTTCTCATCATTTCCTATTATCAAATAAGCATCAGCAATTTTTATTTTTAATTTTTCATTTTCTGTATTTGATATGTTATCAAGCATATATCCAGCTTTTTTATTTTCCCCTAATTTTATATATGTAAGAGCCAAACCATATTTCAAAGAATCAGATGGCTTTTTCTCAATTGCTTTTTTAAAATTATCTTTAGCACATTTATATCTCTTTGTTTTATAACAAACCCAAGCTTTTGTAGAAAGTAAATCAGGATTGTCTTTATCCATTAAAATACCCTCATTTACTATTTCTTCACTCTTTTTATATTTGCCTTCATTTAAAAGATAAGCTGCATATTTTGAATATAAATTAATATAAAAAATTTTTAATTTATTTTTTTGTTTATAATTTAATTTATTTATATCTATTTGTTTTATTACCAGTTTTATCTGATCATAAAGATTTAAATTTAAAAGAGCATATAAAAATTTGAGTGTAACATTGAAATTTTTATGGCCAATTGCATATGCTTTTGCATAATATTTATAAGCTTTATCGTTATTACCTTTTTTTACTTCAATATCTCCTAACATTCCTAAAACAAAAGGATTGCCAGGTTCTATGATTTGGGCTTTTTTTACATATGTATAAGCTTTGTCAAACTCTTTATTTTTATAAAATTTATTTGCCAAAGAAAGATAATAAAAGGCTTGTAATTCTTTTTTGTTTTTATCTTTAAATCCCAATTTTTCTATTTTTTCTGAATAGAACAGAGCTTTTTTATAATTCTTTTCTCGCATATAAACCGCCTCTATCCCCTCAAGTGCATATATATTATTAGGAGATAGTATTAATACATTTTTGTAAAAATTTTTTGCTTCTTCATTTTTATTTGTATTTAAATATAAATTACCCAATGTAAGCATAACATTTATATTATTAGGATTTTCTAAATATAATTTAGAAAGAATTTCTTCCGCTTGTTTATATTTTTTCTCTTTCATTAAATTTTGAGCTTCTTTTAAAGATAAATAAAATTGAATAAAAGAAATTTTATTTTGCATATTTTGAGGAAGTTTGTTTTGTAAATTTTTCAATTCTTTATATTTTTTCATATTATATAAAACTTCTGCATAAGCATTTATTATTTTTTTATCATTAGGATGTTTTTTATACATTTCTTTAAATATTTTATATGCTCTATTAATATATCCTAATTTTAAATATGCATAACCCAATGCTAATTTAACATCATCTGTAATTTTATAAGAATAAGCTTTTTTAAATAAAAAAAGTGCCTGTTTAGGCTTTTCATTTAAATATTCATATCCTTTTTGTAGATTATATATATAGCAGGAATTCTTTTTTAAATTATAACTTTTTTGACCTTGTAGCTTACTAAAATAATTACATGCTTTTTGCCAGTTTTGATTTTTCATATTAACTAAACCTAATACAAAAATAGAATCTTTAGGATGAGTTGTTTTAAGTTTTAACGCTATTTGTCTAGCTTTACTTAAATCGCCTATATTCAAAAAATAATACATCTCTTTTACATTTACATCATTAGTAATTGAGCTTGTATTTGATACCAAAGAATGTAAAGTAGATTTTTTATTATTAATTTGATTATTTTTAAAATTACTGATAATTATTCTTGAAGGTATTAAATCACATTTTCTTACAAAAGCCTTTTTATAATAATTTTTAACAGATGGCAATAAAGCTTTTACAGACTGAAAACTACTTTCTCCTATTCTTAAAACATAAAAATTTCCTATTTTCTCTATTCTTGTAAAAGGTAAATTTTTAAATAGATTAAAATTTTTCTTTGAAGCATTTAAATTTTGAGATGATAAAACCTGAATACAATAAGCTGATGTTTTTTGAATAGAAGAATAGCCAGAGGAAGGACTAAGCTTATTTGTGCTAAAATTATTTTTTTTCACATTTGTATTAATCTTTTTTTTAAAACTTAAATTATTATTTATAATTAAAGTATCTATTTTATAACTGTTTTTTAAAAAGTTTTTAATTCTCAATAAATAATTTATATCCTTTGAAGTTGCGCAAATATAAAATCCTTCCGATTTTTTACAATTAAAACCTTTTTCTTCTAACAGATTTTTACTTTTTATATCCTTTACACCTAAAGAGTATCCAAATATAAATACAAAACTTAAAAGCAAAAGCCAAAATTTTTTCATTATTTTTCCTTTAACATTAAATCTAAAGCTTCACAGAAATAATTTCTTTTATCATATTTTTTTAATATATTAAATTTTTTTAAATATTTAGCATTTTTATATACAAAATAAAACCATTTATAAATACAATAAGGTGATTTCCCTTTATATTTACCATTAACATATAATGTTAATGGAATAAAACCATTTTTATTAAAAAAATTATTTACTTCAAAAAATGTTCTTTTTAAATAATCTAAATTTTCATTATCTATTTTTGCATAAGGGATTAATCTATATACATTCATATTAAAGAATTTTCCTTGATAATATACTTTATTTATTAAATCATAATATAATTTTGTTGTTAAATCTTTAGTTTTATACAAAGATTTAGTAAATAAATAAACATTTTTATAAAATTCATCATACCGGGAAAATTTTTTAAAAATAAATGGTATATAATAACTTGGATAAATTTGTAAAACATTATCTTTTAAAAATCCATATTTTCCAGGAAAAAGTAATATATTTAAAGATTTATTCCAAAAGATAGGTAAAAAAAGTTTTTTTATTTCCCTTGAAATCAATTTAAAATTTTTTAAATATTGTTTATTTCCCCATTTTTCATAAGCCAATAATAAAGAATAAGATATAAATAAATCCCCATCTGTTGCATTGTTTTTATCAATTATTTTTTTATTATATTCCCAAGAAAAAAGATTATCTTTTCTTTGCATATGAGCTTTTGTCCATTTCCAAATGCTATCAAATAATTGTTGATTATTGTTTTTTACACACAAATAAAGTGTATATCCCTGTGATTCAGAAGTTACACGATTATTATTATATGGATCTATTGTATAAGAATTATATTTTATAAATTTAGTCTTAAAATCATTAAAACTATCAGCAAAAAGTAAAGAAAAAAATAAAAGTATTATAATTTTCTTCAAGATTTAACCTTTCTTTTTTCTCTCAAATCCAGTAAAAGTTTTATAATAACTATTATTATAAACAACACTAAAACACTAAATACTATAAGCATAGGCAAAGAAAAACCAAGTCTAAACAGCCAATATTGAAGTAAAGGCAAATGTCCTACATAATATTTCTCTCCTATATCTGCGTAATAAACTTTTTTATTCAATGTATCTACAATTGCTAAATCACCTTTAATATTTCCTACAAATTTTGGATCATAAAATTTTTTTATACTTTCGTAAATGTTTTTAGGATTTTTTGAAGTAATTATAAAAATCGTTTTATTTTTAGAATAAGGAGATTGCCCCATTGTAAATATTGTTTGAGTATGTAATGAATCTTTTATATTTAAAATTACCTTTAAATTGTTTTTCTCTTTTTTATTTAAAATTTCTGTTTCAAGTAAATTTTTTATTTTTTTAAACAGTGAATATTTTAATAATATAGAATCATCATCTATAGAAATAGGCAAATGATTATAAAAATCTTTTGGGAAAACCGCCCCTATAGCTATGATGTTATCATTTCTTAAAATTTCTTCAGGCTTTGAAACTACTTTTAAATAATATGGAGGTACCTGAGTTTTTTCACCTATAAAAGCACTTAATGTATACAAAGAAGAGATTGTGTTTTTTTCTTTAAAAGGTATAAAAAACTCTGTTTGTTTCATATCCGGATATATAGAAAAAGGATATGCCTGTGTAGTAAAATATTGCATATAAGGCATTTGTATCCAATGAGGTAAATTAGGAAATTCTATATAAGTTTTATTAGCAAAAACCGTTCCTTGTAATTCATAAAAATTCGGTTCAACACAATGCCCTTGTCCAGTTGGAACTAATCCATATTGAATTTTAATTTTATTTGTTCCAGGAGAAAACAGATATACAGGGATATTAAAATTAGCTGTTTCAAATAATGAACCGTATTGTTTCTTAACAGGTAAAGAGCCTATATATTTATTATTTAAAAATATATTAATTATCGAATCTTTTCTAGCTCCTGCACCATAATTATATGCTAAATGAAAAGTAGCTTTACTTTTAGAAAATAAGAATGTATCACTTGGAATTTCAAATGAAATTTCAGATTGATAATTTGGATGATAGAATTTTAAATCTGAATATCCTAAATCTGATAATGTGATTTTTTTATCAAAAGGAATAAAATTAGGTGAATCATAAGCTTTTATATCAGGCTTTTTAAAAAATTTGATATTCATATTTTTTCCAAGCAATATACTCTTTTTAATGGATATAAAAGCGTTTATAACATTTGCTAAAGATTCATTTGTAGCAGCGGTTAATACAATTATAGCATTTTTATTATTATTAGGATTTGGTATTACAAATATATTAGGCAAAATTTTATCTGATTTTATATTTAAAATTTTTTTTATGTAGGAATTAGTGCCTATTAAAAATACATCTTCATCTACTTTCAAAGTATTAATACTTTTAATATAAACTTTTCTATATTTTATTATACTGCCTAAAAAACCTGAAATTTTTGCTCCATATGTAATAAAATTATCATCTTTACTTTGAAGTAAAATACCAAATTTCAAAGGGTTATACTGTTTATCATCAACCACATAATCTCTAAAATAAACTAAAGAACTTTTTATTGCTTTTTTAGTATAATTTACTTTTATATAACTGTTTTGCCACAAAATTTCAGTCCATAATTCAGGAACATTACCCTTTTCACAACAATTCATACAATAATGTTGAGTGGCTTCAATTCTAACTTTATTATAATCTGAAAGAAAAGCTAAAGGAACTTTTATATCTTTAGTGTATACATCTATATCAGATTTTAATTTTTGTTGATATAAAGCTATCCCATTAAAAAAAAGAGTTAAAACACTTCTCCCGGCAACTAAAGCTTTTGATGGAATAAATTCGATATGAAGAGTTACACTTTTAACATTCCATCTACTGGCAATTGGAATTGTAATTATAGTTTGTGCATTATCAGTTTTTATAATCTCTTTTTTTTGTCCGCTGAATATAGAAAGTTTTACTTTTTTTTCAAGGGCATTTCCATAAGAGAATAGAATCAAAAAACTAAATAGTAATTTTAAATATACATTTTTCATTTTCATCTCCACAAATTATTTCTTTAGCTTCAACTTTTTCTTGTAATAATAATGAAAACACCTCTGAATATAATTTAGATAAAAACTCGCAAGAAGTATCATCATGCACAATATTTGCAAAAGGAGAATAAAAATGTTCTATTACTACTTCTCCTTTATGCTCTGAAATTTCCATATCTATATTTCCAAGATGATTTTTAGACAAAAAACAGTTGAGAACATCTAAAAACATCTCTAAATTATCATCGCTTAATTTATTAAAATTTTCAAAAATTCTTCTGTTTTCCTCAAAAAATATAGTTGCCGCCTCTTTTGATAGATATTTATAATCGTTTATATCCCCTAGTTTTAAAACAGCTTTTAAATAAGAATATAAAACATTTTTATCCTCAAAAGAGGACTTTTTTAATTTTATGCTTTCTTTTGATTTATTAAATAATGCCATTTTTTGTCCTTTTTATTGTTTTATCAATTAATTTTTTAGAATTTAAAAAAATATCATCAATAAATTGTTTTGTTATCAGATTATATGCCCTTAAAAAGTCTTTGAATGTCAATTTTGTTAAAAACCAAAAAGAACTAAAAGGATTTTCTAGTTTTTCTTCTATAAAATAATCCCATCTACTACTTGGAGCATATACAATTTCTGTAATTTTTTTCTCTTCTGTAATATTACTATAAATAAACTTCATTCGTATATGATGAGAATTTGCATTAATAACTTTTCCTCTCAAATTTAAAAGAATTCCTCTTACATCTTTTATATAAAAATGTAATTCTTTATCTCTTATATTAGATAAATATTTAGTTAAATCTTCATTGAATTTTATCCAAACACCTGTTAGAGATAAATCCATTACTTTTCCTCTAAAAGTAGAATCTTTTATAAAAATAACAGCATCGTCTTCTCCTGGAACTCTGTGAGCTTTTCTTTTTTCAGGTTTTTCATGGGCAACTATCAAACCCAGGGCTAAAAACAATACATTAAACAACTGCCAAAATGTCAATATAACAACCGTCCCTCTTTGGTCAGGAAAATAAACAAATTTATAAAAGCCTATTATAAGAGAAATAATTGTAATGTTAAATAAAATATATATAGGTTTATAAAAAGGAGATATAAATTCTTTTTCCATATCAATACCTTTGGGTGTTACAATAAAAGTAGGCGCGTGGGGTTTAAATATTACACTAATAATCGCAGGTAAAAGAAAAATACTCTGTATAGATTCATAAACTTCTGAAAAAAACGGCCACCTATATTTAGAATAGAGATAATAACTGACTATTAAAGATCCTAAAAAGTAGGGAATAGCATAAGCTAACACTTCAATTAAAGTAGCATCATAAATTTGAAAATTAAATAATAGAAATAAAAGGGGAGCTATCAAAAAAACAACCCTGGCTAAAGAGAAAAACCAAAAAAAATTAGAATTTAAATAACCAAGTTTTTGATGCCATTTAAGTCCTTTTCTAAGTAAAGGATTTTTAAGTAAAAAAATCTGTATCATTCCCTGGGCCCAACGTGAGCGTTGAACAATAAAATCAGAAAATGTTTCAGGCTGAAGTCCATAAATCATACCTTTTGGATAATAATAGCTTTCATATCCTTTTGAATGAAGTTCTAGTGCAGTTTCAGCATCTTCTGTAATTGTATCTCCAGCGATTCCTCCAACCTCTTCAAGATATTTTCTTCTAAGAACAGCCGCTGAACCGCAAAAAAAAGAAGCATCCCAAAAATCAAGCCCTTTTTGAATAAAATTATAAAACATTTCGCTCTCATTTGGAACCTGTCTAAAAATTCTAAGATTCTTTTCAATAGGATCCGGACTATAAAATTTATGAGGGGTTTGAACAAGAAACAACTTTGGATTATCAATAAAAAATCCCACTGTCCTACTTAAAAAATCCTGTGTAGGAACATGGTCGCAATCTAAAATCAAAATTAAATCCCCATTTGTTTGTTTAAGTGCTGAATTAATATTCCCTGCTTTTGCATGTTCATTTTTCTCTCTTGTAATATAATGAACATTACCGCCTATCTCTTCAACCATTTTTTTTAAAGCTTCTGCTCTTTTTTGATTTTCTTCTCTTTTTTTTAAATCTTTCTCATTTAATTTTTGAACGGTTCCTCCATCATCCAATATATATATATTCAATTTATCTTGAGGATAATTCATAATACTTGCTGCTAATACTGTTGTTTTTATAAGAGAGACAGGCTCATTATATGTAGGTATAAGAATATCTACTGTAGGCAATTCTTCTATACTGAAATTTGTAAGAGGTATATGCTTTCTATCAATTAATCTAAGTGCTATAAATGCCCCTAATAAAAATATACCCATAGAATAAACTTCTGCTGAAAAAAGAGTTAATGAAGAAAATCCATTCCAAAATGTATCAAAATTAAGAGTAACTGTAGCCCTCCACCAAAAATATCTAAAAGAAATTGTAAGAGCTGAAAAAATAACTGTAAGTTTTACATATTCTTTATATTTTTCAGACTTAATAAAAAGTGACATTAAAGCGATAAACAATAAAAAGCCACTAAAAATAAACTGATTTTCAATTGTTGTAGGTGCTATTATAATAAATACATATAAAATCATTGCTAAAATAAAAGCTGTTTTTAATAATAATTTTTTCATTACTTTTTATTTTGCTTTAATATTTCTTTTAATTTACTTATAGAAAAATAAGTTTTTTCATTTGAAAATAAATTATTTTTGGAATAATTTTCTTCTATATCACTATTTTCATTTACAATATAATCTATTAATTTCCATTTCTTTTTTAATTTATCTTCTTCACTTTTAAGATAAAAATTTATAAATTCACTCATTTTAAGCCTTTATGAAAACTACATTTAATTGAAAATAAATCGGTTAAATTTAAATATACTTTAAAATTTATATTAATTTGTAATTCTAACATAAAATTAACAATAAATTAATACATTTTATATTGCCATAATATACTTGGCAAATGCAAAACTTGCCGTAAAAGCAGGAGAAACTGCATTTAAAATATGAATTTGATTTTCTTTTTTTTCTACTAAAAAATCCATTACTAAACCTAAATCATTTAAATCCACAAGCTGTGCTCTAATTCCGGGAGGATATACTTTAAAATCGCCTCTTAGTTTATAAACAAGTTTTTTTGCTTCGTTTATTAAATTTTTAGGAAGATAATATTTCATCTCATAAAACGCCAAATCCCTAAACCATTTATGCCTAAAAAACATCTTAGTTTCTATTCTTAAAATTTCCATCATTTCATTAACATTAAACCGGCTAAATCCGGCATAATTTTCTCTCCAAAAAGCGGGAATTGCCGTTGGACCGATTTTTATTGTATTATCAGCCATAAGTGTAAAATGAACACCTAAAAAAGGATTTTTGATATTAGGCACAGGGTAAATTTGAGTCTTTACTTTATTAATTCCAAGATATTTTAAATATAAGCCTTTAAAAGGAATAACACTGTAATTTTGACCTATATTAAACTTATGTGCTATTTTATCTGCATAAAGTCCTGCTGCGTTTATTAAAAAATCATAACTCCCTTTATATTTTTCAAAAGCCATATTAAAAATAAATTTAACACCTTTGCTTTTTAAATCTTCTCTTAAAGCCTTACAAACTTCTCTTGGATTAACTGACGCTGTATTTGGAGAATAAAGGGCAAATTTATGCGTTTTTGCATTTTTATCTATTTTTTTTGCTTCTTCTTCTGTTATCAAATAAGCCCCGGCGTTATTTGATTTGCTTCTTTTTTCAAGCTCACTTAGCGTTTCTAGTTCTTCTTCATTTTTTGCTACAACTAATTTCCCTGTTTCGTTTATTTTTATATTTTTTTCTTTGCAAAACTCTTTCATTAATCTATTTCCTTCAGCTGTCAGTTTTGCTTTTAGAGAATTGCTGTTATAATAAAACCCCGCATGTAAAATTCCACTGTTTTTTCCGCTTGCATGTACTGCTTCGTGAGCTTCTTTATCTATAATTATTATTTCATCATTTGGATTTCTTTTTTGCCATTCATAAGCCAAGGTCATTCCGACTATTCCGGCCCCAACTATTAAAACTTTCATTTTACATTCTCCATTTGTAATTTGTATCTATATACCAATTCATCCATCCTCTCATCAACCCATTCAAAATCCCAAATTCATAATTTTCCAAAGTTTTTCTATTTCTTCATCATTAAAAAGAATAGTTTTTTTATTGTAAAAAAGCTCTATTAATTTTTCTTCGCTAAAACCTTTATCATAAATACATTTTTCATGTGCAGGTAAAAAGCTTCTTGCCAAAGCTACTTTTTTATATATTTTATTTTCACATAAAAAACATATGAAATCTTTATGAAGCCTTCCTTCTTTTTCAAGTAATTTTATATAACTTTCAATCAAAAGCCTTTTTGAATTCCTTTCTTGCATTGAATTAGTAACTTTCAATAAAAGATTATAGTAAAAATTATCAATTTTTGTGATATCATTTAAATGAGTATTAAGAAGATTTATAAAAATTTTATAATTCAGCATCTTTTCTAAATTAAAAAGAAAAGGAAAAGGAAGTTGAACTACATTTCTAAGTCTTTTTATAGTAGTTTTAGAAGATTCCTCAATAACAAAATCAATTAAATATCCAACATTTATATAAGAATGCCTTGCTCCATAAAACCTATAAAGAATCAACACTTCATTTTTTGTTAAAATCCTAACAATTAAATCTTCGTCTCTTACTTTTACTGTATTTAATACAAATCCCCTCATTAAAAATTTAATGAATAAGATGCTACATATACATTTGAATATGCATTTTTATTATTTTCTTCAAATTTACTTCTACTGTATCCCACTTTTAGAGCACTTGTTTTATTTAAAGCATAAGAGATATCAATTCCTCCACTGTATTTATATTCTTCTCCCAAATTATAAACAACAAATCCCCCGTTCTCCACTTTATATGCATTTTTACCTAATGAAGCTTTAAGTGTAGTAGTCCAAGGACCTTTGAAATTAGAAAATTTCAAATCTGTATTCCAATAATTATTCTTTGCTGTTGCTGCTTTTATCTTATCAGAAATGTGTATATAATTAACCTTTGCCTGAGCATAAAAAGAACCTTCAGGTGAATAATAATTACCGAAATTAAATCCTATTTTCGGGGTTATTTGTTGAACATGAAAATTTCTATAAAAAGAATAATAATAATCAACTCCTGTGTTACATTTTAAATATTTATAATACTCCACTCCACCGAATAATACTTTTTGATAATGATCAGGATTATTTGCTTGTGTAATAAAAATATTATGAATACCTCCATGAATTTCATAATTTTCTCCAAAATAATAATGCTCTACAAATGTTAAATCTTTTTGATAATAATTTGGATTTCCATCTTTATATTTTAATTTTAAAAATTCCCCATCTATTTCAGTCTTAAAAGGAAATTTATAACTGCTTGCATAAACACCACCCAAATAACCGTAATCTTTTGTAGAATTTGAATAATTAATATAACTTCCATAAGGCATTACTGTAAAATCTGCACTAAACCCTAAGCTAGCAAGTAACGCTATTGATAATAATTTTTTCATTTTGACTCCTTAATTTTATATCCTAAATTTTTTTGATTTTCTATTTTAAAACCTATTTTTCTAAGTTTTGAAATTAAAACTTTTACACTTGAAATATTATCAACATTTTCACTATTTTCCAAAATAAACTCTTTTGAAATAAATTTATTTCTATTTTTTATAAGCAATTTTAGAATATCTCTCTCAGAAGGAGAAAGTTTGATATTTTTTCTCTTTTTATAAAGTGTTTTTGTTTTTAAATTAAATATTAAATCATTAAAAATAAAAATATCATTTTTTTGATTTAAAATTCTTTTTGAAATATATTTTAATCTATAAGGGACTTTCCATATTTCATTAAATATATAAAAATAATCCCCTATTTCCAAAGCTTTTTTATAAATAATTTCATCAACAAAACTATAAATAAAAATAACTATTCCTTTAAAAAATTTATTAATTTCCAAAAAAGAAGATAAAAAATCAAAATTTATAATTAAAATATCATAATGTTTAAATAAAATTTCATTATAAAAATTATTCTCATCATAAACATATTTGCAATCATAATCTTTACATCCAAATTCTAAACCGAATATTAAAATATTCATTTTTTAATATAGCTTTTTGCGAATATATTATTGGGGTCAAGTGTTAATACATCTTTAAAAACTTTTTTTGCCAAATCTTTTTTACCTTCCAAATAATAAATTTCTCCAAGAGAGTTTAAAAATAAAACAGATATGGGATAAAGAGTTAACATTTTATTTGTTACGCTTAGAGCACTTTTATAATCTTTAATTTCCTTGAGTGCTAAAATTTCATAATAATTTCCATAATAATTATAATAATCCTCCCTTAAAATCAAATTACCGATTTTTAAGGCCCTTTTATAATCTTGCATAGCAAGATAATCTTTTATAAGCCCTAATTTTGTTTCAAGAGAATAAGGCAAATCCAAAGAAGCTTTTTGATAATGTTTTATTGAATTATTATATTTTTTATTGACATAAAAAAGCCATCCAAGTCTCAAATTAAGCGTATAACTGTGCGGATATCTGTTATAAAGAGGAATTAAAACTTTTATGGAATCCTTATAATCACCCATCTTTTCATAATTATAGGATTTATAATAGATCTCTTTAATATCTTTATTTGTTAATGCAAAAAGAAAAACCGCTAAAAATATTATAAGTTTTTTCATATTTTATTCCTTAAAACAAGTTTTTTATTTTTATATTCTATCATTTTAAATCCTTTTTCATAAAAAGAAAATGAAATTTTCCCGAATTTAGAAACGATTTCCAATGGTTTTTTTTCATATTCAACCGGTTTATCAAATAAATTATAATTAAAAGAGAGCAAAAATTCAATTATATATTTTTTTACTCCCTCCATAATAATATTTACAGGTAAGATATCATAATAACTTACATTTTTATTAGTTAAAGGTATTTTGGGAGAGAGTTTAAATATTTCTTTTAAATAACTCTCTTTACCGTCATATTCATAAAAATAAAACATTTTTTCAGACAGATAAAAATAAAGTCTATTTTTCCCGTCTGTTAAATAAAATTCGCCTTTTTCATTCATTTTCACTTTGAATTTAATTTCACCTGTTTTTTCATTGTTTTCATAAATTTCATAAATAAATTCATCATCTAAAATAAAATTAAATTTAAGCTTGGCTGTTTTATCAACTATTACCGCTTCAATTTCTTCATTTTTTTTAGGAAGTGAATAATAATAAAGTCTATTTGCTTTTATATAATCAATAAATTTAAAAGGCAAAGTTTTGCTTCCAAGCACAGGAGAAAATTGAACTTGAATATGAATATGAGGCTCAGGAGAATATCCGCTGTTTCCGCATTTAGCAAGAATCTGTCCCATTTCCACATAATCACCAACTTTAACACTAACGGAACTTTTCATTAAATGTGAAATTTCAACATAAAAAGCACCGTTTAAACTTTTTATAATCATATAATTCCCCCAGTTATTAACCCTATCAACATTCCCGATAAAATTATCTTCCAGATCATCTCTTAAAGCAACTACATAGCCGCTAAAAGGAGATAAAACAGCCTCACCAAAAGCATAATAATCTTCTAAAAAATTTCCTTCGTTCCGATATGTTTTACCATCTTTTTTAATTACAAAATCATAAGCATATTTATAATCCCCCTTGTGTGTCCATTCATCATTAAATGCCTGATACACACTCCATTTACCGCTAAAAGGCAAATTTATTTTTATATCATTTCCTCCAAATCTAAAAATATTAGAAAGATAATATTCAAGTGATTTTTCAGGCGTTTCTTTAATATTGTAATTAAAATATTTATAACCCGCACTCGCAAGTAAAATAAAAAAAATGGTTATAATATTAAAAGGAAGTGTATACACAGGAAGAGAATATAAATTAAAAAAAACTTCAAAAGAATCAATTAAAATTACAGACAGACTAACAGCAATTACAGCAATTGCATAACTTCTTATATTTGGCATCAAAAAAACACCGCCCAAAGCCATGGCAATCAAAATAAAATTAAAATTATAAAATGAATTCAAAGAAGCACTAAAAGGAATAAATAAAGAGTGAATCCAAACACCTATGAAGAATCCTACTACTGCTAAAAAAAATAGTATTCTTGAATAAAAAAATATAATAACTGAAATTATTAAACCTGCTATATTATATGGCAAAAATAAAATTGTCCCCATTGATTTAAAAAATGCACTAAAAGGCAGATTTAAATCAAAAAAAGGAACTCTGTGCAAAATATTTGTAATTAATGAATTATATTTTAAACTTGCCAGATAAAAAATCATACTTACAAAAGCAAAAGGCAGTGATAAAATAGGCAAAGAATAATTAATAAACATTCTATTTAAACCAAAAGAAATTAAAAAAGTTAAAATAGAAAGCATTAATGTTAATAATAAAGTTAAAATGGTTACATCAAAAAAATATCCTACTCCCATTCCAACAAGCAGGGAATTATAAAGATAAAACCCGTATTTTAAATAATGCTCCCTAACCCCCATAATCTCTGCAAAAATTATCGTGGAAAATATTGCCACCATTCCTAAAATCCCTACACTAGGAAGCAAAAAAGAAAATAAAAATAAAATTATTCCAACTCTATAATCTCTTAAAAAAAGAATAGAGATATAAGGCTTAAAAAAAAGTTTTATTTTATCCATTTTCTCACTTTAAATAATCCGGAATTATCTCTTTTTCTCTTACATAAGCTAAATC
>Ga0256829_1002066_pt1 | contig 15448 bp, 7 predicted proteins | sample 131447metaG_FD_185979 | JGI IMG/M metagenome (GOLD analysis project Ga0256829, IMG submission 185979) | Hydrothermal vent microbial communities from Lau Basin, Pacific Ocean - 131-447 | ecosystem: Environmental > Aquatic > Marine > Hydrothermal vents | place: Pacific Ocean: Lau Basin | collected...
AAGCCCAAGAGTAGTGCTTTGGGTTCCGTGAAATCTCAAATTGGACACACCAAAGCAACTGCAGGCACAGCCGCATTAATCAAAGCTGTATTGGCATTGCACCATAAGGTTCAGCCACCACATATGAACGTGAGTGAACCACTGGATGTTATTGCTGATGCACAAAGCCCCGTTTTTATCTTAAATCAAAAACGCCCTTGGTTTGCATCGGCAGCTCATCCAAGGCGTGCTGGTGTTAGTGCTTTTGGTTTTGGCGGCACCAATTATCATGCAGCATTAGAAGAATATACAGGCGGGCTTAGCAAAGTTCCTGCGGGCTCAAAAAGATGGCCTCATGAACTATTTGTTTTTAAAGCGGATAGTCAGGAGCGATTATTAAAGACCTTGCAACAACTTCAGCAAGCCTTGGCACAAGGTAGCCAGCCTGAGCTACACGAGCTTGCAGCAGCTTATGCCTATCAAAACAGTACAGGTAAAGTTTGTTTAAGTTTGGTTGCTGATAATTTACAACATCTACAAAGCTTGGTGACCAATGCGCTTGAGAGTATTGGTAATGAAAGCACTGCAAATTCAGATGCCAATATACACTATAGTAGAGATATATATTCGGATGTAGGTCGTATGGTATGGATGTATCCAGGGCAAGGTTCACAGTATGTGAATATGGGCATTGAACATGCCTTGTACTTTGAAGATGTGCGTCAAGCTTTTGAAGAAGCCAGCCACACTTTGGATGATGCCTTTGACCAACCTTTATATGATATTGTTTTTCCACCAAGTGCTTTCGACAAGGCTACTGTTCAACAACAACAAGCTGCACTCACGCATACCCATGTGGCGCAACCTGCCTTAGCTGCTTACTCACTGGGCTTAACTCGTTTGCTCATGCATTTGGGTGTTCAGCCTGATGCTTTCTGTGGGCATAGCTTGGGTGAGTATAGCGCCTTATGTGCAGCAGGCGTATTTACAGAACAAACATTGTATCATCTTGTTGAAACAAGAGGTCGCTTAATGGGTGAAACCAAACAAGGACCTGAAGGCACGATGGCTGCTATCAAATTGCCAAGAGATGAGGTGGAGACTTGGTTGAAGGAAGAACCTACCATCGTGGTTGCCAATCATAATGCACCACAGCAAACCATTATCTCTGGCGAAAAAGATGCCATGATGCGATTGCTTGAAAAAATGGAAGCACAAGGTGTTGCAGCAAGGCAACTTCCTGTTTCCGGAGCATTTCATTCACCACTGCTTTCTGATGCGCAGCAGCCCTTGGCTCAAGCCATTGCGGATACTGAAATGCTTGTGCCAACTGCTCCCGTTTATGCAAATAAAAATGGAAAACCCTATGCCCAAGATATATCAGCTATTAAAACGCAATTATCTGAGCACCTGTTAGGTTCGGTTGAGTTTGTGACACAAATTGAGGCGATGTATGCCTCAGGTGTGCGAACCTTTGTTGAAGTTGGTGCGAAAAATGTTCTAAGTAATCTCGTTAAACAAATTCTTGGTGATAAACCGCATCGTTGCATTGCTCTGGATGCAGACGGGGGGCGTTTGAAAGGTTTACAATATGCCATTGCACAATTAGTCGTATGTACACCAAGCCTTAAAGTAGAGCAGTTGTTTGCTGAACGTGGTTTGCAAGTGATGACACCAACATCATTGCTTGCACAAGCCAAACCTAAGCCTTTGGGGCACACATCTTTCTTTGTTAGCGGTGATAAAGTGCGTCATCATAGTGAGCCTAAGGGCAGCAATGGTCGCAGCCCCATGCTTACCATGGAAACACAGCCTGATGTGATGCCTTCAGCAGTTGCAGGTAAGGATGATGATTTACATTCTGTGGCAACAAGCGGTACTGCAAATCCTATGCAACAAGTGTTGCTTTCTTATCAGCAAACCATGCGTGAGTTTTTAGTCTTACAAGAAAAAGTAGTGACTGACTTCTTGCAAGGTGGTGGGGATGCATTGCAAAACTTTGAAGTTCCAGAAATGGTGGGTGTAACCCAAGAAAAAGGTGTGTTGAATACATCTAAACCCATTCAGGAAGTAGTAGAAGAAAGACAAGAAGAAACCAATAGCACGCCTCAATCTTTGTTGGATTTACTTGTAAGCATTGTTGCAGAGCGAACAGGTTATCCTGAAGATATGCTTGACCCTGATCAAGACATGGAAGCAGAGCTTGGCATTGATTCCATCAAACGTGTTGAAATCATGGGTACACTGCAAGACCGATTGCCCACAGATATGGTGTCAGCACTTCAAGACCACATGGATACTATTTCGCGCACCAAGTCATTGCGTGATATGGTTGCACAAATTGAAACCTTGGCTCCACAAGCAATAGCAACGTCTTCAACACAACCTGTTGAACAAACAAGTGCAAGCACAGCACAAAAAACTGATTTATTGCCTTTGTTAGTAAGCATTGTTGCAGAGCGAACAGGTTACCCTGAAGATATGCTTGACCCTGATCAAGACATGGAAGCAGAGCTTGGCATTGACTCTATCAAACGTGTTGAAATTATGGGTACACTGCAAGACCGATTGCCCACAGATATGGTGGCAGCACTTCAAGACCACATGGATACTATTTCGCGCACCAAGTCATTGCGGGATATGGTTGCGCAAATTGAAACCTTGTCAGGTACTGAAAAAAAGAATGAAGCAGATCATTCTCCAGGTGCAACTATATCAGTCAAGCCAAGTAGTTTTATTGAAAATAACCTGCCACGGTTTACCATGACTACAGTGGCTTTGCCAGAGCCACAAATCACCAACGAAAAAGTAGAGGGTTGTGTGTTGATTACACCTGACCGTCATCAAGTTGCTTCTAAAGTTGCTAAACAACTGCAAAAATTCGATGTGGAAAGCATTGTTTTACCTGAGCATGTGTTGAATGATATGGAAAGCCTTGAATCGTATATACAACAATTGCTTGATGAAAAAACAAAGGTTATAGGTTTAATCCACTTATCTAGCCTCATTGAACATGCTGGCAGGTCAGAAGAAACCTGTGATGACGTGGCAAGGTTATGCCATAAGTCATTGTTTACATTGTTAAAACCAATTGTTCGCACTGCAAACGACTCAGGTGCAGGTAAACGTGTATTGTCTGCAAGCTTGCTACAAGCCTATGATACTGCCACGCAAACTTATCCACCTGCAATATCAGCTGGTTTAAAAGCGATGATGAAAACACTACGTCACGAGTACGGTAATACGCATGCGCGTAGTGTTGATTTTGATGCAGAAATGTCACCCATGAAGATGGCAAAAATAATTGTTGCTGAGTTCTTAGATGCTGATTCTTCATATGTTGAAATTTGTTATCAGCATGGGCAGCGCATTAGTTATATACCTGAAGCAAAAGAACTATCTGCTACTGCGAACTTAGCGATACAACCTGATAACTGGGTAGTGCTGGTCACAGGTGGAGCGAAAGGTATTACTGCAGAAGTGTTAAAAGACTTTGCTCCTTTTCAGCCCACTTTAGTTTTGGTGGGTAGAACACCGCTTTCATCTAAAGATTCAGATCCTATGCAAGGTATTGATGACCCTGCGGAAATACGCAAGCAATGTATTTCTGTAGCCAAACAAGAGGGGCGGGCGAGCACACCTGTTGTGATTGAAAAAGAAGTACAGGCTATCTTGTCTGTACGAACTATTCGTGAAAACATTGAACGCCTAGAAAGCTTGGGTGCCAAAGTGGATTACCACAGTTGTGATGTGGTGGATGATGCTTCTTTTGCAGGGCTTATTGAAGGGCTATATGATAAATATGGTCGTATTGATGCTGTGATTCATGCTGCTGGCATTATTGATGATCAGTTGCTGGTGAATAAGTCGGTGACATCATTTTCTAATGTGTTTGATACCAAAGTATCCAGCGCACTTACATTAATGCGTCATATACGACCTGAAAATTTGAAACTTTGGGTGTTTTTCTCCTCTATTTCTGGTCGTTTTGGTAATATTGGGCAGGTTGATTATGCCGCAGCCAATGAAGTATTGAATGAACTGGCTATTCAAATGAAGGCAGAATGGTCTCATGTGCGTGTGAAATCCATTAACTGGGGACCTTGGGATTCGGCAACAGGTATGGTGACCGAAGCTGCTGTGCAACAGATGGCAGCCATGGGTATTGCTATGATTGCACCAAAAGCTGGGCGAGATTTCTTTAAACAAGAAGTATTGCTTGCACCTGAAGAAGATGTCGTTGTTGTAGCATCATCTTTAGGGGAACAAGCTTTAAGGTTGGGTACGCTAGCTTGAGTGGTGTGAAGCAAGATTTACTTCAAACGTCCGACCCTTTACTTTTTTTTGCAGCATCAAGCCCAAGAGAATTAAAGAATCAGGTTGGAAACCTGCTCCAAAAGTCAGCTTTAGATGAGTCGGATGTGTGGCAACACCACAATAAACTTGATGACCAAGGCACATGTCGGTTGTTTGTTCAGGCTACATCCTTTGATAACTTGTCTCAAGCTTTAGCCCAAGCCAAAGCACGTTTGGATAGGGGCATTCGGCGTGATGGTAAAGTAGCTAAAGGTATATTTTATGTAGAAAATACTGAGGTTTATCAAGGGAAAATTGCCTTTGTGTTTCCTGGTCAGGGTAGTCAGTTTCCAGGTATGGGTAGTGAGCTTGCGAAACGTTATCCAAAAATAGAGCGTTGGATTACTTGGCTGGATGATGCGTTGTCTGACACTTTAGGAGAGAAACCCAGCACATACTTTTACCAAGGAAAGTATGCTACAGATACACACCCCAAGCTATTTGACCTAGATATCGGGGCTTGCATTGTAAGTACGTTATCCTTGGCATATTACGATGTAATCAATCAACTCAATCTCAAGCCTGATATCTTCTTAGGACATAGCACTGGTGAGTTTACTGCACTTATGGCCAGTGATTATATGCAAGGTGCGGTGCAAGCAGATACATTTAAAGCTATTCAAAAGGAGTTTGTACAAGCATATCGTGCAACATCTGAAAAAACAGAACCACCCGAAGGTACGTTATACAGTGTTGGAGCCTTAAATACGGAAGGGATTTTACCCTGCTTGCAAGAACCAGTGCAAGAGGCATTTATTGCACTGGATAATTGCCCTAACCAAAAAATTGTATTTTGTCATGACCATGATGCCGATATTTTATCATCACGTTTAAAAAATGCTGGAGCGATTCTGGATGAAATGCCTTTTCGCTATGCTTACCATACGCCGTTATTTTCGGAAATGAGCCAAAAAATAGTACGCTTTTGCGAACAATTTCAGTTTGGGCAAGGGGAGGGCACTTTATACAGCTGTGTAACTACAAAACCTTTCCCTGTCGAGGCATCAGAGGCAAGGAAGCAGCTAGGACGTTTATTGTATGGCCAAGTTCGTTTTCATGACACCATTGAGAAGCTCTATACCCAAGGTGTTCGCATTTTCATTGAAATTGGACCTCGTAATAATATCTCATCGTTTATGCAAGATACATTACGAGGTAAACCTGCTCTAGTGGTTTCTACAGGACAGGCTTCAACTGGTGAGACAGATGCTTTTTTACAAATGCTTGGTCAGTTGTTTACAGTGGGGAAACTTCAACACGTACAACACTTATACCCAACACAGAAAGCAACGCAAAGAGAAGAGGTACCTGTGCAACCAGTTGCTACGAATAAACCATTAGATAATACCACGCATGCACAGTTGCTAAGTAATCACTTTGCATTAATGCAAGATTTTCTTCAGCAACAAGTACGCATTATGGAGCAAGTGAAACAATATAGTAAAACAACCTTGACTCACCAGCAGCCCTCACAAAAGACATGGCCTTTACTTGGGAAGTTGATTGAGCAAGATAAGAAAAAAGCGCGCTGGTCTAGAGAAGTTACAGTAGACCAAGAGCCTTACCTTTTACATCATGCTTTTGGTGGGCAGCCAAGCTTGTTTGCCCCAGAACTTTCTGCATTACCTGTGATTCCTTTTACTTTTAGTATGGAAGCTACGGCTGAATCAGCCTTATCCTTGGCGGGTGAGGGCTGGGTTATTCAGCGTATATTCGATGTTCGTGCATTAAGTTGGTTTGTTTTGATAGACCAATCTGTCAATTTAGAAATTCAGGCACAGTATCTGGATAAGCAACATATATTATGCCGTATTTTTAATACTACCAATGGGCAAAAACGATTGTCTTTTGAAAGCAAGGTTGAATTAGCCTGGCAAAAGAATCCAATGCCTCAACACTTAAATATCGTACCGTCTGGTCATATTCCAACACCATACCATAAAGGTAACTTCTATATTGGGGAACAGGCTGTTAAACCTTGGGTTCCTGGTGAATTTCATGGAGAGTCTTTTCAGGCTGTGGAAAGAATTGTTCGTATGGGTGATGATGGTGTGGTTGCTGAATTAGAGGTGCTACCTAGACATCAACTCTTGAAAGGTGTTGAAGTACCCCATTTTGTTACAGATCCTATTATGATTGATGCCTCAATGCATATCACTACTTATTGGGCACATAGCAAATATGGTGTGGACTTAACTATTTTACCTTTTAAAATTTCATCACTTCAATACTTTTTGCCACCTACCACGGAGGGTAGTAAGGTAACCGTTAATATACGTATTCAATATGTGCAAACCAATGGAGAACCTTTGCCGAAGGATGCATCCTACCAATTCTTTGATGCACAAGACGGTTTGATAGCTGAGCATCGTTTGCTGGATAAAGGTGTGAAAAGTAGCCCCAAAGGTGTTGCCTATCACAGGCTACATCCTGAAACTGTAGCAGTACAGTCTGAAATCGAATATTTGGATGAACATGGTCAGTTATTGGCAACGCTACAAGGTCGCTTGGATATGCACTTTAGTGTGCCAACACGTTATAATAGGTTTACCAACTATCCTGCATACTACCTTTTGTCAGAAATGGTTGATGATATATATACTTTCAAACCTTTTTCTAAAGACTTTTTATTTTCATCTGGGAAAGTATGGCTTTATAAGCTGGCATACTTGATATTTACCCAAGATGAGCGTTTATACTGGTTAAGTATCGATGAAGACTTGGACTACTTGTATCAAGTTATTGTATGTAAAGATACGATGCGTGGTCGCTTAAAATTAATGATAAAACAACGTTATGCTCCCGTTGATTTAGCATGTAAAAAACAACAAAATAGCGTGTGGGAATGTAGAGTGGTGCACGGAGATACATCAATCCGAGCAGAGCATATAAAGGTTCAACGTGAAGGTGAGGAATATACTGCCTGTTTTCTGGACTAATCCAGCCAGTGGCTTAAGTCGCGCTGTAGCAGCACTTCCAAATCTTTAATGTCATCGTGGAAAAGATGTTTTAATTGGTCTCGTGTAGTATCCAACATGGGTAGCGTAGTATTTTGTTCAAGGTTTTTCTTGGTCAATGATGCCATCATATTGCGTCGAAACCTTTTCGGAAGAAAAGGTTTTAAAGCTTGTTTCAAAGGGTTATTTTTTGTGAGCAAGTGATGAAGCCATATATGCTTAGGCTTGCCTGATTCATTAAAGCGTTTTGATGTATCTAAGGTAGTCGAACTATTAATATTAAGAAACTCTAGTATTTCTTTGATAACCTTTTGTGGGTTTTCTTGCCACTCTTCATATATAAATATTTTGAGTTGTTGTTGAGGGAAATATTCATAATAACGTGCAAGCTGTTTGGCATAAAGACCTTGCGCAGTTAAGTGCCAGAGAGGTGCCCAGTTTTCTTGAATTCGCATTGCTTCTTGGGCGAGAGCTTCTTCAAAGGTTGCGCAAGGTTCACGGCCTTCTCTTTGCATATGCAAAAAGGCGGAATATGCGAGGTCAATGGGGTTACGGAGAATGGCAATCATTTTCATGTCAGGCGCATATTTAGCGATATTTTTAGCCGCTATATCTGAGTATAAATAAACGGTTGATGCTTCACCTCTAGCTTTATGTTGTTTGCCAGACATAAATAGTTGCTGGTATGCTGACAAAGATGTGATGCGGCAACTATTGCCTCGCATATCACCAGGGCCTTGGTAGTTGACTTTTTGCCCTTCTAAGGCGAAAAAATTAGGCTCTTTGAGGCTACCCATAAAAATATCGGGGTGCATTCTAAGGTATTGGAATAAAGATGTTGTACCTGATTTTGGTGCACCAATAAGTAAGAAGTTTGGCATGTTTAAGTGAGGCATTGTTTTATCCATTCGAGATGAAGTTCTTGCCAAGGGGTTGGTTGGCAGGGTGATGCAGATACTGATGCTAAAGCAACAATATAATGCTTTCGAGGTGTGGTGATGATATGTTGCTGAATCTTATAGCTATTGATGTTTAGTGAATGATTGTTTTCTAGAGTGTTTATTTGCTGAAAGGGATAGTGAAAACCAAGCCCGATAGCCTTACTTGCCGCTTCTTTTTTTGTCCACATTTCTAGGAAAAACAATTGTTTCTTATTGTGAGATAAGGATTGAAAATATTCCCACTCTTGTGGATGAAAACATTGTTTGGGTAGGTTTTGGGTTTGAATGTCAGTGTTTTTGTATTCAATATCAATGCCCACATCATACTGGGTTGAAAGTGCAACGATTAACATGTGTTTTGTGTGCGAGACATTAAAATAAAGGTTTTGATTTTTGAGGTAAGGTTTACCATATTTGGAGGTATGAATCTGAAGGTTTTGTGCTGGTTCATGCGTATGACACCCTAAAATGAGTCTCAATATTGCACGTGATAACACCCTCTGCTTACGCACGTTTTCTATCTTTTGCCGGCTTATATGCTGCTTTTCAGTAGTATTAAGCACACTATGATATAAGTCAGGTATTAAGCTTTGTATTTTATCAAGGTGAATTGCATATAGATCAATCATGGAGCATGATTAATTGTTGTTTGGTATTTTTGCTAAACGCTGGTTAATGCTTTGTGCTAAACCTTTGACTTGCGGCTCACGAACTACGGTGTCATGCCGCCCAGGTACTTTGATAACTTCGAGTTGGGGGGCAAGCTTTGCCCAGCCTCGTTTAGGGTCTCTAGGTGAGCCATCGGGTGCTTCTGCAGCAAGTAAGGCTAAAATATCTCCCGTATAAGGTTTAGGTATATAAGCTTTGCGAGCAATGGCATTGGCATCCCAGATGTGTTTGTAAAAACGTTTTTCTTGGCCAATAAATTGATTGCCTACTTTCTCTTTGATTGCCCATGTTGTGTTTTTTACTACTTTAGTAGCAAAACGCCCTGTTTTTCTTTTTAGGGTGTTTAGTAGGTCGCCTTGTTTTAGCTTACTTTTAACTTTATTGAGTATGCTGTTATTTGTAAGGTCATTTTCATCCATAGCTAACATAGAGCTAGGATTACGTGCATCCAGCAATACAACTAAAGCCACGTCATCACCAGATGCTTGTGTTTGTTGTGCCATTTCATAGGCGATAAGACCACCTAAACACATACCGCCAAAGATATAAGGACCTTGAGGTTGTATTTGCCTAATTTCAGATAAATATTGGGCTGCCATAGCTTTAATACTGGTTAGAGGGTCTGATTCACCATCTAAGCCTTGGGCTTGAAGCCCATAAAAGGGTTGGTCATCACCAAGATTTTTGCACAAATCTTGGAATATCATAATGTTACCCCCTGCACCATGTACACAGAAGAATGGCAGTTTCGTGCCTGTTTCACGCATGGCCACCAAACATGAAAAAGATACCTCTTTAACATCTTCACGCAGAATATCAGCGATGGCATCAATAGTTGAAGCTGATTTCAGGGTATTTTTATCTAAAGTTCTTTGAAACTTTTGCGAAATAGCTTGGCTAATAATCTCAATCTGATTGTCTTTAGCTTGCAGGTCGTCAAATGTGTCGAGCATTCCAATTTTTGGTTGCTTAAACTGCTGTTGCCAAATATCAAGTAAATCTAATTCAATTTCATCACGGGGTGGGATATATGTCATCTAAATTCTCTTAAGCCATATCTTTAATGCTTTGGTAACCAAATAAAGCGGCAGTTTCTAAAGTGTCATCACGTAAGAAGTCACTTTTGTATGTCTCCTTCCATGTGTGTGCTACATTAGGATTGATATTCTGGTGTTGATAGAATTTACGGTCACCAATCATAATGCCATTTTCGTTGACACTTTTTACCATGCGTTGCTCACTTTCATCATAAGGATTTATCATAGATGGATGATAATCAATATTTAAGAAGCGACATACTTGTTGCATGCTGGTTTCAGGTGATGCTGTAAGTTGCTCAAATGTGAGGTGCATTTGCCTGCGCATAGGAATGTCTTCTAAGCCCTGTTCAATGGCTTGGTGGGAGCTTAACCAATTGGCCTCGGCAAATTGCTCAGCTTCAAGGTCGAGTTCAAATGGAAATAACATATCAGAGCGTTCTTCAGTGTATGATTTAATCATGCCATAAGGGTGACGGGTCAAATGAATATACTTTGGTGATTCAAAAAGGTTTTCAATTTGTTCAACCACCAAAGGGTAAGATGCATTGAGGGGTGACTTGTCGACCAATATTCGATCGCCTATGCTTGCTTGTATTGCTGCATACACTGAGGAAATGGGTGCATCGTTTACTTCCATTTCTTGCAGTAAATCTGTTGCTTCTTGTTTATCACAACCTTTGGCTTCCATCAAAGCTTGGATGACACCTTCTTGCATAAAAAAGGCTAAACGCTCACCTGTCTGCAGGGTTCTTTGTTGCATGGATGAGAAGGGTAACAAGTTCAACTCTTGGGGTGAAAATAACTTGGGGTGCCCAGCTAGCATGATGCGCAATAATGTGGATCCAGAGCGCGGTGGAGAGAGAATGAAAACAGCAGGTTCAAGCTTGTTTGATAGTGGAGAGGTTGTGCCCATGTCTGTTTTAAAAAGTGTTTGAATGGCTTGTTGGTAGCTCTGTAGTTGCACGTCACTCAGAGGTTGCTGAGCTTGGTAAGATTCTGCTGGATCAAGTTGTTCAGCATAATCCATGATTAAGTGAATTTGTTTTTTATAATTTTTGGTCAAGTAGCTTGCAAGTTCTACAATGGTGGGAGCATCAAAGAGCGCTGTCATTTGTAAGGTGATGCCAATTTTCTTCTGAATGGGTTCTATAATACGCACTGCAACAATAGAGTCACCACCCAAATCATCAGTAAAATGATCGCGAATACCAATAGGCTCAATATTTAAAGCTTGCTCCCATATTTTTGTTAAAGCTATTTCTACCCCTGTTCTGGGGGCTTGGTATTGATCAGACACAAGTTTTCTCCTGACTGTTTGGTTTATTTATCATCTGTATAAGCACCATAACCATAGTAGGCATATTTACCGTAGCCTTTAACACTAAGTAAATCGGGCACGAAACCATTAAGTAAATACCCGTGGACAGGGTGATTAATATTCTCAAAGCGTCTGGCTGCGGCAAGAATATCTTCAGTGGAATTTTCTTCAGCACGAACTACCAAAAAGGTTGAACCTACTTGTTCTGCTATAATTGTGGCATCAGCAACAGAGAGTACAGGTGGTGTATCCATAATGATGAAATCATAGTCTTGTTCCCAGGATTTCATTAATTTTACAAACCGCTGTGACATCAATAAATCAACAGGGTTTGGTGGGTAGTGACCTGAAGTAATGAGAGTTAAGTTTTCATCTACTTCATTGAGGAAGGAGGCACTTGTTTCATCGCTTGCTAAGAGCTCAGATAGCCCCGGTGTTTTTTTCACATTAAAGGTTTCTGCGAGGTAGCCTTTGCGCATATCGGTATCAACAAGCAAGACACGTTTGCCACTTTGAGCCAATAAGTAGGCCAAATTGGCAGAAACAAAACTTTTACCTGCATTTGGGCTAATGCCTGAAATGGCAATACTATGTTTTTTTGTATCGACCAATGCGAAGTGTAAGTTGACCACGAAACTTCGCAGCGCTTCAATAGTGACATTTTTAGGCTCTTCCTTGGCTAGAAGGCTACTGCTTTTAGGTAATTTGGCTTGTTTTTCTGTGAAAGGAAGCACTGCATAGACCACACCACCTGTTGCTGTTTCAATATCTTCTGCTGTTTTTACGCCATGTTGTAGTGATAAGCGTAAGACGATGATAACTATTCCCAACATAAGCCCTAAGAATATTGCCACAGCAATAACTATTGAAGGTACGGGAAAGATAGGTTCAAAAGGTTTTTCTGCTCGGTCAATGATTCGAATGTCACCAACTGTACCAGCTTCCATAAGCCGCAACTCTTGTGTGCGATTCATGAGGTAGGTATACATTTCTGTGCTAACGCTAACCTCTCGTGTAAGTTCTAGGAACTCGCGTTGAGTTTCTGGCAGTGTTTGCATTTTATCGGACTCAACTGCGAGCGACTTTTCCAGTGCAAGAATTTTATTATCCAATGTAATGATATTGGGATGAAAATCAGAAAAGCGTTGTCTCAAATCTTGTCTTTCTAGTTTAAGTTGTTCAAGTTGACTTTGAAGCATAACCGTACGATCTAATAAACCTTTGGTTTCTTGCTCTATAGATACCGTACCATGTTGTGACTGAAAGTTGCTTAGGGCACGTTCTGCCAATGCTAAGTTTTCTTTAGACTTTGGAAGGTACGTTGTTAAAAAAACTAGCGTTTTCCTTGCTTCCTCCGCTTTTCTAGCAATGTTTTGTCGTGCGTGTTCATCAATAATGCTATTTACAATGCCCACGGCCAGTGCACTATTTGAATTGTTATAGGTAATCTGAATGACACCTGATTGTCGCCCAAGCTCACTAATTTCTAGGGTACGCTGTAAGTTAATAATCGTGTCATATCTTGATGATACAACCACTTCAAATTCAGTACCTGCTCTTGCACGTAGTTGGCTAACATGTATAAAAAATTGTTTGTGAGAAAGGTGTTCTCCAACCTTGCCCTTGAATAACACCTTTCCATCAGGGTCTGCGAGTTTAAACATGTTATGCTTCAAAGCTGTGAGGATAAGGGTTTCACCAAATAGTGATTTTGGTACAGATAAAGCATCAATTTTCAAAGCTTCACCTCCCCATCCATAAGACTTCATCCACAGCCAAGGGGATACAGGTTTTTTAACACCCTTATTGATGGCAGCAGCAATACCACCTATTAGGAAGAAACGTTTGACATGTGTTGATATTTCTAAGTGAAATTGATCAACAGCCTTGCCAACAACGGAGCGTGAGCGAATTAACTCTATTTCTCCATCGGAAGGTAAAGTGCCTGTTAGCATGGCTTCAATAGGCGCAAGCTGACTGCTCATTCCTTTTGATGATTGATCAATTTGAATGAGAGCGTTGACTTGATAAATAGGTTTGCCAATTAAAAGAAAAAGAAGCGCACCAAGTACAATAAGTGTTGTCACAAGAGCAATAGTTTTCCAACCACCTAAAATAGCGTTGACAATATCAAGCAGCGCAACTGCTTTTTCAGGTGTGGGAGCAGGGGTGTGTTGTGTCATAAGTTGAATAGCCTTTCAATAAAATAAATGTTTGTGTTGGGTTTAATAATCATTTGAATAAACGTGCCAAACTTAATGCTTGAATGGTCGTTGCAAGATTGTTCATGACGCGCCCCCAGCGTGCAATATTACTACTAGATACAAATATAACATCTTGAGCTTGGAGTTCAAATTGGTTGCCTAGAATAAGCCCTGTTGGCGTAGCTGCGTCCAAATGGTAAATTTTCACAGATACTTTCGGGTTGTTTTTATCTAGGTTTTCGGTAAAACCGCGTAAGACGTACACTTGGCTTGGGTTGGATGTATCATTATTGATGCCACCTGCATCAGCTAGTGCGCGCGTTAAGGTATATCTTTGGAAGCCAAGCTGTTTACTCCCTGGTATTTTTACCTCACCCGTAACAAAAACAATATTATTTGAGCTATCGGGAACAAACAGGTGGTCTCCCGCTTTAAGTGAGCGGTTTTCAGAAAGCTTGCCTTGAGTTTGCAATTTAGAAATATCTATAGTTTCTTTTGTACCATCGTGATGGATTAAGAGAATATGACTAAGGTCAGCCGAACTTTTAAGGCCGCCAGCTTCATTAATTGCAGCAACTATGTCTAATGGTGAAGCGGTTAATGCAATAGTGCGTGGAGTATTTACCTCACCAGTCACATAAACAAATTGGCTTTTATACTTTGCAATGCGAACATCAACTTGAGGTTTTTCAATATAGTGACTTAATTTTGATGCGATTACATTCCTAGCCTCTTCTACTGTTTTTCCAGCCACTGTGATTACACCGACATAAGGGTAGAAGATACTACCATCATTGCGCACGACATTGCCAATCAGCTCAGCAGGTGGACTAGCTCCTGATGGAATAGTTAATTCAGGATGATCCCAAACAGTAATAGCCAAAACATCATGTGGTGCAATACGGTATTCAGGTTGTTTTGGTTGACTTGTTACAGCTTCTGGTGCGATTTTTTTTGAACTTTTATCCTTAACTTGTGATATGATAAGTTCTGGGGAAATGGGAATAATATCGATTACTGAATCAAGGTTAGATATTTCTTTTGCGTTGGATTTGGAGGGTGGAACCATGCCAGGACTTAAGGCGCAACCAGCTTGTGTTAATGTAAGCAAAATGAATAAAAAGCGAAGGGTCATGCATGCTCCTGTATGTTTTTAATTAATTGTTTAAACTTATGCTTTAAAGGGTGGCTGTCAATAATGCTGGTGTCAACTATTACACAACTATTAAATTATTATTTAGAGAATTAAAAAAAAGCCTGTAAACACTAGGCTTACAGGCTCTTATCGGTCTTCTTTGTTTCTATAAATGGTGCGCCCACTTGGACTCGAACCAAGGGCCCACGGATTAAAAGTCCGCTACTCTACCAACTGAGCTATAGGCGCATTGTCTTTCAACGCGGCGAAGTATGGTGTTCAAATTCGCGCTGTCAAACATAAAAATTCGACTAGGAGTTTTGCTCCCTTTTAATGGCGCGATAACCAATATCTTTACGGTAGAAACCACCCTTCCAATCAAGGTTTTCTAAGGCTTTGTAAACAGTTTGCTGGGCTTCTTGCACAGTGTTTCCTAGAGCCGTCACGCCAAGTACGCGACCGCCGCTATTGATGATAGCACCATTTTGTTCGGCAGTGCCTGCGTGAAATACGGTTGTACCCGCAGCTTCAACGGCATCAAGCCCGCTGATAACTTGCCCTTTTTCAAAGCTTGCAGGATAACCTTCTGAGGAGACAACGACACACAATGCTTTTTTATCATTCCATTCAAGGTTCACACCATCCAAACGTGATTCAGCAGCAGCAAGTAAGACTTCACCCAAATCAGATTGGAGGCGGCTCATCAACGGTTGGCACTCAGGGTCACCAAAGCGCACGTTAAACTCTAAAGTTTTGATGCCTTTGTCTGTGAGCATCACACCAGCATACAAAGTGCCAATAAAGTTGGCTCCGCGTGCTTTGAGAGCGGCAATAATGGGTTTGGCAATG
>Ga0256829_1002067_pt1 | contig 15446 bp, 15 predicted proteins | sample 131447metaG_FD_185979 | JGI IMG/M metagenome (GOLD analysis project Ga0256829, IMG submission 185979) | Hydrothermal vent microbial communities from Lau Basin, Pacific Ocean - 131-447 | ecosystem: Environmental > Aquatic > Marine > Hydrothermal vents | place: Pacific Ocean: Lau Basin | collected...
TCACACAGTGGCTTGTGATAGATCAGCGTGATAACCGTTTGCTTTGTCAGGGTATTGAGAAACTCCGCCTGGAACAAGCGGCGCTTGAGCAGATCAGACTGGTTTATCTGCGCCAGTAATTCTGGCATCAATTCGTTGATTTGTTCGCTGGCGACCGGGAATTGCTCGATAACAAAGGGTTTTTTGTATTCTCCCGGCTTATACATGGCATAATGTGCGTTGCCGTCCTGGTGCCATATCTTGAATTCTGCACGCATACGGTAGTGTGATTTTGGCGATTCGAAGATTTCTAACTCCGGCATTTCAAAGCCTGCGAACAAATCGTGCAGACGCTGAACCTTTTCGGTCAGCTGTTGTTGGTACTGTTCGGGGAAAATCTGGTCGATGGACATGGCGCAACTGCAAGCATAATCAAGGGCGGGGCATTATACCGATTTCCCTCGACGGCGGGCAGTGGTTATTGAATACACAATGTTAATGACAAGTTTGAGTAGAGCGACTATGACACAGTTGGAGCCGGGACAGGCGATGAAAGAGGGGATGAGACGATTGGCCAGCGGGGTCAGCGTTGTCGCTAGCCGTAATGCCGAAGGCGAGCCCTGCGCTATGACGGCGACCTCGGTGACGTCTGTGTCCGATAATCCGGCCTCGCTGCTGGTTTGCGTTAACAAAGATACCCAAACCTATAAAATTCTGACCTCCTGCCCTGAGGCGCCGTTAAGCGTTAATTTGTTGGCTCACGAGCAGGACGATATCTCCAATCGATGTGCCTCTGGTGATCCGGGACCAAGCCGTTTTGATATCGGCGACTGGGATTTGGAAGCAGCCGCTCCGGTACTAAAATCTGGGCTCGCCAGTTTTGTATGTCGTACTGACCAAATTATCGACTATGGCACACACGGCATTGTGATCGCTGTAATCGAAGATGTACTGATTAACGACCGACCCATTGATCCTCTGTTATATCTCAATGGCGGCTATTGCCAGGCCAAGTAGACAGCCTAAGTTGGGTGCTGAGCGCCATGCAGCGGCAGGCTGATGATAAAATTGGTGCCTTGCCCCGGTGAAGACTCCACTTCTATGGTTCCGCCATGGTGTTCTGTAACGATAAAATAGGTTACAGATAACCCAAGCCCCGTTCCCTGGCCGACGTCCTTGGTGGTAAAAAATGGTTCGAAGATATGGCGACTGATATCTTCGTTCATACCCGGACCATTGTCGGCAATTTCCAGACACATACGATCGTCCCAGCGATAGAGCCGCAAGGTGATTCTGGGGGCCTCTTCATGCCGAAGCTGGCTGGTGAAACACTGGCAGGCATTGCGCAGCAAGTTGAGGATCACCTGTTGCATTTCCGTCTTTGAGCACGGGACCTGTGGCAGGTCGCTTTCGAACTCACGTACCAGTTCGATGCTCTGATTACCGGACACAGTTTTCAATTCAAATGAATTGCGAGCCAGATTGAGCGCATTTTCCAAAAGCTGAACAAAATCGGTAGGCAGATGATCGCGATTGCTGGTTCTGGAGAACTCCAGCATATTGGTGACAATCTGAGCCGAGCGGTCACCGGCTTCCCGGATATTGTCGAGAAAACTCAGCACTTCTCGCTGTTGCAGGTAACTTTCCAGCAGCTTTAGATCCAGGCCCAGTTGTTCTGCGGCCTCTTGGTTCTTGCTTAATTGCGGTGTTATGCGTCTTTGTATGTTTTGAACGTTATTGATTATGGCGCTGAGGGGGTTGTTAATTTCGTGGGCCATGCCCGCGGCCAGCTCGCCGAGCGACATCATCTTTTCGTTCTGAATGATCATGTTTTCCATTCTGACCCGCTGGGTTACGTCGTCGAGGCGAATAACGGCTCCCGGGCTGCGAGCAGCCTGTAGCGGGTAGATCGTGATATCCAGATGGGTCGCTTGAGAGCCTGTTCCCAGTTGCAGATTTTCTGTCACATGGGGGGCTCTGTGTGACAGGGTTTCGCGTATGGCCTTACGATCTACTGGAATGTTGGGGTAGGCCTCGAAAAGATCCTTGCCGATGGCATCTTCTGCGCTGATACGGGTGACACGGCAAGCGGCGTCATTCCAGAGTGTTACTTCAAGTTCCTCGCTGACACCGATCAAAACCGATGGCATAGAGTGAATAATGCTGTTGAGGTAGTCTTGAGTTTCTTTGAGCTCTACAGTGCGCTCTTGAACACGTTCTTCCAGTTCCCGCTGGGTCAATTGCAATGTCAGTTTGCCGCGTTTGTGTTTACGGCGGCTAATTTGCGATATCACGATGACTACCATCAGGAATGCAATGATCAGTAACACAAAGAAGTTGCTTTCGGAGCCCCCATTCGCCAGAGCGGGGCGGGGAATCGCGCTGGCGGCTAAACTGGAAAGAATGAAATGGCGCATGTATTGAATGCTTACGCAGTTATTGACCGAAGAAGTGAACAAGGGCTTAACACTACATGCAAAGAGCATTATTGCCTAGGCTGTCACACAATTAAGCATAATTGCTGTCATAATCAGTGACTATCGGGTCCGAGGCATCGTCTATGGTTCTCGGATGAAGGGGTGACTAATGTGCTGTTTATTGGCGTTTGGTACTAGATTTTTGGGTTACGGGCAATGGATGACAGGTCTGCCGTATTGATTTTTGAAGGGGACAGGGTGTCCCGCGAAATGCGCTATACAGAGTTCGAGGCGATTCTGGACGCCTACGCGCCCTTGCCAGAGCTGGCTTCGCAGAATGTGAAAGCGGTGTACGCGCAGCTAGATACCAGATTGCGACCCAAAGCATTGGTGTTTTTCCTGATAGCCTTTGACGCTGAAGGCTTTGCTGATCACCGCTGGAATGTTCCCCTTCAACAGCTGGCGGAAAACTCTGCTCGAGGTCCCGATCTGGGAGGCGGCGCCATCAAGATGGCATGTCGCAGTCAATGCTGTATCGAGTGGCACAAAGACCATTTGTGGGATCCGCAGATGGGACCCAAAAGTCGGCATTTTCTCGATATCCTTGATGCCATAAACAGTAATCGCATTGGCTTGATTGCAGAGGATGAAGAAGAGGTCCCGGTACTCAACGAGGCTCCGGTGGCGCAGCAATCCCATGCGCAGGTAGAACAGATGCTGGCGCAGGCTCAGAAAGAGCATCAATTGCGCGTCGCGGCACTCAACGATGCTCATGAGGCTGCGATTCAGGCTCTTAAGGTAAAATTTCAGTCGGCGTTACACGAGCAGCGTCAGCGCACCGAGGCGCTGGAAAGTGATTTGCAACGTGCTGGGCAACACAATCAGCAGTTGAAGACGACTATTGAAGGTCAGGTAGCCAAGATAAAGGGGCTACGGGAGTATTTCGAGCACAAGCTGGAATCTACAAAGGCCAGTGGCGATGCCAATCTCGAGGATGTGCGCAGAGCGTTTGAGATTGAGCAGGAAGCCTCTATTAACGCGGCTGTCACCGAGCTTAAAGAGCAACTGCAAGTAAAAGAAGTCACCTTGATGTACAAGGAGACCCAGTGTTCAGGCCTCGAAGACGAAGTACGACGTCTACAAGAAGACAAACAAGCGTTACTGGCTAACAGTGGTAATCAGCTGTTGGAGCGATTGCATAACAGCGGCATCAGTTTTGTCTCTTTTCAGCCCGGCTATGGGCATATGACCCTCCCCATCGACGACATTCCTGAGTTTATTGATGATACTGACGCCTATGTGGCGGATAAGTGCGGTGTCGATAAGACTCATTTCAGGGCTTGGCAGGAACATTTCAAAAACCCTGTGTGTCGGGCGGTGGCCAAGGGTGGATTGCCTTGCGGTGCTCGTGTAGCCCGGGTTGATCGCCCAGCGGATTTCCTGATCGGTGAAAGTGATCGTTGCTCACTGCACGGTGGTGCAGAGGAGTCGTCGTGACTGATCTCGCGAGTTTGCTGAATAAAGATATCCTGTCGCTGGCGGGAGAGTATCCTGTTGAGGAGTTGAAGTGGCGGGAACTCAATGATTGTGGTCTGTCCTTTTCCATTAAACGAGACGATCTACTGCATCCGCTGGTTTCCGGTAACAAACTCTACAAACTGTGGGGGCACCTCAGGCGGGCGAAAGCGCAGGGAGCTCAACAACTATTGAGTTTTGGAGGAGCCTATTCTAACCACTTGCACGCGTTGGCTGCCGCGGGGCAGGCTCTGGGAATTGCTACCTTGGGAATTATCCGGGGGGAGCGGGCACAGACGCTAACGCCGACCCTACGCGATTGCGAAGCGCTGGGTATGACACTGTATTTTGTCAGCCGTCAGGAATATCGAGACAAACACCTGGGAGCTAGTGCACAACGATTAATGCAGAGTCATGCAAATGTGTACTTGGTGCCTGAAGGCGGCGGTGGTGAAGCTGGCAGCGAATACTGTGGCGCCCTGATGTCTGTCATTGAAGGCAGTGTATCGGCATCTTCCAAGGTTCCTGCCGGTAATGACGAAGCGACTCTTTGCGTGCCTTGCGGTACCGCTACCACCTTTCGCGGATTGTTGCGGGGAAGCTGCGGCCAGCTGAACATGATGGGCTTTTCAGCCATTAAAGCGGGTCCCCTGGATAATGAGGGCGGTGAGCCACAGTTGACCAGGGATACCCGCAGTTTTATAGACGATTGCCAGTTGACTTCAGTTCCGCAATGGCGGATCGATTACGGATCGGCGCGTCGAGGGTTTGCTCGACCAGATCCCGAACTGATGCTTTTTATCCAGGCATTTTTCCGGGAAACAGGGGTACCACTTGAACCGGTATACACAGGCAAAATGCTATTGCGGATACTCGAATTGGCGCGCGAGGGGTTCTGGCCCGAGGGGCATAGTATTATTGCCCTGCACACGGGCGGTTTGCAGGGATTGAGAGGCTATCCCGATTTGGAATCTCTGATACCACAATCCATAGACGCGTTGGATCTAATGACGACGGCGGGTGTATAACACGATGAAGCATAAGCAGACACCGAAACCTCAGCCAGTCAATGTCACTGCCGAAACTCTATCGGTGTTTCGTCCACTGCACGGCTTTCAACTCGACCATCTGAAGACCTTGCAGGAAACCATGGAATTGCGTTGGTTGTTTGCCGGGGATGAATTGTTGGCCGAAGGGCAATTCGATACCCATGTCTTCTATCTTCTCTACGGGACTGTTGAGTATCACTACAGCGATGGTCGGGTCTCACTGAGAGAGGCCTATCAACAATTCACACCATTGGCCAATGACCAGCCTCGACCTTGCAGGGTTGTCGCTGCCGCCGATTGCGGTGTGGTGGTATTCGATAGAGAACAGCTCGATACGATGCTTACGTGGAGTCAGGTGTCCGAATACTTGTTAACAGAGCTGGCGTGCAACCACGACCTGGATGAGGATGCGGGTTGGATGGACACAATTCTGCGCTCCAATTTGTTTCTCAAGGTGCCACCCACCAATGTGGCTGCCATATTTCAATACGTGACTTCCCACACAGTCTATGCCGGCGAGGTGATTATTCGTCAGGGTGAGTTGGGCGATTGCTGTTACTTTATCAAGGAAGGCAGTGCTCGAGTCACGCGCAACCTGGGCGGTGAAACTGAATTCCTTGCCGATATTGGTCCTGGTCGCTGTTTTGGCGAGGATGCGCTGGTACAGGAAACGGTGCGCAATGCTAGCGTTACCATGACTAGCGACGGGGTGTTGATGGTTCTACAAAAGCAGCACTTTCTGGAGCTGCTCAAACCGCCGCGGGTGCCGAGCTTTCGTTGGAGTGACTGGAGGCGTCTCGAGGACAAGTTGGTTATGGTCGATGTGCGCACCGAGGCCGAGTACAACCAGGGGCACTTTCCCGGAGCGATCAATATTCCACTCAGTCTACTGAGCTTAAAACGCCGCTTGTTGCCGTTGAACAAGACTCTGGTTCTCTACTGTGACACTGGACGCCGCAGTACGGCGGCCACCTATTTACTGATTCAGCAGGGTATAGGGGCGCTGTGTTTAAAGGGCGGTTTGCAAGGTGTTGAGTTGCCTGAGCGCGATGGACTATTGACCCGGCAAAATTATCTGTTGCGCAATCAGCAAGTGGTTGTCGGCCATTGATCGTCTACCAGAATATAGCGTTGTTGCTCTTCCAGAAAGCGCTCGTCCGCCGGGCTGGTTCCAAGTGCAACAAACATAATCGCTTTTTCCCCTGCATCCTGGGCGGCACCTAGGCGGTCCTTAAGTGTTTTGGTGTTCACCAGGTGGCACTCACTATTGAGATGTTCTGGCTTAAATAAGGTCCATTCCAGCCATCTCTTGCGCGGCAATATAAGCCATGGTTTGTCACGTGGGAGCAAGTCTAATTGTGAGTGCTTTAGCCAGTAACCACGATTATGTTGACGTGAGGCGGTGTTCGGCGGCATCAGCGTTTCTGCCAGTGGGTAGAAGAGCCACCCCTTCATCAGAAGCTTTGGTTGATAACCTTGATGGCGCCAATGGGCAGGTAGATGCTGATTTGAGTCGTCCAGCATTTTCAGTTGCTTTTCGGACATTTGCTTAAGCTTCAAATCAAGCCTGTCGCGCGCATTGGGGCCAATCCAGTTGTGCCCCGATTGCTGAGCTTCGATTGTTGCTTGGGGCCAGCCTAGATAGAACTTGTAGGCCAGTTCCACGTGCTCCACCGGGTGACCGGCACCCCGATAGAAAACTGCGTCCAATTCGCCAAGTGTCTTCCCCTCGCGGCAGATTTGTCGATTAAATACACAGTCTTTAGCTTCACGGTACTGCAACCAGTAGAAATGCCAAAAGTGCTCGAAGCGATGGCCTAATCGTTGGGATTTACCGCGTTCCAACCAGTCTTTGAGGGGAGTAGGGTCGTCGCATAGCGTTTTAATTAGGGCGGGCAACTGAGCAGATTCGCTTTCGTCGATGATCTCGATGGTTTCATTGAACTCGGGCAGCGACATATTTAGCGGTGAAGGAATATCCACCAGCGATCGCGAACCTACACACCAGGACAGGGTTCGGATGAGCGGATCTAAATCGGGATTGCGATAGGGGGGGAGCATGGCGTTGCCTTGGTGAATGGCTTCCGGGGTATAATAGCCAACCTTAATTGATTAACACAGATATCCTCTATGTCGGAATTCAACATCATTGGGCTGGTCGGCCGTCAGGGCAGTGAACATGCGCTCTACAGTTTAAAACGTCTGATCCGCTACCTGCAGAGCGCCGGTGTAGAGGTGGTACTTGAGGAAAGTACTGCCGAATCGTTACCGGGGCACACATTAACGGTTTCCAGCAGCGAAGAGCTGGGTAAGCGCTGTGATCTGGTGATCGTGGTCGGCGGCGATGGCAGTTTGCTTGGCGCAGCCCGATCACTGTCAAAATACAATGTGCCGCTGCTGGGTGTGAATCGTGGCCGTTTGGGCTTTCTAACGGATATCAAACCAGAAGAAATTGAGGAAAAGTGCGAAGAAGTACTCAGTGGTAAGTACATGATGGAGTCACGCTTCCTCCTGGAAACCTCTGTCATGCGCGGCACTGCCTTGCTTGGCGGTGGCGATGCCTTGAACGACGTAGTAATTCACCCCGGCAAATTTGTGCGCATGATTGAGTTTGAGCTCTATATCGATGGCCAATTTGTCTACAGTCAGCGGTCCGATGGTCTGATTATCTCTACACCCACGGGATCGACTGCCTATGCATTGAGTGGCGGTGGCCCGATTATGCACCCCAAACTCGATGCCATTGTGATTGTGCCCATGAACCCCCATACACTGAGCAGTCGGCCCATTGTTATTGACGGCAGCAGTGAAATTCGCATTTTGGTGGGCGAACACAATAGCGCTCACCCCCATGTAACTTTTGATGGTCAAAATCATGTGGTGACCAATCCGGGTGATGATATTCACATTCATAAGAAGCCACACAAGCTGAATCTGATTCACCCGCTGAATCACAATTTTTACGAAACCTGTCGCACCAAGTTGGGGTGGGGCAGCCACCTGGGTGAATAAGTTACGTCGTGATTAATTCTGATAGCAAGCCCGGATACGACATCATTGGCGACATTCACGGTTGCCATGATGCATTGTTGCGTTTGTTGTCACGCCTGGGTTATCAGTCCATTAACGGAGTTTTCAAGCATCCAGAGCGTAAAGCCATTTTTTTGGGGGACTTGATTGATCGCGGTCCAAAAATCCGTGAAACCCTGGGCTTGATTTACGCAATGGAGCGGGCTGGTGAGGCTCATGTGATCATCGGTAATCACGAGTTCAATGCCATTCGTAACGCTGAGAAGCTGCAGGCCTATGTCGAGACGGGGGATCGAGACGTGATGTCCGAGCGACTCTATCGTCTGATGGGAGAAACCCTTGAGCAGTTCCGGTCTCACCCCGAGGAATGGCGTCACTATACGCTCTGGTTTACTGGTTTGTCGCTGTTCTACGAGGGTGAAGGGTTTCGCGCGGTCCATGCTTGCTGGGATCAGGCTTTGATTGACGAGTACAAAGATCGCTACCACACCTCATACCTGACTGACGACTTCATCACTAAGGCCTTGGCTGGTGACAGCCTCGAGCATCGAGTTGTGGACAGACTAACGCGCGGCACCAGTATGAAGTTGCCTGATGGTCTAAAAGTAACGGGTAAAGATGGTTTTATCCGACGTTTCTTTCGAACCAAATTCTGGTCAGAAACCCCCAAGACTTATGGCGATGTGGTGTTCCAGCCAGATCCTTTACCCTACGATCTCGCGGATCATCCCATTTGTCATGCCGAAAAGTCGAACCTCGTTCACTATGCCGAAGATGCGCCGCCAGTTTTCTTTGGTCACTACTGGTTGAAGGGAAAACCCAAACCTCTGTTGCATAACGTTGCCTGTCTTGATTACAGCGCGGTGAATTTTGGGCGACTGACAGCGTATCAGTTCAGTGGCGAAAGCTCGCTGCTTGAAGAACACTTTAAGTGGGTCTATGTTGACCCGGAAACCGAACCAGGGGTGTGAATTGAGCTGGCATCGGGTACAACACTTTCCGTTGAATATGAATCTGGCTCCCTTGATGTTGGAGTTACAGCGTCATCAGGTTGTCTATCGGATAACGGAAGAGGCCAACGGTCAGTGTTTGTGGGTTGCCGATGAAACTCAAATTGAGCCACTGCGACAATGGCTTCGTAATATTGATTTTTCTGATGCGGCATTCCAGGGCAGTTTCAATTCCGGTATCGATGTGGCGGGCAGCGCCAGCCATTCCACTCTCGGCTTGCTCAGCTTGGCGAATCGCTTTCCCGTGACTTTGATCGCTATTGCGTTGGCCGTCGTCGGCTATCTGGCGATGGAGTTTCAATGGCTGTGGCTGATTCAGTGGTTGACGTTCCAACCGCTGGAATTAACTGGCAAGGGACTCGGCTGGGGCAGTGTTTCGGAGGCGTTTCAGTCTGGCCAATTTTGGCGACTTTTGACGCCGGTGTTTCTGCATTTCAGCGTACTGCATCTGGTGTTTAACAGCCTTTGGGTATGGGAGTTCGGTCGTCGTATCGAGTTCTACTGTGGTATGGGCAGCTATCTCAATGTGTTGCTGATTACAGGTATTTTCAGCAACGTCGTGCAGTACTTCTGGTCTGGACCTGCGTTGTTTGGCGGTCTTTCGGGAGTCGTATACGGCTTGCTTGGTTTTGTCTGGGTTATGCAAAAACGCGCTCCTGGTGGGCCATTGCAGATTCAGCCGGCCATTTTCGGCTTTTTGTTGTTCTGGTTGGCGCTGGGCTTTAGTGGTGCGCTGAATGTATTTATTGACGGTAGTGTGGCTAATGGCGCGCATGCTGCCGGTTTGGTTAGTGGGTTAGTGCTCGGATACTTCTGGCGACTGCCCGACGTTCGAAATCGTATATAGGTAGATAGAGTTATGGATTTTAAACAGCTGCTCGATTCCATTACGCCTGAGGTGTATGAAAATTTAAAAACGGCTATTGAGTTGGGTAAATGGGGCAATGGTGAGAAATTGACCCAAGAGCAAAAGGAACTCTGTATGCAGGCGGTAATTGCCTATGAGCATAATCATGTCCCGGAGGATCAGCGCACTGGTTATATTCCACCCAAACCTCACAGTCACTGCGGCGGTGAGGGAGATGTTGCCGAACCAGAGGGTGAGAAGCCCTTGAAATGGCAATAGGCCAGAGGGCGTAGTCAATGTCTGAATACCAAGGCCACTTACAAAAAATGGCCACCGAACACTGCTCTGCTGATTCTGGTTGCAATGTTCAGTATCAATTGGTTCTCGATGACAATCGAGTTCCTGTGAATGAACTGTTGGGGCGAAAAATCAGTCTTCGCTTTGACGGTGAAATACGCTGCTGTCACTGCGGACGCAAAACCAAAAAGAGTTTTAGTCAGGGCTTCTGTTATCCCTGTTTCAAAAAGTTGGCACAGTGCGACAGCTGTATTATGAGTCCTGAACGGTGCCATTTCGATGCGGGCACTTGCCGAGAGCCGGAATGGGCGCGCCAGTTTTGTATGACCGATCACATTGTCTACCTTGCCAATTCATCCGGTATCAAAGTGGGAATTACGCGTATGAACCAGGTACCCACTCGATGGATGGATCAGGGGGCGACCCAGGCTTTACCCATCTTTCGTGTCGCAACTCGACAGCTGTCAGGCTTCGTAGAGGACGCATTTCGCGAGCACGTTGGCGACAGAACCAATTGGCGAGCACTGTTGAAAGGCGAGGGTGAGCCGGTAGATCTTGAAGCTCTGCGAGACGAACTTTTCGAAAAGACCTGGAACTCAATCAATGAGTTGCAGGATCACTATGGCATTACTGCTGTTGAACCAATTTACGATGGTGAGCTGTATGAATTTCACTATCCCGTAGAGCAATATGCAGACAAGGTTAAAACCCATAACCTGGATAAGACTCCCGTGGTTGAAGGTGTACTTCAGGGGATCAGAGGTCAGTATCTGTTGCTCGATACCGGTGCTATCAATATCCGAAAATTCGGTGCCTATCAGGTTAACGTGAGTATTGCCGACTAGCCCGGTGTCATTGCACCTACTTTTTAATGTAACTCAAATAAAGATTTCACTATGACCGATTCAAAACCTGCAGCTATTTTTCTGAAAGATTATCAGGTCCCAGATTTTTTAATCGATAGAACGCAACTCAAGTTTGAGCTTGATGCGGAACGTACCCGAGTAACGGCGAACTTGAGTGTTCGGCGTAATCCCGAAAGTGAGAATAACGCCGCGGATTTGGTTTTGCACGGTCAGGAAATGCAGCTTGAAGCAATTTCTATCGATGGTATTGCTTTGGATAAATCTCGCTATCGAGTGTCAGAAAATGATCTGACCGTATCGAACGTTGCAGATGTATTTGAGTTGCAAACACAAGTATTGATCAACCCGGTTGCCAATACATCGCTGGAGGGACTCTACAAGTCCCGGACAATGTACTGTACTCAGTGTGAGGCAGAGGGTTTTCGAAAGATAACCTACTATCTGGATCGTCCCGATGTTCAAAGCGAGTTTACTACTACTGTAATCGGTAATAAGGCAGAGTTCCCCGTTCTGTTGTCCAACGGTAATGCAATCGACCGCGGTGAAATGGATGATGGTCGGCACTATGCGGTCTGGCATGACCCTTTCAGAAAACCGGCTTATCTGTTTGCCTTGGTGGCCGGTGACCTCGCTGTGGTCGAAGACAAATTTACAACCTGTAGTGGCCGCAGTGTAGATCTGCAGATTTTTGTAGAGACTAAGGATCTGGATAAGTGCGATCATGCCATGCAGTCCCTGAAAAACGCCATGCGTTGGGACGAAGAGGTTTATGGTCGTGAATACGATCTGGACATCTACATGATCGTCGCAGTAGATGACTTTAATATGGGAGCAATGGAAAACAAGGGATTGAATATATTCAATACCTCCTGCGTGCTGGCGAAACCTGAGACCACCACCGATGTTGGCTTTCAGCGCGTTGAGGCCGTGGTTGCTCACGAGTATTTCCACAATTGGTCTGGTAATCGAGTGACCTGTCGCGACTGGTTCCAGCTAAGCCTCAAAGAGGGGTTTACTGTATTTCGCGATGCTGAATTTTCGGCAGATCTTAATTCTCGCACAGTAAAACGTGTCGAAGATGCCACCCTGCTGCGTACCATGCAGTTTGCTGAAGACGGCGGGCCTATGGCGCATCCGGTGCAACCGGCATCGTTTATCGAGATATCCAATTTTTATACCCTGACAATTTACGAGAAGGGTGCTGAAGTTGTGCGCATGATTCATACCCTGCTGGGGGCAGAACAATTTCGTGCGGGAAGCGATTTGTATTTCGAGCGCCACGATGGACAGGCCGCAACGATTGATGATTTTGTTCTGGCGATGGAAGATGCATCCGGTGAAGACTTGGGACAATTCAAGCGTTGGTATTCTCAAGCCGGCACGCCCACCGTTGTGGTGGAGGATGACTACAACGAGGATTCTGGTGAATACAGAATACGCTTTAAACAGATTCAGCCGGACACGCCTGATATGACTGCGGAGCAAAAGCAACCGCTTTTGATTCCAGTGGCTTTGGGTTTGCTTGGTGACGCCGGGCATCTTCCTCTACAGCTGAAAGACGAAGAGATCAACGCCGATACCGAGGACAATACCCACTGTGTATTGCGACTCAAAGAGGCTGAGCAGGAATTCGTTTTTAGCAATGTGCGCGAGCGTCCGGTGCCCGCATTGTTTAGGGGGTTCTCTGCACCGGTAAAATGGCGTTACAACTACAGTCGCGATGATTTGCAGCGACTTGCTGTCGCCGAAGAAGACGGTTTTAGCCGCTGGGATGCTGTTCAGCAACTGGCGGTTGCGGTTATTGATGACGCTATCAAAGCGTTCAATAACGACCGCGATACATCAGTCGATCAGCGCCTGGTCCAGGCTTACCGAACTTTGCTTAGCGATAGGGCAATAGACAAGGCTATGGTGGCGTTAATGCTACAGCTGCCGTCTGAGGCCTATCTCAGTGAGTTGGCTGATGAAGTGGACGTGGAAGCGATTCACGTCGCTCGCCAGAGCGTTAAAAAGCAATTGGCAGAAGCGCTCAAGTTTGAGCTGTCCGAATGTTTTGCAGAGAACAATACTCAGCAGCAGTACCAACCCGTCGCAGAGCAGATTGCTCAACGATCACTGCGAAACAGTTGCCTGTCATATCTCCTGTGCTTAGACGACGAGTTGGGTATCAGTCTGGCTCGTCAGCAATACCGTGAGGCAAATAATATGACCGATACCATGGCGGCACTTACCGGCGTGGTCAATAGCGATCATCCACGTGCTGGGGAGCTCGCCAAAGAATTGCTAGCAGATTTCTACCAGCAGTGGCAGCAGGAAGCATTGGTGGTAAATCAGTGGTTGATGACCCAGGCCACTTGTAGCTTGCCTGGAGGTCTTGAGCGGGTTAAACGGCTAATGGAGCATCCTGCATTCGATATCAATAATCCCAATAAGGTGCGCTCGTTAATTGGGGCGTTTTGCAACAACAATCCCATCAACTTTCACGATACCAGCGGTGCGGGTTACGAGTTTCTGGCCGATCAGATCATCGCTCTGAACGAGTCAAATCCACAGATAGCCTCTCGACTGATTACGCCTTTGACCAAATGGCGCAAGTACAATCAACAGCGCCAACAGTTGATGCGATCAGCATTACAGCGAATCGAATCCACTGAAGATCTTTCAAAGGATGTCTACGAGGTAGTCAGTAAGAGCCTATAGCTTCAACTTGTCACAGATCTCCTTTTTGCTCTTGAAATGAGAATCATTATCATTAAAATGATTCTCCATCCCGAGTCGCTGTATTTGCTCTTGGGGGATGGCGGAAAGCCACAGAAGAAGGAGATTGTGATGAGTTGTGATGCCAAGAGTCAAAAGCGCTTTCGTCGCTTTCAACAAAAGTTAAGGCGACGCTTGAATGCTCAGGAAACGTACAAGACCGCAGCATCAGTAGAAGAGGGCTGTAGGCAATCAGGTGTCAAGGCCGGGAGCGCACGATGAGTTTAGTCGGTGATGGTTCCACGGTTCAGTTAGAAATCGCCGCCAACAAACTGCAGGATCTGATGGCTCGTGGGTTCTTGTGTGCTGAAGACTTGCGGTGTTTGAATAGCTCGTCAAGAGACAGTGTAAAGGCTCTGTGTCTCAAGGCCTGCTCTCAGCGTATCGCGCGCTCGTCACAGTGTTAGGCGATCGGCGAGAGATATGGCAGTGAATAATATCTTTAGTGGCTTTCCCGGTGTGTTTCGCGGTGAATTGTTTGACAAATTGCTCGATCACTCCGACTTTCGCATTGAGCGAATCGTGCTTAACAGTAGCTCCTCCGATGAGGCTCAATGGTTGCGACGCAAGCGCGCCCAGTGGTTGATGTTAGTTCAGGGATTTGTAGTGCTCGAATCTGATAATGAACGAGCCATTGAAGTGAAAGCCGGCGATTATCTTTTGCTTGAGGCGAATAGTAAGCATCGATTGCGATGGAAATGTCCCGATGATGAAACCATTTTACTCAGCGTCCAGTTCTAGTATTTGTCTCTACGGTCGGTATCAGTTTGCAGCACAAATAGTCACTGTGTATGCAAACTGAGAACTGTGACTGAGACGAGGCTATTGCGCACAATTAGTAGCCATTTTACAGAAGGCCCCGTTATAAAAGGGCTGGAGTGAGTTATCCACATATTGTTGAAAGAGTTGTTAAGCGAACTTGTGGATAGGCGTTGGCGGCCAGTGAAGCAACGTTGAATAATGTTGAGAGTGATGACACTTTTTTTCGTTGTTTGTTGTCAGTCAATAATTACCACTTTATAACTGTGTAACATAGCGCTCTTTTTATACGACGGGATAGCAATGTGTTTGGCTCAAAAGCAATAACTCTATACGACGATGGCACTCACAAATGTTTGATGTATGCGGATCTGGTCAAGGGTTCGGGTATTCAGTCGAACCAATTTTTGATCATCGATGGCACTCATGAAGCGATAATTGATCCAGGTGGCGACTTAACTTATGCCCCTCTGAGCATCGAAGTTTCCAAGCACACCGAGCTTAAAAGTCTCGATTACATTTTAGCTTCGCACCAGGATCCGGATATTATTTCCTCGTTGGGCCGCTGGATGTTGCAGACGGATGCCAGGGTAGTATGTTCTAAGCTCTGGGCCCGTTTTTTACCCCACCTCGCGCCAAATTATATGCAGGATCACAACGGTACCAAGTTTGAGAGTCGTTTGGTGCCTCTGCCAGACAAGGGCGGTTATATAAATCTTGGTGAGAGTCGTATCTATGCTATTCCCGCACACTTTCTTCATTCGGTAGGTAATTTCCAGTTCTTTGATAGTAAGAGTGGAATACTGTTCTCAGGCGATATGGGGGCTTCTATCTGCGACGATGATATGAGTGCACCAGTCGAAGACTTTGAAGCGCATATACCTACCATGAAGGGGTTTCATCAGCGTTATATGTGCTCG
>Ga0256829_1002068_pt1 | contig 15442 bp, 18 predicted proteins | sample 131447metaG_FD_185979 | JGI IMG/M metagenome (GOLD analysis project Ga0256829, IMG submission 185979) | Hydrothermal vent microbial communities from Lau Basin, Pacific Ocean - 131-447 | ecosystem: Environmental > Aquatic > Marine > Hydrothermal vents | place: Pacific Ocean: Lau Basin | collected...
CGTTCGGACAGGTATGTGATTCAAACAGGCATCGATACCACTAAAATTGTGCAAACCTCAAAATTGGTTTCACAAATTACTGGTATGCCTATCCAAGCCAATAAAGCGATTGTAGGCGCAAATGCGTTTGCTCATGAATCAGGTATTCATCAAGATGGTGTGTTAAAACATAAAAAAACTTATGAAATCATGACTCCTGAATCAGTGGGTTGGAATACCAATCGCATGGTATTGGGTAAACATTCAGGGCGTGCAGCACTTAAAGCACGTTATATTGAGTTGGGTGTCGAACTTGATGATGAGCAATTGGTTGCTGTGTTTGCGCGATTCAAAACCTTGGCGGATAAGAAAAAAGATATTTTCGATGAAGATTTACAAGCTATTTTGAATGAGGATGCGGAAATCAATACCGAACATGTCAAACTTGTAGCGTTGCATGTGGCATCGGGCACTAAGGATGCACCCGTTGCAGCAGTGAAATTGGATATTGATGGTGAAATCTTTGAAGCAACAGCTAAAGGTGATGGTCCTGTAGATGCAGCATTTAAGGCGATTAAATCTTTGGTTGAGCCCAACGGTAAACTTTTGTTGTATTCTGTGAATGCGATTACAGCAGGCACAGATGCGCAAGGTGAAGTAACTGTTCGTTTGCAAGATGGTGATAGAGTGGTGAATGCACAAGGCTCGGATACGGATATTGTGGTGGCATCAGCCAAGGCATTGATTGCGGCTCTTAATAAGTTACCGAATATGCATGCAAGAGAAGTACATGCACAATATTCTGGTGTATAAACAATATGTCATTTCGACCGAAGTGGAGAAATCTAATACAAGACCTCTCAACTTCGTTCGAGGTGACACTCGTCTTTTTACTACCGTGGGGTTTGATTGGATGTTTTTTAACCGCAAAGGACACGAAGTTACGCGAAGGTTTTTAAAGTAAATATGCTTTTACTCTGCGTAACTTTACGAACTGTGATGCATTGCTTTAGCAAGAAGCCTACCCCTTGCGGGTGCTGCGGTTCAAAATATGGTGTGGCTTATGTCTAATAAAATCATTGCTTATACAGATGGTGCATGTTCAGGTAACCCTGGCCCTGGCGGTTGGGGTGTTTGGCTTAAAGCGGGGCATCATGAAAAAGAATTGTGCGGTGGTGAAAAGAACACCACCAATCAGCGCATGGAGCTGCAAGCGGCGATTGAAGCCCTTAAAGCTTTAAAGAAACCATCGTCGATTACGATTGTTAGTGATTCTAAGTATGTGTTGAATGGCATTACAGACTGGATTCATGGTTGGAAAAAGAAAGGTTGGAAGAATAGCAAAAAAGAACCTGTAGCTAACCGTGAATTGTGGGAAGCTTTGGATGCCTTAAATCAAATGCATGATGTGGATTGGCAATGGGTGAAAGGACATTCGGGTGATGAAGGTAATGAAAGGGCAGATGAATTGGCAAGGCAGGGTATTCCAAGTTGAGTTGTGGTTATAAAGCTACCCCGTCAGGTTTTACCTGCCACCCCTTCATACCTGAAGGGGAATATGAACGCTCATTCCCCTCTTGTTAAGAGGGGTGTCTGTTTACAGACGGGGTGTTTGAATGAGATATAAAATAGGATAAAATAATATGAAAATGTTGATTGATTTTTTACCAGTGGCGTTGTTTTTCATCGTGTATAAGGCTGAAGATATTTACTTGGCGACGGCGGTATTGATTATTGCCAGTGCCATTCAAACTGTGGGTGTGCGGCTATGGAAAGGTAAATTTGAGCAAAGTCATGTGATTACATTGGTGCTTGTGGCGGCATTTGGTGGTTTAACGTTGTTTTTGCATGATGAAATGTTTATCAAATGGAAACCATCGGTGATTAACTGGTTATTTGCAGCGGTTTTCCTAGGTAGTATGTGGATTGGTAAGCAACCTATCATTCAACGTATGATGGGTGGGCAAGTTAGTCTGCCGCAACATGTATGGTCCACATTAAACGTGGCTTGGGCTGTATTTTTCACCTTTTTAGGCTTTTTAAACCTCTATGTGGTTTATAATTACGATACCGACACTTGGGTCAACTTTAAACTATTTGGGTTGATGGGTTTAACCGTTGTATTTATTATTGGGCAAAGCCTATATATGGCAAAATATATCACGTCTGAAGATACTGACACCATTAAAACTGACACATTAGGCGACAAAGACTGACAAAAAGTGTCAGTTTAAATGGGTTAAGTGTGTAAATACAACAAGTTTGTTTGGCATAAGCATTGCTCAATGGTAGGTAGGTATCTTAGGATGCTAAATATGTTTAATTTATAGGAGATCAATTATGACAATTGATAAACAAACACAAAAAGGTTTCACACTCATCGAATTGATGATTGTTGTTGCCATTATCGGTATTTTGGCATCGATTGCGATTCCACAATTCTCAGCTTTCCGCGTAAAAGCATTTAACTCTGCAGCTATTGCTGACTTGCATGGTATTAATCTTGCGCAAGAAGGTTTGTTTACCGATTTTCAAGAGTATGGTTCTACGCAAGCTGTGGCAACTGCTAAAGGTGCAGCTGCAGGTATTGTTATCAGCACTACTGTTCCAGGGCAGCTTTTGAGAGCAACTGCAACTGCAGCCACACAAAGCATGCCTCTTACCATGAGTACAAATGTAACAGCGATTTCAAATACCACAGCTACAGGTGCAGCTGCAACATCAATTGCTAAACATCTTAATGGTGATAAAGGTTATGGTGGTGAGACTGATCAAGCTGGTGTTTATTGGATTAAATCTAAAGAAGCTTTGAAAGTTGCAGTTGGTGCGATTGCTGGATCATCTTCTACTTCGACTGCAGATTTGAAGGGTGTGAAAGCTACAGCAGCAAAACTTGACCTAGCATCACCTTGGGTTGTGATGTAATTTAAACCTTTTTAGGTTGTTGTTAATATGAAAGGGAGAGCATTGCTCTCCCTTTTTTTGGATTTTTGAATTAGGTTAAGGAATATGATTGTATTTGAGTTGGTTCATAAAACATACCCCAAACAGGTGGGTAAGTCAGCAGCGAAACATGCGCTTAAAGGTGTGTCGTTTGCTTTAAAGCAGGGTGAAACACTAGGCTTGATTGGGCAGAATGGTGCAGGGAAAAGCACCAGTATTCGCTTGATTATGGGTTATATGACTGAGGATAAAGGCAGTGTTTCTGTTTTAGGGCATAGTGATGCATCACCTAAGGTTCGGCGACGTATTGGCTATTTACCTGAAACATCATCATTTCCTGATAATTTAACCTGTATGGAGCTATTACGTTTTGCAGGTCAATGCTGTGATATGAAGAAAAAGGATATTATTGCCCAATCTGAACGATTACTGAAACGTTTAGGCATTTGGGCAGATAGAAATCGTAGGTTAAGCCAATACTCCAAGGGTATGCAGCAACGTGCTAGTTTTGCAGCAGCCCTAATTCATGACCCAGAGCTATTGATTCTTGATGAACCCATGAGTGGATTAGACCCTATTGGGCGTGCTGAAATTATTGGTTTGATTCAGGATTTGCAACAACAAGGGAAAAGTATCTTGTTTTGTTCACATTTGCTGGATGATGTGGAGCGTATTACCAATCAAGTCGCAATTTTACATAAGGGTGACTTGCTTTATAATGGTCAAATTAAGGACTTGTGTGCGCAGCAATCCGAATGGGATATTGAGCTTAGAAGTGGTGAGGTGATGACTGTAAACCATGAGGATGCTATTCCTGCTTTGCTTAAAAAACATGCCGATGAAGTGATTGGGGTGGGTAGAGCTACAGAAAGTTTGCAAGATGCATTTGTGCGAGTGGTGGAAGGGGCAGCATCATGAATCGAATATTTGCTTTGGCTCGGATTACATTTTTAAATGGTTTGCGTAGAAATGCTGTTTGGGGTCTTGCCTTGTTTGCGCTGCTTTTTGAAGTTGCAGGAAGCTTGTTTATGGACTTTTTTGGGCGTGACCTTGGTAGGGTGATTGTTGATTTTCAGTTTTCAATTATGTGGTTAGCTGGTATGTTGTTTATTCTTTTTTATGCTATTCAAGCTATAGCATGGGACGATGACCATAAAGCTATTGATAGTATTTTAGCCCGCCCGATTTCTCGTATAGAATATGTACTGGGTACTTTGCTGGGTTTATTTATTTTGCTTCTTTGTTTTGAAGGGCTGCTCGGTGTTATTGCTTATGCACAAATCATTATTATCAAACCTATGGTGCAACAAGGCTACTTTAATATTTTTGTATCATCGCATTATTGGATAGCGTGGTTTGCTTTACAACTTATGCTCGTAGCATTGCTTGCTGTTGCTATGCTTATATCTTCGGCTATTCGCGGAGCTTTTCCTGTGATGTTGATGACTTTGGCTTATACCATGATTTGTTCAGGTTTGCCTGTAGTACGAGAATCATTACAACAAAAAGAGCAAGCTACAACACAAGGCTTGGCAGATTTATTACAAGCCATGAGTTTAATTTTTCCTGACTATGGTTTGCTTGATTTAAAGGATAGCGTGGTGAGTGAAGAAAGTTTGGTTGCATTGATGGGGACACCCGTTTGGATGCCGTTTAGCTTGATTGCGTTATATACAGTGGTGGTTATCTTTTTAACCTGTTTGATTTATCAGCGCAGGGATATTTTATAATATGCGAATGCAGCGTTTGCTTTATATTGTTATACCACTGTTGGTTGTTGGCATGTATGTACAGCTATTTTATACGCAAGAAAAGCAGCAAAGTGTCAAAGAAGTACGGCTTATGCCAACCATGCCAACGCAAGTCTTTCAGATTCTTGGGCATACCTATATGCAACAAATGCTTGCGGATATGCTATTTATTAAAGTAGCCGTGTTTTACGGTGGTGGGCATGATATAGAAGCCAGTGTGGATGAAATGGCAAATCACTTTGTAACCATGAACAAACTAAATCCTAAAATGATTGATTTTTATTACCGTACAGAAGCTGCCCTTGCTGACAAGGGTGATGATTATACCAATATTACCAATAAAATTCTTGAAGTAGGGTTAAAAGCTTTGCCAGACCAAGTGCCCATTCCTTATTTTGAAGGGTTTAATTATTATTATTATCTTGATGAACCCGTGAAAGCGGCAGAATTATTGCGTTTGGCTTCAACGTATGATGAGAAGTATCAATGGCTTGGACACCTTGCCAGCACATTATTAGCCAAAGGCGGAAGCATTCGTGCAGGACTCACTTGGCTTAAAGGTATGTATGCTAGCATGGAAGATGGTGAAGAAAAAGAACGGTATGCGGCCGATATTCAAGAGTTTGAGAAGGCGATGGTTGTCCAGGTTGCATTGGAGCGATATGCCACAAAGTCAGGTGGTTTGTATCCAGAAAAACTATCTGATCTTGTGCCAGAAGAGCTGCGTATGTTGCCCAAATTTAGCGAGAAATTTTATTTGGATTATCAGCCGCCTCAGCTTTTTTTAAAGGTGAACGATAAGCGTCATAAGTCTTAACCTTAATGTGTTGCTAGAATAGCACTCCAAAGCAGAACAATGATTGCAGAAGTGATGTCTCTACCCCATGCCAACCATAACCACCAAGATGTTTGATGTTGTTCCGCTCGCATAAGTTTGTATGCCGCACGGAGTGAATGAATCAGAAATAAAACACCAAATATCCATGCTGATTCATGTTTTTGCAAGGTAGAGATTGAAAACATTGCCATCAAGCTTACCCAAAGGGTTGCATCTATAGCTTGTTTGAAGTTGGTTATTTTGTACAGCATGCTGTCCATGGCTACAGCTACAAGCAGCTGAATAACGATGCAGGTTAACCATGTTGGAATGAAAATATCGTATAACATGGGGTTTTGAAAGATCAGTGTGGGCAAAGGCCATAAAAGTACGGGTAAAAAAAGCACAGTATGGGTAAGAATATATGCGACTCTTAAATGTCTAGGGGCGTTGGGTTTAGGTGTATGTGTTTGTGACACAGTTGCGTTGTTTTCCATGATTTAATGTATGCTATGTTCGGACTGTGTATCATCCAGTGCTTGTTCGTCACTGATGGTATCACTTGGGATAGCATAAGCACCACTTGCCCAATTGCCTAAGTCTTGGGTTTGGCAGCGATCGCTACAAAAGGGGAAGTTGTCACTGCCGTATTCCACAAGAGTTTTGCAGATGGGGCATTTTACGGTGAGTTTCTTATTCATGATATAGGTACCGCCATGAGTGCATAAGGTTGATTATGTGTAATGTCATGCTCGACTTTGCCGGGTAGCCATTGGGAAAATCTAAGGCGTACCACAGTACGAACTCCTGAACAACTTGGTACGATACCCTGTGCAACAGCCTGTTCAGGCACACCAATAATCACCAAACCAATATCATCTTGCGCTGCTAAGGTGATTTGGTCATAACCAGCATTGGCAATACGCTGTTGCCAAGGTACATGGGCATGTAACATGGTGTTGAGATGTTCAATGGCTTGAATCATAGGCTCAATGGTGGTGTAAAGTTTTTGTGCATGTTCACCATGCTGCCAAAAAGGATGAATCACTTGTGGTAAAGAAAGTTTATGACCAAGCAAATCTTGTTTGCGAATACTGTCTCTATAAGCCTTTAACCAACCATCAGCATTGAGGAAGTCTATACTTGATGATGTGCTACTGCGTACTTTTTCGGCTGAAGTTGCAATTTCACGACAAGCTTGAACCAATTTTTGTTCAAACTCGGGGTGTTTTTCGCCTAAATTTTTAAAGTGTTTTTGCATGCTTGAAAATAGACTGATGATATTCGGAATTGCTGGTTTTTTATGTCTATCCCCAACGAGCAAAGCATGAATTTCATTGCTTGCTGTGAGCCATAAAAATGGCGACTGGTTTTGCAGTGCTTGTTGCATGCAGCGCAGGGCATCACGCAATTCAATCAAGGACTGCATACGTGGTGTAAGTGCAAAAGCGACGGGTATAAGGTTTTCTGTCATATTTTAAAGGCGTGGCACGGAGCGAAATACAGGCGCAATATCATCAGAGGCATGGCGAGATACTTGTAAATCATGAATAAGACCTGTACCAAGTCGGTACACCCAACCGTGAATACTTAAAGGGCGACCTTGTTCCCATGCGTTTTGCACAATGCGAGTATGAGATAGGTTTTCGACTTGTCTCATGACATTAAGCTCTGTCATACGGTCAGAAATATCTTGTGGAGACAAGTCTTTCAAATCATCGTAATTTTGATGGAAATTATCACGGATACCACGAATCCAATTATCTACTATACCAAAATGTTGCGAAGTGATTGCAGCTTGTACACCACCACAATCATAATGGCCTGTGACAATAATATGCTCAACTTTGAGTACATCCACGGCATATTGTACACCCGATAAACAGTTTAAATCTGTGTGGTGTACTTGGTTGGCAATATTACGGTGCACAAAAATTTCACCTGGATCCAAACCAACAATTTCATTGGCAGGTACGCGGCTATCCGAGCAACCAATCCACATATATTTGGGTTTTTGCTGCTCTGATAAGCGTTCAAAAAAATCTGGTGACTTTTCTTTGCGTTGCTTTGCCCATGTCTTGTTGTTTTGTAGAAGCTGCTCAGGTGTTGGCATGATTTATACTAACCAGGCGTCAAGCTGCCCTTTTTTATCCAGTGCATAAAGTTCATCACAACCACCGACATGTTGATCATTGATGAAAATTTGTGGGATGCTGCGCCCACCATTGCTTCGTTTCATCATTTCAACACGTTTTTCAGGCTCTTGTTGTACATTGTATTCAATAAAATTTAGACCACGTTTTTTGAGTAGTGATTTGGCTCGTACGCAGTAAGGGCAGTAATCGCCAGAATATATTTCAATTTTTGCGTTGCTACTCATATCGTCTCCTAAGTATTGCTTGGTGTTCTAGCCAAGGCAAAGGCAAATATGGGATGTTGTATTTTTTTCATCACCTTACAAGCATGGCGCAGCGTAGCACCTGTGGTTAAAATGTCATCCACAACCCATATTTTACCTTGTACATTGCAGTTCGCCAACTGTATTTGGTAGTCGTCTGTCAGCGTGAAAGCCTTACGTAAATTACTCAGGCGCTGTTTTCCTTTCAGTGCTGATTGTCGGGTGTGATTGCCTGTGCGGCGAAGTAGGGTATGGCAAACTTGGCTTGATGTGACTTGGGCAATGCGTTGGCATAAATCTGCGCTGTGATGCAAACCCGAACGGCGCATGCGATATAAAGGCATGGGTACGGGAATTAATAAGTCATGGGGTGAGAAAATCTGTTGCAATGTTGGTGATGAAGATTGTAGTAACCAGTGTAAACCTGTGCTTTGACCTTGCAGTTTCCAAGCCAATAGTGCGGTACGAACAGCATCACGGTAAACAAACAGATTGCGAGTGTGTTTTTGCGGAGGAGGCTGTGTTAAACAATGTCCACAAGGACCTGGAGCCAGTGATTCAGGCATGCTTACACCGCAATGGAAACAGGTGTTTGTTGGCGCAATATGTATGCCTTGCAGGCAGTCTGCACAACAGCCATATGGTGTTGGTGTAGGCTGGTCTATATTCAGGTTTTTCTGGCAAATAGGGCAAGCAGGTGGAAAAATATAGGGTTGTAAATGTTGAAGTAAACGCGTTGACAGCCTGAACATGACAAGCAAGATAGCGAACATGGTTGATACAAGCAATTGGTTTGATGTACTTTCAGAGACACGGCAACGTAAGCTTTTAGCGAGCCAACGTGATGGCTTATGGATTAAAGTGCAGGGGCAAAAACTGCTTAATTTTGCATCCAATGATTATTTAGGTTTAAGTACCAACTCTCAAGTATGTGCTGCGGCAAAGGCTGCAATCGACACTCATGGTTTGGGCAGCGGAGCATCCAGACTGGTATCGGGAGATGACCCTTTATTGCATGAGTTTGAGCGTGAGTTTGCTGCATGGAAAGGTTTTGAAGCATGTTTGATACTTGGTTCAGGTATGTTAGCAAACATGGGTTTGCTGCAAGCTTTAGCCGATAGGCATACACATATATTTAGTGATAAATTGAATCATGCTTCATTGGTGGATGGGGCAAGATTATCGGGTGCAAAAGTACATCGTTATGCCCATTTAGACTTGAATATATTGGAAGCACAATTACAAAAAAATATCGCAGCTAAACGTATCATTGTCTCTGATGGTGTATTTAGCATGGATGGTGATGCTGCTGATGTGCAAGCTCTGATAGACTTGGCAGAAAACTATGATACAATCGTAGTGATTGATGATGCACATGGTACGGGCACAGTAGGTTTTGATGGCAAAGGGCTTGTGGGGCAAGCAGGTTTGGCAGGGCATGCGCGTTTGCTTGAAGTGGGTACATTGGGCAAAGCATTGGGTAGTTATGGGGCTTATATTTTGGGCTCTGCCTCTATGATTGAAGGCTTAAAACAGCGGATGCGCACCTTGATTTATTCCACAGCATTGCCTGTGTGTGTATTGGCTGGGGCAAAAGAAGCTTTAAACATCATACAACAAGGCCATTTAATCAAAAAACTGCATCAGAATATCGATTTTTTTCTTGAAAACACACAAGGACTTCATTTATTACCATCACAAACCGCTATTCAACCCATATTGTTGGGTTCAGATAAACAAGCCTTAGATGCAGCACAAAACTTGCGCGAAGCTGGTTTCTTTGTACCTGCAATTCGTCCGCCTACCGTGCCACAAGGGCAGTCGCGCTTGCGTATCACATTATCGGCGGCACACCACAAACAAGATATTGATGGTTTGATCAAAGCATTACACGCTTTATAGAAGCTTTCTTATATTGTTATTCCCACACAGGGGCGGCAACGGTCTAACCCACAGAGGGTGGAATGCTTCGACTACTCTTAGCATGACAATAAACTTCTGCGTATTTCTGCGTTCCTTTGCGTCCTCTGCGGTTAGTTTTTATGTTCATTTTTTGTACGAACAAAAAACGAACCAAAAAAGTCGCCCCAAATAGCTGTGTGTTTCTTCGCTGCTTAGCAAAAGCGGGTGCAGAATTAGAACATTCTGCTTCATCCCTTCTTTTGCCAAACACCTCAGCACAGCTATAGCAGGGGGAGGGATGATTGTAGCTGTCTCAACCTTGTCATTTCGACCGTAGCGGAGAAGTCTATAAGATGCTTCCACCTTGGTCGGCATGAGAATAAACCTTTGCGTTATCCGCGGTCAGTCGATGCCCATTAACCTCGGCTAAACACCCAGTTTTTATTATCGGATAGACTAGGGTTGTAGCTATAACCATCCATATCAAAGTTTTTGATGGCTTGTACATCGCTGATACGGTTTTGAATGATATATCTTGTCATCAGACCACGTGCTTTTTTGGCATAAATGCCAATCACTTTATAAGTACCTGCTTTGTTTTCTTTAAAGGTTGGCGTAATGATATTGGCTTGCAGCAATTGGGGTTGGATAGCTTTAAAATACTCAGTAGATGCAAGGTTAATCAGCGTATCATCTGCTTGAAGCTCAAGGTTGAGTTGTTCAGTGATGGTATCACCCCAAAAGTCATAAAGATTGCTGCCTTTATCATTGGCAAGTCTTGTTCCCATTTCAAGGCGGTAAGGCTGCATCAAGTCTAGCGGGCGAAGCATGCCATATAAGCCTGATAATATGCGTAAATGTTCTTGGGCGAAGTTTATATCATCATTGAATAATGTTTGTGCGTCCAAACCTTGATACACATCACCAGCAAAACTAAATAATGCTTGTTTGGCATTGTCTGCCGTAAATGGTGTGTGCCAACTTTGATAGCGTTGCACATTCAAATCAACAAGTTTCATGCTTAGTTTCATGAGGTTAGCAATATCAAAAGCATCTTTTTCTTGTAAAATATCAATCAATGTTTGTGCTTGTTGTAAAAAAGAAGGCTGTGTATGGGGAAAGTTTTGAAGCGCAGAGCCTTCATAAAGTTTCTTTGCAGGTGAAATAACAATACGCATAATAAGCTATCCTTGATGTGAATGATGGCAAAGTTTATCGCTACTTGTTTTAAAAGTCTTGCCTTGAGCGTAGTAAAAAATATTTTGACGAAAGTAAAATGATGGGCTATTAATAGATTAACGAGTACCAAAATAATTATTGGTATGCCATGGAACGGAGTTATTTCATGTTATTAAACACAAGTGAAATTACAGTCAAACGAGAAAGTAATATGCGTAAAACTATGCATGTTTTTTCGCATGATTTGCGTAATCCTTTGTTGAATATTCAGGCGTTGGTGCAGGAAGCAACCACACTGATTCAAGATGCGACACAGGCAGAGCGCACTGGAAGCAAAGAAAGCTTGTCTTATATTTTAGGTCGGGAGCTTCCCGAAATTCTTGAACTTTTAAACCATAGTGCGAGTCGTATGGATGATATGGTCTTGGGTGCCAATGAAATTTACCATTGTTTGTTTGATGAGCTTGAATGTGAGTTTGTGGATATGCACACGGTATTCATGCGTTGCTTTGCTCAATTAAAACTTGCAGACGACAACTTGGAACTGGACTGTGTGGGGCTGCCTGCTGTTTATGCAGATGTTTTGGCTGTCAAACGTGTGGTGTGGGAGCTGTTATGCAATGCGAAAAAAGCCATTGATGCTAGAGAAGACCCTTATTCACGTGTGATTACAGTAAATGCTAAGCAGGAAGGCAATATGATAGTGTTTACAGTGGAAGACTATGGCTGTGGTTTAGAAGAGCATGAAGAAAAAAGTGCGTTTGAATCTTTTTTTACAGGTAAACATTTTGTAGGTAATACGGGTATGGGGTTAACTCGTGCCCAAGCATTGATTGAGCGTCATGGTGGGTGTATGAGTATTGCTAACCGTAAAGGTGGTGGAGCTGTAGTGAGCTTCTCCTTACCCAAATCACCTTGATAGACACATTGTAAAGAAAAAAGGCCTGCTTATTACTAAGCAGACCTTTTTTTGTATCGTTTAATGTTTATCGTTTGATTTGCATCAAAGAAGATAACATTTGGTCGGTGGTTGAGATGGTTTTCGAGTTTGCTTCATAACCACGTTGTACCACAATAAGTTTTACAAATTCACCAGCCAAATCCACATTGGATTGTTCTAAACCATAAGGTGTAATCGAACCCATGCCACCATTACCTGGTTTTTCCAAAATAGGTGAGCCTGAAGCAATGGTTTCTTGTTGCAGGTTGTTACCCACATGGTTAAGCACAGCATCATTAGGGAATTTTGCCAATGCTACTTGATACAGTGAGCGGCGCTGTCCGTTGGTAAACACACCAAATACACGACCTGTTGAGTCGGTTTCTAATTTGTCTAAGAAACCTGATGAGTAGCCATCACGCACGATTTGCCGTGTGGCAAATGTGCCTGCCATTTGTACAGTGCCATTTAAACCGTCACCAAGAATAGCTTGTTGGTCATTGGTGGTTGCATCACCAAAGTTGAAGTTTATCGTAGAAACTGCGGCACTGTTCCAAGGAAAGTTGATACCAGGGCCAATTTCAGTGACAAGTTCACCTTGGCTACCAAAAACAAGTTGATTGCTCGCTGGTGCAGTGAGCACATTGCCAGCTGTAACATTGGTGCCGGCTGGGAATGTACTGGTGTTGACAACAACAGAGCTACCCAAAGCAGCGCTCACAGTTTGCCCAGCCAAGACATTGGTACCGTTAATGGTGACAGCTTGGTCAAATGTGGTGTCGCCTGAAATCTCAGTTCCAGCAGGTAGAGGCAATGCAAGTGCAGGGTTAGTGGTATTGAAATTAGTCGCTGTATTGCCAACAATGACTTGTTGTCCAGGTATACCACCTGCTACATCTGCACCATCCACGCCCGCCTGCCAACTCCAAGTATTATTGGCTTCTTTGACATAATAAACACTGACCGCATGTTGCTGTCCCAATGAATCGTAGATATTAGCTTCAGCTTTGTAGTGGTAGGTTGCGGCATTGTTCGGATCAAAGGCAACGCCTGCATTATAGACTGCAGCATTAGAATCTAATGTAACACCGACATCAACATTGGTGGTGGGTTGCGCTTGAGACGCAAGACCACCAAATGTGATGTCAGTAATATTACCCGTGGCATCACCTTGTTCATTGGTTGCCCAACCTTGTACCACAAAACCTTGTCCATCAATGAGGTTGGAGTTTTTATCCAAGATAAATGAACCTGCACGTGTGTAGTAGGTTTGCCCACTGGCGGGGTCTTTAAGAGCAAACATACCATTGCCATTAATCGCCATATCCGTTGCGCTGGTAGTGTTCTGAATCGACCCTTGTTGTTGGTCGCGTGTAATCATGCCAATGCGCACACCATTACCCACTTGGTTGGCAATGTTGGAGCGTGTTACCCCAACGGTTTGTGATAAAACATCAGAAAACACCACATTTTGAGATTTAAAACCCAAAGAGTTGATGTTAGCGATGTTATCACCAATGACGCGAACACTTTCACCGAAAGCTGATAGTCCACTGGAACCTGTATAAAGTGCGTTGTAAATACCCATAATAATCTCCTATATGAATGTGTTATAAATTAAACTCTTACTTCTGTGACATTGGCAATGCTGGTTGGTGTTCCACCAACAATGAGTTGTATACCTGAGGACGACATGCGAACGGCATCAACCACACCTGAACGTTGAATCGATGCGGTTACTTGTTGCCCTGCAGCATCAAAGGCTGCAATATCAATTTGATAGTCACCCACTGCGACAGGGTTGCCGAAATCATCTTTACCATCCCAGTTAAGTTGCTGACTACCCGCTGGCAATGAAGATAAAGACATATTACGGATAGGGGTGCCCAAGCTATCGCTGATGGTGATATACACATTGCTCGCATTATTATCCAAGCTGGCACTAAAGGGTTGGTTTACGCCTGTATATTGAATATTACTTTCATTTATCATCACGGTGTGCCCTAGATAGCCTGCAGATGCTGTATCTAGGTTACCGTTGCTGCCACCTTGACTTGCAGTAAGCTGAGCAAGATATTCATTGGTATATGTTTGTTGTTCAACCATATTAAATTGCGCTAACTGTGAAGACATTTGCGTGGAATCTGCAGGGTTTAAGGGGTCTTGGTTTTCCATTTGTGCGACAAGCATTTTAAGGAACACATCTTTAGTACCTAAGTCTTGCTGGCTGCTGGGTGCAGGAGCTGGTTGCGCACCATAATTATTTGAGACGGTTAATGGCATGTTATTCTCCTATGCTAAGATACTAAGGTGACCTTGGGTTGCGAGGTTCACGCCTATTCGTGTATTTTGTTCGTCATTTGAATGGGTAAGTGTTGTAGCATCTAAGCTGTTACCTGCTGTGGCACTGTTAGATGCTTGCTGGTTACCACCTTGTTGTTGCCCGCTTTGCTGGTTCATTTGCATGGAACAGCCGCCTAAATCTAAACCTTGTTGTGCCATGGCTAACCTTAGTTGTGGCATTTGCTGTTCAAGGGCTTGTTTTGAGGCGGCTTGATCAACGGTAAACATGACTTGTATGTGTTTGGCTTGATCCATTTGTATGGAAACTTGTACTTTACCTAAGTTAGCAGGCTCTAGTTGTAGCTCTAAGGTTGTATTGCCCGTTTTGGCGGACTTTACAATTTCCAGCATAGTATCTGCGGGGGTAAATGAACGTTGTGACTTATATGCCAATTGAGCTTGGAAATCTAAACCTTTGGCATTTTTATTATCCATTCTTGCGGAGTCTAATAAAGACATATCGGCATCACGTTGGTTGGAGTTCAAATCCTGTTGTGATGATGTGTTGTTATCAATTGTTGCTATGTTGACAGCACTCGGGCTGTTTGTTGCGGCAACAGTATTTGCGTTAGTCGCCTGTGCTTGTTGGGTTTGGTTGCCAGTACGTTGTTGAATGGCTGCGATGGCAGCTTGACTTGTTTTGATACCATCAGTGGTTTGTTCTATGGCATTGTTTACTTGATTATTTTGTTGTGCAGTGATGTGTTGTTCAATTTGTTTGCTTTGCTGAATGGTTAAAGGCTGCTCGCTAGGTTTGTTTTGTTGTGTGTTTTGCATGTTTGCAGTAAAGCGTTCTGTATTTTGCTGTTTGTTACTTGAGGCTTCAGCTAAAAGCTCTGGTGAAATGGTTGAGGTTGTGGCTTGTGATGTTGCACGGTTGACTTGTTTTGCTTGTTGTTCATCGACAGCGCTACCATTTTTATTGGTATTGATAACCAGTGGCGTAACTTGTACCTCTTGCAAGGATGCAATGGCATCGTTGGCATCAACTTCACTGGTGTTTACAGGAGTATCTAGAGTTAATGTTGCAGTTATTTTTTTATCAGTAACAAGTGTTTTACCAGCTTGTGTTTCACCAGTTTGAAGCAAGCGATGTTGTTTTTTAGCTTGGGCTAAGATGTGTTGTACATTCTTATCGACAGTTTGTGTTTCATTTGTTTGTACCAAGTTATGTTGTGGTTTTTTATTTG
>Ga0256829_1002069_pt1 | contig 15437 bp, 30 predicted proteins | sample 131447metaG_FD_185979 | JGI IMG/M metagenome (GOLD analysis project Ga0256829, IMG submission 185979) | Hydrothermal vent microbial communities from Lau Basin, Pacific Ocean - 131-447 | ecosystem: Environmental > Aquatic > Marine > Hydrothermal vents | place: Pacific Ocean: Lau Basin | collected...
AGGGAAGATGGACCTGCGGTGGAATGGGCAAGCGGAACTAAAGAATGGTTCATCAATGGCAAACTCCATAGGGAAGATGGACCTGCGGTGGAATATGCAAATGGAGATAAGATGTGGTTCATCAATGGGCATCGCCATAGGGAAGATGGCCCTGCTATTGAATATACTGTTAATTCTAAAGAATGGTGGATCAATGGCAAACTCCATAGGGAAGATGGACCTGCGGTGGAATATGCAAATGGAGATAAGGAATGGTGGATCAATGGCAAGCAATTTACCAAATGGGAATTTGAGATGCTTATGTTTGTATGCGAGATGAGCAAATGAAACCTACGAAATTTACCAGTGCTGATAAGACGGAATGGTATATTAACGACAAACTCCATAGGGAAGATGGACCTGCGGTGGAATGGGCAAGCGGAACTAAGGAATGGTATATTAACGGCAAATTCCATAGGGAAGATGGACCTGCGGTGGAACATGCAAATGGAGATAAGATGTGGTTCATCAATGGGCATCGCCATAGGGAAGATGGTCCTGCGGTGGAACGGGTAAGCGGAACTAAAGAATGGTGGATCAATGGCAAGAAATTTACCAAATGGGAATTTGAGATGCTTATGTTTGTATGCGAGATGAGCAAATGAAACCGGAAAAAATTGCATATATTGATAGAATCGAATATCAGGTGAATGGTAAACCACATCGTGAAGATGGCCCTGCTATTATTCGTTATAATGGTGATAAGGAATGGTGGATTGATGGTAAACGGCATAGGGAAGATGGACCTGCTGTAGTTTGGCTAAATGGTCACAAGGAATGGCGGATTGATGGTAAACGGCATAGGGAAGATGGACCTGCCGTGGTATGGGATCGCGGCAATACGGAATGGTATGTCAATGGCAAACGTCACAGGGAAGATGGACCTGCTGTAGTTTGGCTAAATGGTCACAAGGAATGGTGGATTGGTGGCAACCGTCATAGAGTGGATGGACCTGCCATAGTTTGGCCAAATGGAACTAAAGAATGGCACATTAATGGTAAGGAATTGACAGAGCAGGAATTTACCATGCTTACGTTTGTGCGCGAGATGAGCAAATGAAACCTATTAAAAAGATATATGATGATAGAATCGACTATCAGGTAAATGGTAAACTCCATAGAGAAGATGGACCTGCTGCTGAATGGACAAATGGCAGCAAGGAATGGTTTATCAATGGAAAGCGACACCGTGATGATGGTCCAGCTATAGAATATGAGAATGGTGATAAGGAATGGTTTGTCAATGGAAAGCGACATCGTGAAGATGGTCCTGCGGTGGAATTAACGGATGATGTTTTGATATGGTTTGTTAATGACAAATTGCACCGCATAGATGGTCCGGCGGTAGAACATGCAGATGGGAATTTATCATGGTTCATTAATGGTAAGGAATTGACAGAGCAGGAATTTGAAATTCTTACGTTTATGCGTGAGATGAGCAAATGAAACCTACCAAAAAGACATATGGTGATAGAATCGAATATCAGGTTGATGGTAAACTCCATAGGGAAGATGGACCTGCCGTGATTTTTTCGATGGAATTGAAATATGGTTTCGTAATGACGAAATTCATAGGGAAGATGGTCCGGCAGTAGTATTTTCGGGTGGTGATAAGAAATGGTTCTTCAATGATAAAGAACTGACAGAGCAGGAATTTGAAATGCGTACGTTTATGCGTGAGATGAGCAAATGAAACCACACAAAGTAAAGTACACAACACGTAACGTATATCTCGTTAGTGGAAAACTACATCGTGACGATGGTCCTGCTGTAGAATATTCAAATGGACGCAAGGAATGGTGGATTGATGGCAAACGGCATCGTGAAGATGGTCCTGCTATTATGTTGTCAAATGGAGATGAAGAATGGTTCATCAATGGTCGGGAATTGTCAGCGCAGGAAACCGAGATAATTAAATTTATGCGCGAGATGGGAAAATAGAAAATCCTAATGCTCCCATAAATAACGGTGGGAGATGACAATGACTATATTAACTGAGCGTTTTATTAATGCCATAGGTACCGACGATATTGACATCAAAAGAAAATATCTGGATCAAGTTTGGGAAATAATCAACGATTCATATCGGGATATTGGCGGCATTAAAGGCAATGGATTTTCATCTAAAGAAGATATGCTCACAATTCCATTTTGGAAGATGATTGTTAAGAATGGGATTGTACATGCGGTGGTTATGTACAAAGACCGAAACGGGAGAAAATCTGTAGCCATGGGGACTGATGGATCAGAATATTCCCGCAAACATCTTGCGTCATTAACGAAACATGATTTATTCAGGAGCTATAGCGAACGCTCAAAATCAGCATTGGGTTATATGATGAAAACTGTTCCTTGGGACATCCTTGAGGAACATTTGTTTACTCCAGAAGAAGCTGGGCGAATTTTGCAAAAACCCATATTGCCCATCACTGATATACCAGAAGATGAATGGCCGGATGACGCAAAAGTATCATTGACGAAATATCCGAATTTGAAGAAATATGGCTATATGAGAAATATTGGCGGTCATCTCACCTTCAAAATAATGAGTGGGACTCCATATCTAAACATACGTCATTGACATTACAAACGAATCATGGTAATAATAAACCATGGAAAAATTTGCATACATTCATGGCTGGGCCAGTTCATTTGATCCTGATTCGAACAAGATCATCACTATCTCTAAAGAGATGGATGCTGATGTTGTCGGAACCACGCTGGATTATGCCAAGCCACGGGAAGAAACCATCAAGGCGTTGTTTGATTTCATCAAAGATAATAACATTGATGCAATCTTTGGTACCAGCTTTGGTGGATATTGGGCAGCTATTATTGGGAATATGTGTGGTATCCCATTTGTTTCCATCAACCCCGTTGTGGAACCGGCCAAGGCTCTCAGGAAATACGTTGGGGGTGGGACCACATATCATGGGGTGAAATATAATCTCACTGAGGAAATTGTAGATCAATTCAGTGGTCATAACTTTCCTGAATATGGAAATGGTATGGTTCTTTTGGATCAAGATGACGAAGTGATTGATTCCAACCAAACATTGAAACAATTAATAGATTTCCATCCAGTTGTATTTTCTGGTGGAAGCCACAGATTCGACCATATGAAGGAAGCTATTCCATATATTCAGAAATTCCTTGCAATGAGCATCGTGGATGGATTGACATGAAATACAAACAACAATTTGCAAAATCTGCCAGTGCAGTAGTTAATGGGGAGTCGTGGTCCCTCGAACTACTTGAATGGTGCAAGGAACGCCTTACCAATGAACATGGGATGACTGCCATATGGGATGCACAGATTACACGCGATGTAATAGACTTATTCGGAACAAATGAGGAAAAAATTATTATGTGGAGTGGGATTTGGTATTTCCGAATTTGCAGAAGGTTTTGGAGAAATATGGCAGAAAGCTTAACATAGATGATCAGAAGCAACTATGCGAAATGACAAAAGAGACAAGTGCCGCATTTCATGGATACTATGGCGAAGAAAGAACATACGAAATCAAATTCATAGACATGATCAAGCCAAAATGAAATGGCCTGAATATGACAAGCTATGTTCTGATGTCATTGAAAAGACTAAGGAAGTTAGCGCGTCCTAATATTCTTGCGCATTATCCTACGGGGACGTTCTGTATCATTTCGACGCTTTTCAGGAAAATAATCCGTTGGCGAACCAACTTTTTTAAGTGCTGCCTGAAATTGTTTTCCGCGTTCCGGTGCCTCGGCATCATATTTGTCTTTATCTTTCTGCGTCATTGGAGCATACGGTCTCTTATGCGCTGGAATATCAGCAGGCATAGGATCGAAAATATCGTGCATAGTTTCCTTTGCACGATCAAACATACCTTCATTAATTGAAAAATGTTCGATGAATTCTACAAGTTTAGAAGTGGTCATATCGGTTCTCCCATGGTAGTAACATCACTATTTAGCAATGTAGAACCATTGGATATAATCAATCGTCCAATTCTTCCAGCCATTCATCAACAGAAACTTCATCTTCGATGGTGGTGAAGTCATCATCAGTATAAGCCGAATCGGTCATATCACATTCCTTTCTTCTGAATATAGATATAACAGCATCTAACCATTGTGTCAACAACTTTTTATCTCCAGCCTAAATCCTGATGTGTACCAAGGTGGATCATTGTGATCGTATCATTTTCGTAGTCTGGTTTAAAAAGAAGCCCGATCTTCTGACCTTTGAGATGGGACCAAAGAACCCCTTCCCCAAACCTTTTATCTACGTTGATTGCATGAACATTGTACTCCGGTGGATATAGTCGGTTATTTGTGGTTGTTGAGATTGTGCGGTTACAAACTTCACAATTGCTTTTACCCCAGCCATTACGCGCTTATCATTACGATATTTCTTCTCGCCCTTTTTGTAGGCTTTGGTTCGCTGAATTGTCCAGCCAGATGTTTCATGCAAAATCACATCTTCGATGATGAAGAAATCGAAGTAATTTACGAATTTATCCAAATTGTCCATTTGATGTCCCATGTAGGATATTTAGTCCCATTCGGGGTTATCTTCATCATAGTCTAGATCAATAATTTCTTCTTCATCTGGGTCAGCCCACCCTGCGGCGTTACACAATTCATTGAAGAATTCAGGCGCTTCATCTAAAATACGATCTTCATCATATAAAACATCTGCATCAGTGATTTTCATAGTATCAATAAATTCACGAACGATCTTCAATACCTCGGAAGGATTTTTAACTTCAATAAAGGGATCAGCCATTTTTAGTTTCCAGTTTTTGTTATGGTAAAATATTTAGAGCATATTGGTAAAAAATCCCGCAAAATTAGACCTTTTCAATCCAAAAAGTTTGGCATATGAAGCCATTGCGATATTCGGTAACATATTGCCCACGCCTTATTATATCATTAGATATGATTGTTTTAATAGGACCATATTCAAAGTAGAATGTTGATATATCCATATGGTCTTGAATTTGTTTTGGTAATGCAAATAGCGAATTGACATATTCAGTTAGTTCTTCATGCGTTATGACTATAGCACCACCATCACCATCCATATCCTCTACAATAGGTCTATATTGAAATGGCTTTTCTACATGATCAGTTCCGCCAACAACGACTGGCACCCAAGGAACATAACTCATTTATATCTCCATTTTCCCATCATATCCCAACGGTAAGGTCAATCAAGCGAACAAATTCGTTTGCGCTCCCCACGTATCCCATTCTGGTCTCGGCTGTCTACTAAACAATTCAATACGCTCCGCATCAGGAATTAGTTTAATGGCTGCTTCAAATGCTTCATCCGGTTTTCTGCTATGCTCGCGGATTGGCCCCTCAATCACCGAACGCACTGATCTTGATGTCTTTGGATGTCCTATGGTACCAATTAAAAATGGTTCACCTGCGCATCTGAGAATATATCCTGTTCCAAATGCTTGTTTTCCATGTTTTGTTTTCTTTGACCAATGACCAGCAGTCTTAAAAGCAAAACCCCATGATTTTAAAACATCTATACCCGCAGGTAGTAATGGATTAGTAATCCATAACCACAAAATGCAATTTGTATCAGCAAGTTTATTGACAGGTAATTTCTTGATTTCTTCTAAACTCATAAGATTATATTGTCCACCAGCGCCCTTTTTGGTAACACCTTTCTGGCTTCTAGTAGTAAATGTCCATGGTGGATCAGCCATAATCATCTGGTATTTCTTTTGAATATTTTTCATATCACCATTAAAAATCATAATGAAAACACCCTCACATCATAGTCCGTGCACATTGGTTCAATGACATTTAAAACAGCACTCCATGTTCCATTTCCTAAACCACATCCTATCTTTGGCATCGCCAGTATAAAATCTTGCCCAAACATGGTATTCATCCTATCTAATGTTTTATTCATAGCCCTACCGATGGCTTCATAACTAACAAACCGTTTTCGACTTCGGCCATAATTTATTTGTGTTAGAGCATGGATAATGATGTTTTCGCCAACCTCTGTCCATATTATGTCGCCAAGATTTTTCCCCGGCAGTTCATTCAAATAATCATCATATGCAGTAGGATATTTTTGTTTGATCTGCTTAGCTAAACCCGCCCCCATTACACCCTGCATGTTACATCCATGCATAATTGCCGGAAGCCCAGATTGTAGAATATCACCTTGGTAATATGTAATCATATGTTACCTTCAAATTCTTTCAATCGTTTGCGAACAGCCAAATATTCTACGATGGAAGTCCATGATCGTAGCAAGTATTGCATAGAATTTTCGACTCGCGAAAATACATCGAGTAGTTGCATAATAATACCCCACGAAATGGCACCAAGAGCAATACTAGGTGATATGATTAAAATTGGAACTAAAACACTGATTTGAAGATAAGTCCACTTCCCTAATCCAAATTTGAAAAATTCAAAAAATAGTCTCCGATAGTTAATATAAACATCTTTCCATAAGATGTTTATCTGCGATGGCGTTGCCCGATCTGTAAAATCCTCACCATATACCAATTCCTTGCGTAATGATGCTTCCGCAAGCTGATTAGTATATTCTAATCCATATAATCTTCGGCCTAACCATAATAGGACAATGGTTCCACCTAATGCCCAGATAAACGCTATCCACATAAGACCGCCGTTAACATTGAAAAATAATAATTCTGGAACATCTTTAGAAAGAGTCCAAAGAATTGGTCCAAATGCAACTAAAGTCATTAAACCACTTATTGCCCCTTCCCCAATACTCTCTAACAATCGGGTTGCCAACTTACAATCTTCTTGCAAACGCTGACTAGACCCTTCGATAGTGCGTAAAGTTAACCAGTGCGCATGATAATAAAACATGATACTCTCACGCCAACTGAGTAACCATCGTTGCGTCAAATAATCAGTAATTGCCACAATAAAAATGTATAATACTGCCCATTTTCCAAAATCCAGCATACCAAGATATATCGTTGATACATCTCCCCCATTATTGACCATTTTCTGAATCATATCAAAAAATCCGCGTCTCCAATATGAAATTTGAACTACTATTTGAGTCAAACCCCATAGAGAACTAATGATTACTGTCAGTCCGCCCCATGCCCATATAGGTCTTTGTTTAAAGAATATATACATGATATTACCATTATGTTAGAGATGTGGGCTATTGATATCAATAGCCCACCTTTTTATTACGTACGAATCGTTTTCTTGCGATTTGCCTTACATCTCACATAAACTGGAATCCGGCGTCCATGCGAGGTTGGGCTTACAGAAGGTACCATTTTACCAGTCTTTCGCAGAAGCCCAGATGTAATTAACCTTTGAATCACTGATCCCCATTCACCAGGGACTTTTGCCGTCATACCCATTTCTTGAGCGCGGATACGAATAACTTCCCCCGTAATTTCTCTCCCAACTTTTGTTTTTAGTGTTGCAGAATATGCTGCTTCCATGATAGACATACTACTCATTTTTCCTCTCAATTAGTGTTTCCTCATGGTAAATAGTTAGGTCCATGAGAATTATATATCAATAAAAACCCCGCTAAAGGCGGGGTTTTCTCCAATTATTAAACCTATTGGCTATGACGCAGATTCAACTTCTTCCGTTGCTTCTTGCCGTGCAACAAGATAATTTTCAGCATCATTTATCATTTCCGAAACCCATTTGTCATCGTTCATTTTTCGCGCAATACCAATCATAAGAAGCAACCCATTTGTTACCCCGTCATCTTGATCTGGACCGGATACTTTAATTTCTCCTTCCGCTGTTACAATTACTGCATATGCCCCCTCGGGGATATTATCCAATTTACCTGCCATTTCTTAAACCCTTTCATCTGGTTATTTTGAAGGTGAATGAATGATTACCAGTGATGAATGTCGATAATCCATCAGCAACTTTTTGTGCATCTTCGTTCTCCGTGAAACGCCATGCATCCATGAGATAACGGGAAAGTCCAAACTCGTAGGTCAAATACATCCCAAGCTGATATGAAAACAATACAAAATCATGCTCAGTATAAAAATCATCTTCAACTACTTTTGGAAATACTTCTTCCCGAGCACTTAATATAACTTCTGCGGCTGTAACCATGTTATAATCCCCATCCCATTTATAGTGGCGGAAGGAAAGGGATTCGAACCCTTGGATGAGTCTCCCCACCAACGGTTTTCAAGACCGCCGCATTCGACCACTCTGCCACCCTTCCATAAGCAATGGAAAACCCCCATTTTCTGGATAATGTTATCATACCAATTCCCAATCCTCTGCCATGATGTCCGTCTGAGAACATAACCAAGGAACAATCTGACCATTTGCTGTACGCATGTCAATATGTCCATGATAGGATACTTGAGTACCTTCACCCAAGATTGATAATAGTGGTTCCCTACTGACAGAGAATGTCGATGCTGGTACTAGAAAGATGAACATATCCTTTCCATTCCATCCTGTTCTGGAAGCACGTTTTCCCTGTTCTAGAACCTGTGGTAACACTTCATAAAACTTCATGCCGATTCTCCTATGATCGGGTCTACCACCCTTCCAACAAAATGTAACTAAGGAAAAATATTGTGAAGTCAATATCAGACATCAATAATCTCAATCCGAACGCGGGAAAGAATCTCAGATTTGCGCTTCTGGTTATATTCCTTTGCCCTCTGGACCCCAACATCATATAGCCGACCGATAGGATGCTTCCCAACCTCAAAATCATCAAGCAAACCAAGTTTTCTGAACAATTTCACTTGACTTTTCATATAACCACCATGATGCTTTGTGATGACAGTTTTTGAAATCGTGATAAGTGGATCATTGACCCCAACAGCATTTCCAAGATATGTGAGATTATTAAGGGAAGTTTTCGGCGCGGTTACGATCAATAGAATGTCCACTCAGCAAAAATTCACCAGTGGCCTTATCGTAAATAGCCCATGCCGCCTTCACATCACGATTGCCCTTATAAACGTCTTTGTGACCATCAGAGAAAATTGCTACTTTATGAGACATATCGAACTCCTTTTGCTGATTGTTTTACAGACGGGTGGAGAACGATTGTCAACTAAATAATAACATTGGAGACAAACATGCTAAATGAAGCCAAGGCCAGATCGAAAATCTATACGCGCACATTTCCCAACTCGGTGGCATTTTACGCTACCAAGAGCGGCCCACCAATTGCAATTGTCGTTGAAGATGGCGATCACTACTATGGCGTTATGGCAAAGTCCGGTTTCAAGAAAACCTATCGGGCATTAATGATGGCGAACATTTACGAGGAGCCAACGGACGATGAATTGTCTTTACTAGATGCTATGAAGCACTACATCACTGGGCGCGATTTTGATTATGAACAATTCGGGGACGTTTTCGAAGTTCACCCATTTGATTTTAATGGAATGTACAAATTCCTAATGAATAAGGTTGGTGTTCCATTGAATGTGATGGTGAGTAGATATGGTCCCCTACCAGACTTTGATGATAATGAGATTTATCGCGGCGTTACCATTATTCCAAGCACAAACATGAGCAAAAATTCATGGGCATTGGTCAAAGAATTAATCGACAAACTGACCGACACAATGCACAAGTTTGGATTTTCGCATTTAATCGAAGGACGTTTGCGTATTGCAAAACTATCATCTGGTGTGGCGGCGACATATCAATACAACTCGCAAATAATGACCATTTCCTTACCGATGTTGCGCAAGCCGGAAGGCATTCGAATGTTGATCCATGAAATGGGCCATAAATGGGATGATCTTTCGAACCTAGATCAAGCAATTGCCAAAAAATACATTGAAGTAAAAGAAAAAGGCCATGACTATGATTTTCGGAGTCCTCTTGAAATAGGCGAGGAATTCAGAATTTCAAAAACAGCCAGTAAAAAATATTCCCAATATGTTTTCAAAGTTGTTGGGAGTTCGCACAAGGGATTGATGGCATCCATGGGAAATGGTACAATAACCATCCCATTTGATATGATAACAAATGGAAATACATTGCTTGATTTGGATGGGAATCCTTTGGATATCACAAGCAATGATCCGTGGTTCCCAACCAAATATTCAGCATCATCTCACAAGGAATTTTTCGCAGAATTGTTCATGTTTTGGATATTTGGTGAAGCCAGTGAAGAAGCATCCACATGGATATCATCCCTGCCTAGAACATAAATAGTTATATGGATGATCAAATAAATGATATAATAATGGCTTTAGACAGCCGCGATGGGTACTATATAAAGCCCAATTCTGGTGAAATATATTTCACCAGCGATAGTACACTCACTACAATGATTCAAGAACTGATATATGAAAAGATAAAATTAAATGAACATTATGGAGTTGAGTTGGGTTATTCTAATGTTTCGGAAAGCAGATATATTAAAGTTTATTTTGAATTACCGGATGACAGTTATGAAATTTACAAATTACGCATCTCTGCCCATAATGATCGTTATGGTAGTGATGCTACATTGCGGGTAGATGACCTAATTCACTATACTGTAGATGAACAAGATGAGTTGCGTAATGTTGGAATAAGAGATGTTTTTTCAATTGCTAAATATGCCATTGATGAGATGGTTGACCTAGGAATTGAACTCATCAGCAATGCATATAAAGAAGTAATGTCTGAATATGTTGATGAATTAACAGAAAACAAATTCGATATTTTTGCTACTTTATCAATGTAATAGTTAGAGAAAATCATACTTTTTGATGATTTTCAATTGTTTTGGTCATTCGGGACTAATAACTCCGAACCAGAAGAATCAAATATTCCATCAGATTTCCAATAAAATCCTGAAATATTATATCTTTTTCCGCACAAAAAGCTAACTCTCGGCAAATCAATTGCGTGATTCTTGGCCGCGTTAAGGTCTGCATCTAATGTAAAGCCGCAGGCTTTACATTCAAAGTCCTTACCCTTTCGGTTGCTTTTCTGGACCCAGCCACAACATGAACATCTTTGGCTACGATAAACCGAATTTTGCTCAATTACACGAACCTCATGTTTTTCACAAATCCGTAACAATTTTGTTTTAATTAACGTATATGTCCAGTGTGTCATTTTCCGATTTGTATGTTTTCCTTTCCGTAGGTTTTTGACATCTTCAATTCTCAATTCCTTGATTTCTGAGAAATCGAGTCTATTAAGCATTTGATTTATAAAGTTATTTCTATGTTTTTGCGCGCGAAGAAAGGCTTTTGAGCCTTTCTTTCGGCGCGATAAAATATCCATGATATCAGACAACGAATAACCATATTCATTGACATCATCGGTAATTTGACCATCTGATAATGTCAATAATGTTGAGATTCCTTGATCTGCACCAACAATTTTATGTCCTTTATTTGGTATTGTCGGGACTTCCCAAACCAATTGAACATAATCCGGCGTGATCATACAACCTTTTTTAAGATTCCCACCATTACGTTCAACATTTGCATTGTAAGGTATTGGAATCCTTATCTTTCCATATTTCTTGCCAATTGATTTCAATTGTAAAAATCCCATGAATTTGGAATTCTTGAACTCAAAATCACAACATAATGACGCCAGTTGGGGATAAATCAAATCCATTTCTGGCTTGCTATAATCATCTGGCTCAATATCACGGTCATATTCTTCATTGGCATAGAAAACCCTGCGGGTTTTCTCAATAACAGACCTGATGATCCCTGATGCGTGATCAACGGCGGCGCTTCGCGCCCGCCCTGATAAATCACTTTCGATGGCATTGAAATTGGTATGTTTGATCATACGAGGAAGATCAAATTTGTTTTGCCTGACGTCGAATTCCCACAATTTCCATGTTTCTTTGGTTTCTTTGATTTTCTCACCATTTTGAATTTTGGTAATTGTTTTGGTATGTTTGATATTTTCTGAATATCCATTTTCCCACATATCATCAATGACTTGTTTAACGAAGTTCGAGTAATCATTAATAAACATGGCAAGCGCCGTGCGCTTGCCTGTATTCAAATTCAGCAGATGATGTCGGGTTGAACAGATCATTTTGTGTGGTGATTCTTTGTTACTGGTTTGGCATTATTATATATGGAAATACACATAAAACAAGGCAAAAATCATTATTTTCTGGATAATGTTATTATACCTTCATTACCTAGAGCCTAATCGGTCTTGGCTTCTGGATCATCAGGCATTCCACGCTTATCTCCTACTAAATCCCAGCGTTGATTGGTTTTCCAATATAGGTCACAGATATGACACCTATGTTGGGTCGCATAATAACTAACGCCATTTCCGACATTGTGATATTCCCGAAAGCTTAATGGATGGTTACATTGCTTTTGCATGTTTGCAATATTGTTTTGGCGCTTATCAATCGCTTCGTAATTTCGTTTAACCGCTTCCATGATATCACGATCAGCCTTGGGAAGCCTGCTCACAAGATAGGTGTAGATGGCATCGTCTAGTTCTTCATCGGAAATTTTTTCAATAACCCACTTATAATCACCCATTGATGATATCCTTCAATCCGGCATGATCATACTTGCATTCAGTTGGACCATGTGTTGCAAAAACCATTTTAGATTCGATGATGTTGATCATTGCCCTTTTCACTTGGCTTGTGTTAATACCCCCGTATTTCTCAACCATACGATCTGGACCAATGATTTCACCGAGTGTGGACAATTCGTGCACCGTTTGCCGCATAGTGCCAATATGGCTGTCATAGCTGATCACGTATGGGGCAAGTAGCTTGATCTTGGCCTTGGCTACCATATCATCAGAGATGGCTCCTGACGCCTCTCTGAGCGTCTTAGCGATACCTAGCATTAGGTCATCTAGGTTATCAGGTGTTGTTGAACTGTAAATCATACTTGTTGCATGATCCTCTGAAATATCCATTGTTGCGCCAATACCGTAGCACAATCCCATTTCTTCACGGATATTTTGAAACAGCATACTGGACATCCCCCTGCCTAGGATGGTGATGGCAAGGCGTGTGGCCCGCTGTTCTTCATTATCGCCATATGGACTATCAAACATCATAACGACGCTTGATTGCGCGGAATCATCCTGTTCTGAACCAGAACCTTCTTCAAAGATTGCGCTATCAAATGCACTACGTTTGGTAATTGATTTATGCCCATATTCTGATTCAAGCTGGCCGATGATGTCTCCAGTTAAATTACCTGCTACACCAATGATCATATTTCCGGTTACATAATGCTTATTTGTAAAATCCAGAAAGTCCTTACGTGTAAAACCTGTGAGGGTTTCTTCTGTTCCCAAAATTGGGCGACCCAATGGATGATCAGGACAAGCAATACTGGAAGCCAGATTCATTGCACACGACATACCATCATCTTTATACATGGCAATCTCTTGGTTAATAACCATGCGCTCGCTATTAATGGCATCTGCATCGAAAACTGGATTGTTCAGGATATCAGAAATAAATGATATTCCTTCATCTACATTCTTGCCATATAGTGATGCAAAGAATGTTGTCGTTTCTGGACCAGTCATGGCGTTAATGTCACCGCCCAAATCCTCAATCCATACGCTCAAGTCTTTGGATGATCGTGTGGTGGTTCCTTTGAATGCCATATGCTCCAAAAAATGTGCTAAGCCATTTTGTTGTGGCTTTTCATGACGGCTCCCAGCCCTGATGGTTGTTTGAACCATTGCGCCATATGCATTTGGGTTGTTAACCAAAACATATTGAATACCATTCGAAAGGTTGCCTGTTTTAATATCATGTGTCATGTTGTTTCCTTGTTATAAAACCTAGGACAAAAATCAATATTCATAGAGGTTTTGTCACAAGACCTCATCCCCAAATGACAAAATAATCGGATCATATGAGATTATGTTGTACCCTGTTTCTTTAGCTACATTGATTATTGTTTCGGTGATCAATTTTTTCTGATCTAAGACATGGTAATAGTCAAAAACATCGAATGGCACCAATGTTACTTCTGTGCGCCCCGACTTGGCAGCAGAAATAATTTTCTTTTTCATGTATTTAATAACGTGTTTATGCATTTCTTTAATAACCTTGGGATCAGCAATTTGGGATTCGCGGTATATCTTATATGCATCTTTTGCTTGTAACATGGATGTTCCCTCTCTATTGGTTCAAATGATCTACATTTAACCGGTTCTTCCCTAAACTTTCTTGATTTCTTCTACCGCAATCTCATCATACTCGATATAATCATCTAGAACCCAATGATCACCATCACAATTAACATCTTCAATTGCGAACTTCTTTGCATCATCTTCGTTATCAGCCTCGACCGTAACATTGGCGGTGTAAGTGCCACTTCCCTGTGCAGTCAAAATGACTTCATATGATTTCTCACCACCCCGTTCCAACAGGTCAAACCTTTTCATTGTTGATGGTCCTAACAATGGTTCGTTGATTAATTCATGCAAGGACTTCATCGGTATCCCCATATATGGCTAATGATCTTAACATAGTAATACTATCCTTCGAGAAACGCAATCCCAAAATATCCTCACCCTCGTTACATTCGTATGGTACGGTTTCGTTGTTGAGACTGACATATGCTCTATCGTAAGTGCATGTTTTGGTTTCGATATCAAACTCGACGCCGGATAGTCTTATAGATGATGGACCATCCTGACGATTGAAACCAGCATGATACCGATTTAGCCATAAAACTATCACTTCATCAGCAATAAATTTTCCGTCCTTAATAATCACCCCATTGAGATGAATGTTGTTTGGTGTTTCTGATTGAACCAGAATTTTGCGAAGATATCGAGATTTACTAGGGTCGTCACACTTATCAAAATTGACATTCACCAATTGATATTTCTTCAATACCATATCCTTGCGGTCTAGTTCCATATATAAGCGCCGAGTTGATACCCATACAGGATCACTTCTTGTTACATATTCGATATCTTCGCAATAGAATGGGATGTAATGAATGGATTTTGTGCTACCATCTACAATACTATAGTCTATTGCAGAAACTGCTGTCTGATAAGCATAAAGAACTTCATTCATCCAACTCATAATCACTCCAATGGAATTTCATTCAATCCAAATTCACGATCCAAATATTTGTATTCGATTTTTACTGGATCAAATTGTTTCAACTCATCAAAGATGATACTGGTATTGAAGGCACCGCACGTATAAACGTCCAATTGGATCAATGCTGGACTTGGCTCATCCCAAACATGCGCTGCAATATGAGATGTTTCAAGAACCCCAACCACGGTGACACCGGCATTTCCAATGGTATCAACATATGCGGCTATAGGACCAGCGCAGACTTTCATTCCCAACTTACCAATAATGTCTCGAACCCATTGCTTGCACCATTCAGGATCAGTTGGTGGGGTATTTATTTCCGCTCGGATGATGAGATGCTTGT
>Ga0256829_1002070_pt1 | contig 15435 bp, 15 predicted proteins | sample 131447metaG_FD_185979 | JGI IMG/M metagenome (GOLD analysis project Ga0256829, IMG submission 185979) | Hydrothermal vent microbial communities from Lau Basin, Pacific Ocean - 131-447 | ecosystem: Environmental > Aquatic > Marine > Hydrothermal vents | place: Pacific Ocean: Lau Basin | collected...
AAGCTCGCTTTTGAGGCGTAGGAAACAAAAAAAGACTTCTCCTGCTGCAAGCAGGAGGTAAGGGTCCACTTTATTGCAGGACCACCCCTGCGGACCATTTTTGTGAAGCAAAAATGAATCCCGTCTCTAAATTTAGCTAGTACTTTTTAAAAGCAGGAAACAAAAAAAGACTTCTCCTGCTGCAAGCAAGAGGTAAGGGTTCACTTTATTGCAGGACCACCCCTGTAAACGTTTTTTCACGAAGTGAAAAAACAATCCCGTCCATTAGGTCTACTTATTAATTATGGTGATGCTTTTGAGGCGTAGGAAACAAAAAAAGACTTCTCCTGCTGCAAGCAGGAGGTAAGGGTCCACTTTATTGCAGGACCACCCCTGCGGACCATTTTTGCGAAGCAAAAATGAATCCCGTCCTTGTCGTATCGAGTCAATTTTTTCGCGAAAGTGAAATGCTTTTTTTGTTTTGAACGAAAAAGCTTGCTTTTAAGGTGGAAAAACAAAAAAACGCAATTGGCCGAAGGCCATAAAATTAATTCGTTATAAGAATCCCATCCTAATTGAATTGTGGAGTTTTTAGAGATTTGTTTAGTCCCAGGTCAGACGAATAAATTGAAGCTCGTCTTCGTTTTCTGATAGTGTTTGAAAATACATGGTGTTACCCTGCAAATAAATGCCCGAAAACGTGATTGTAAATCCTAGATCAATGTTTTTTAATAGCTGCAAGCTCCCTTTATCAAATAACTGAACTGCAGATTTTTTGGGATGCTTATTTGCTTCGTAAACCGGAACACTTTCTGGCACTGCTCCTTGATATACACGTGCAATTATTGTGTTGTTAACAAAGATAGGCCCGTAATTAGAGTTAAATATGTATGCGTTGAGTAGATTGCTAATATCGGTCATATCTGCCCCTGCATCACTGATTTTTTTGTAGTTCATATTGACATCTTCCAATCCTTCTGTAGATAGTTCATAGTTTGTCGTTTCACCAGAGGCTATGTTGTAAACCTGTAGCTCTGGTAGTCCAGAATAGACTAGATAAATATTCTTGTTATCGCTATCTGCAAAGACGATCTCATTAAAACCAAAATCCTTTTCTAAGTATGCCTCAGGAAAACCAATATCCAAAATTTTTGCCTCATCGTTTTTTAGGTCGTATTCCCCTAAAACTTTGAAGGATCTAAAAAAACCTTTAACGTCCTTTTGTTTGGATACCTGCATATTGGCATTTTTGATGAAAAATTTACCCGTTTCCCTTTGGTAGATCAATCCATTATCTTTATCAGGATATAGGAAATGGTTCAAATAATAAGGTTTATCTGAATTACTGTTTATTGGAATTTTCCTCTTTATATTGCCATCAGTATCCATTACGGTAAAGTAAAAATATCCAATTAGAAAAATAGTGTCATTTACGACTGTGATTTCGTTAAAGGGTTGCACTGAATTTGGCCCTTCTATTTCTAATTGTATGCTTCTTACATAGGCTTCACTCTCGAAATTGAAGATATCTATAGCGTGTTTGACCTCGTTATAGCCGTAATACAAACTTGATTTACTGTCAAATGCCGTGGTGTTATAATATTGACTGAGTTCAGGCTTTAGTTTTATGCTTAAGGTATCCCGAACTACAGATGAAATGTTGGCTATTGGCTCCCCATCAATGGGTTTTTTAGTAGACTCAGATTTACTATTACAACCGAATAAGGCAATGAGAAATACCCCCAGAATAATTAGAATTTTCGTTTGCATATGAAGTAGATAAAAAAACGAAAAGTGGGTTGAACATCTCAGTAACCAATTTTATATGTTAAAGGTACAACTCACTTGCATATTAAAATTGCACTAAAAGTGCAATTTTAATTATTCAACCATACTTACATTCAAGGTTTAATTGTAGGCGTAAACCGAAAAGCCTTGGATAGAGTAGGTGCTTAAATCATAATTATGAAAAAAAATGTATTATTCGCAATCGTATTCGCCTTTTTGTTTGCACCGTCAATACTAAATCTGGATAGTATCAACGCAAAAGATACTTCTTCGCGTAGTTTGAGAGGTAATACTGAAGTTATTCAAGAAACTGAAGAGTGCTTTTCGGGGTATAGATATATGTGTGGAGGTGTGGGTGATCTTTGTGATATCACTACTTGGATATGTTATCAGTTTCGTACAAACCAATAACATTCTTTAATGCATTGACTAAAAGAATTTAATTACAAGTAAAAGGAAGAGTATTCTTCCTTTTTTAATTTACTATATGAAGATTTGGTTTATTTCACTGGTAATTATCCTTTTTTCTTGTTCCCGAAACTCTAAAGAAGTTGGAATAGATTATAAGGAGAATCAAAAGCTTGAAAAATTAAGTACAGATACCTTTTCAATAAAAGATTGGAATTATTTAGGCACGGGGAAATCTAAGAAGGTGCTGCGTCAAAAGGACTCCCTGTATTTTATTACGCTTAATACCTCGCAACAGAAGTTGGAACTTGTCAATCTCACAGCAAAGAAAATTGACACCATTCTAGATTTTTACAATACGGACCAATTCCTAAAGCGCAAATTGGAATTTGGTGATTTTTTAGCTGTGAATCTGGATTCTATTTTCCTTTTCTCGAATAAAAATGCCAAACTCTGCTTAATAAATAGCAAGGGAGTTATTAAGAAGATATGGAATATCAATGATGTATATGAAAGTGGACAAACTGATGACTTTTTCGAAATTACAACTGTTGATTCATATTCATTTCATTTCGATCTTACAAACAAGAATATTCATTTTAGAACATTTCCACCTTACAATTTTGATTCTGATAAGGAATTTTACATAAAGGCTTTTGCAAGAAAATTTAATCTGGAGAGCGAGAATTTTTTAGAATCATTCGGGGAATGGCCAGACCAATACGCGAATCAAGATTTTTTAAGACCCAATAATTACAATTTAAGCTACATTCCCTTTTTTGATAAAGGGATCTATTTTTTGTCTATGAAATACGATCACAACATTTATAAGTATCAGGCAAATAATGACAGTTTAGTAGGGGTTTTTGACGGCAAGAGTAATTTTTTAAACACTTTTGAAAAATTACCAAGAAAGCGAGATGCCCAAAAGTATATCAGCTTTATAACAACCAATGGGTCGTATAATCGGCTTATGTACGAGGAGGAATCGAATAGATTTTACAGAGTGGTTGTACATGAACAACCCTTAAAGAATCCGTTAACCAATAGATTAAATAACCCAACTTTTAACAGGAGTTTCTCAATTATCGCTTTTGATGAGAACATGATTAAAATTGGCGAAATGGCTTTCGATGGATCGGCATTTACCTTTTTTGCCGTAACACCAACGCCTTCTGGTATATTGATAAACTCTAAAAATATCGAAGATGAGAGCGAGAACATTTTTACTCTTATTAATTTTTAACCAGATATTGGTTTCTTGTAAAAATGAAGGTGCTTATGCTTACTGTGAAGATTTTACTGCTTACTTAACACAAGAACTTCAAGTTGACAATTTAGAGGGAGAGAATATTTATTTTTTGCTTCCAATCAACGGCTGTGATAACTGCATAAAGTTAAATATAGGTTTGTTAAGTAGTACAAAATACAATGTACAGCTGATCTTAGTTGGTGAAACTTTTGATACGGAAAGGGTATTACAAATTCAAAATTTGTATGATTTGTATGATAACATTTTAGTTGATGATAAGTTTGTGATATCACAATATGAAACAGGTTTTTCCAAACCAATGATTGTTGATATGAAAGATGGTAAATGCATTTATCATCTGAACATAAGCGACTTTAAAATTGAAGAAGCAAAAATGTATTTAGACAAACGAGCACTATAATTTTAGAACATCCTTCTTAATTGATATTCTTTATATTTCGTAGTTGTTAAGGCAAATAACCACCATTTTGTTTAATTTAAGCCTCTCCCTACAATGGTAATTCTTAACCAACTTGAAGTTTTCTTCCTTTAAAATATTAGTTGTTATTATGGTCTTGACCATAATAGGTCTCGGTTTGGCTTCGCGTTTGTCATTGCGCTTAAACCCAAGTAAAACACCTCCTTCTATACGTGTTGATTACAGTTGGCCTGGGGCATCTTCTAAATCTGTCGAACAGCAGATCACAGCTACCTTGGAAGGTGGTTTTAGTACCCTTCGGAATATAGAAAAGATAAGTTCAAGGTCTTCGAAATCTAGAGGATATGTACAGATCAGTTTTGATAAATATGCCGATATAGACATAGCTCGTTTCGAAGTAGCCACTGTGATACGGCAATTGTATAAAAGCTTTCCGGTTAACTGTAGTTATCCTGTGATCAGTGTTAACCGCCCGGATGATGATCAACAAGGTGTTTTTTTATCTTATAGTGTTAATGCCCCGCGTTCTCGTTTGGAGATACAAGAGACAGTAAGTGCGCGTATTGTTCCCCAGATCGGTTCTTTGAGTGGCATTGATCAAGTGAACGTTAATGGTGCCAATCCTTTAGAGTTCCTTATTAGTTTTAACAATGATAAATTAAGGGCCTTAAATATAGGGAAGCAGCAGCTTGTCTTTGCAGTAGACCGCCTGTTCGAACGAGTTTCGATAGGAAAGGTGCATCAAAGTATGCTGGAATTCAACGTGGTGGTTAAACCTGGGCCGCAGCAATTACAATGGCATATTCCCTTAACTGAGGTTGGAGGAAAGATAGTTTACCTCGATGAGATATCTCAGATACGCAAGCAGGAACAAGAAGCCAGAAGCTATTACCGTGTCAATGGTAAAAATGCCATCACTATTGGTTTGAACGCGACCAAAGACGCAAACACTATCGCCCTTGCAAAAGAGGTTGTCCTACTGTTGGATGAGATTCAGAAAACACTGCCATCAGACTATACAATCGTAAAAGATTACGACAGTACCACATACCTACAGGAAGAACTAAGTAAGATCTATAAGCGCAGTATTTACACCCTCATAATCCTACTATTGTTCATAGGTTTGGTGAGCTTGTCTTTGCGATATCTCTTTACGGTGGTTATCTGCCTGGTCGCAAATATTTGTATTGCTTTTGTATTCTATTATTTATTCAGGGTGGAGATTCAGTTGTATTCTCTGGCGGGAATAACAATTTCTTTAGGCATTATCATTGACAATATTATCGTAATGACAGATCACCTCAGAATGCAGGGAAACAAAAAAATCATTATTCCCATATTGGCCTCAACCTTAACTACAATGGGTGCTTTGAGCGTAATCAACTTTCTGGATGATGAGTACAAACTAAATTTGATAGACTTTGCTAAAGTTATAAGTATAAACCTTGGCGTCTCCTTGGTAATTGCATTTTATATGGTGCCCGCGATTCTAAAGCGGATCGCATACAAGACAAAGCAAAAAAATGTAGCGATTGAGAGATTCTCGGTCTGGTTCTATCCAAAATATGCAAATTTACTACGGTTCTTACTCGGGTATAAGAAAGTGGCTATCATCTTGCTCATCCTGATCTTTGGTGTGCCTTTCTTTATGCTTCCAAAACAATTAGAGAGCAATCAAACCTGGTACCAAAAAGCGTATAACAATACACTGGGTAATGAGTGGTATTTAGAGCATATACGGCCTTCTGTTGACAAATATCTAGGGGGTAGTTTCAGACTCTTTTCGTACTTCGTTTATGAGAATGCCTTTTACAGCCGTAACGAAGAGACAAAACTTTATGTTATAGGCAGCATGGAAAAAGGAGCCACAGTGCATCAAATGAATGAGGTTTTTCTTGGTTTGGAGAATTATTTGAGTCCAATGGTCGAAGTGGATAGGTATGTGACCAATGTATATAGTGGAGATTACGCCCGTATGGAAATAACCTTTAAAGAGGATTTTGTAAACACAGCATTTCCTAATCAACTAAAGGCCAGATTAATTAGAAAAGCCTTAGATTTTGGCGGCTTAGAATGGAGTATTTACGGTGTTGGACAAGGCTTTAACAACAGTAATGCTGTTGGGGCTATCAATAATTATTCGGTACAGGCTAGAGGCTACAATTATGAAAAATTAAGTGAATTAGCTCTGCAATTAAAGGAAGCACTAGAGGCACATCCCCGTATACAGGAAGCCCAAATCACTGACAATAGTGACTTTTCAAGAAAGTCCGGTTATGAATATCAGTTTAGCTTAGACAAACAGGCCCTGGCATTGCAAGGCAGTTCGCCACAGCGTTTTATGCGGCAACTACAAGATGTTAGCTTGCAAAAGAACACAGATCTTAATTTAACATTGGCAGGGCAAAACTATCCCTTGCGTTTTGAATCTACAAGGGCTGATGACTTTGACCTTTGGAATATTAAGAACAACCCAATGGACAGTCTTGATTTCCCAAAACGCTTCGCCAATGTAGGAACGGTGGTAAAGGTAAAAGAGCAAGAGAATATCGATAAAGAGAATCAGGAATATCTGAGAAAAATAAAATTTCAATATACTGGTGCTGCAAAATTCGGAAGCCGATTTTTGAGCAAGACCCTAGACAGTATTAATCCTACATTACCCATTGGTTTTACCTTTGAGCGTAGCCAGAGGAGTCTAAGTTTTTTCAAAACAGAGGAAACCTCGCAATATACTTGGCTACTTCTTTTGGTTATTGCCATAATATATCTGCTTTGCTCAACACTTTTCGAAAGCTTTACGCAGCCATTTATAATTTTAAGCGTGATTCCCATTTCTTTTATTGGGGTGTTTTTGACCTTTTACTGGTTTGATTATAATTTTGATCAAGGCGGTTTGGCCAGTTTTGTTTTGCTTAGTGGACTCACTGTCAATGCATCTATATTTATTATAAATGATTTCAACTTTTTGCGAAAGACCGGTATAGATGGACTCTCAGCTTATATAAAAGCCTTCAGGCAGAAGATATTCCCAATTTCACTTACCATTATCTCTACCATTCTCGGTTTTATACCCTTTGTGGCTGACGGGCAGAATGAAGTTTTTTGGTTTGCCCTAGGAGCGGGGACTATAGGCGGTCTGCTTTTTTCTTTTGTAGGAATACTAATTTATCTGCCCCTATTTAGCTTAAGAAGAGCTAGAAAATTTGATGATGCATTTTGAGTTTGCAGAAATTCTGATAACTTCGTGATTCTCCCTGATTTATATAATTGAGGTCAGTTGTAAATAACTGATTGCACAACTAGTTGTTTAGGAACAGCATTGTTCTAAATGCAAATTGTCTATGTACAAGCCCTTCAGAGTACTATTGGTAGAGGACGAACCTCTTGTTCGTAATGTTTACGTATCTAAACTAGAGAGTTACGTCCAGCAAGCTCAAAAGGTTCTTAGTGTTTATGAAGCCAATAATTGTGAGAAAGCTTATTTCTATATATCCAAAAGCGTAACCCCATTTGATCTGGTGATTTTGGATCTTCGAATTCCCGCCAGTTCACAATACAATTTATTCAACGGTATCGATGTGGGAAACCTGCTACTTAAGCAATACAGTGAAACGCCGCTTATTGTGGCTACAGCAAATTATTCCTGGTGGCACCTGCACCGTATTTTTGCAGAGCTCAATCCCAAGGGTTGCTTAGTAAAGAGCAGTATCAAAGCATGGGAGATAGATCGTGCTATAGCGGCCGTGGTTACTGGCGGCAATTATTATTGCCAAAGTACAACAGCCTATCTCAATAAAAATCCCTTAAAGGAACTAGGTATGGATAAAACCGACCTAAAAATGCTCAACGAGTTAAACCAAGGCTCAACGAATAAAGAAATGAGAGCGTCTTTGCTGCTATCTAAACGAGCTATAGAGTATCGTAAAAAGCGGCTTAAAGAAAAGCTTGGGGTTTTAGATCAAAGCAACCGAGCCCTTATCTTAAAGGCTAAATCTATGGGTATTATTTAGTTGCTCTAAAATTTCCGTTGAGGTATTCTCACACAGAACAGTTGTTCTTTTTAAAATTCCGATCAAAAGATATCAGCCGAGAAATTTCGTTCCAAAAAACATATTTGCACTATATGCGCAAAATTTATCGCGTTTCTTTCAATATTCTTGAAAAACAAAAAGATTAATTCCGTAATCACGAGATCATGAGAAAACTAAAATTATTCACCCTAGCTGCAGGAGTGGCCTTTACATGTTTGAGTCTGGTTAATACCACCTCGGCAGAAGCATCGTTTACAGAGGCAAAAAAAATTAATCAAATTGACTGCAGAGATGCAGCTGGAAGATTAACTGGATCAGGAGCCGAATGTATCCAAGGCGAAGGTTATTGTGTTCCAAATCCATGCGGCGACGAAAACAATAATTAATCCTAAAACTAATATTCATGAAAAAACTAAAATTATTAACTGTCGTAGCAGCGGTGTCGGCATTTTCGTTGAGTTTTTACGGCTATTTTCAATCGGATGCTAGTGTAATAGGACCTGTGAAGAAGATTATGGAAATTCCTTGTTTCAATAACGAAGGTTTCTATGCATCTATCGGAACTCTATGTGTACAAGGCGGAGGTAATTGTGCTCCAAACCCTTGCCCTGATGGAACGAATCAGTAGTAAAAACTAAAACCTGAATAGCTAAGTAGTGTCGGCCCTTTATGGACTGCGCTACTTTATTTATTGTATTTAATCTCATTACATTTAATGTTTCACGGAATTCGTAAATGGTTATGAAAAGAATGCTGCCTCAAATTCTTATTTGTTTTATGCTATTGTTCTCGGTAAGTTGTGTTGAAAAAGAGGATCACATAGATTATCAACAAGCCTCATTAATTGACATTACCCAGGCCGAAAAGAACTTAGAAGTACGCCTAGCTTCGCTATTTGGTGAGAGTAGATTCATTCCATTAATGGAAATAGCGGAAATAGATGCCTTGGCGAGCATAGACAAAGTAATTGAACACAAGAATAAATTTTTTGTTCTTGATAAGAAAAAATCGAATATCCTCGTATTTGACCAGAGTGGTAAGTTTCTAAATAAAGTAGGCATCCGAGGTGGTGGCCCAAAGGAATATGAATCTATCTTTGATTTCGATATTGATAAGAAGAATGATGAGATCATCATTCTAGATGCACAAATTCGTTTGACGATTTACAATTCAAAAAACGATTTTGTGCGAAAGGTTGATTTTAAAGGATTCTACCCAGAATCACTCTCGGTTTTAGCGCCCAACGTACTGGCCTGTTCCATCGGCTATATAGAACCTGGTCAATACGCTATAAAAATAGTAGACACAAAAACTGGAACTCCTACTGGCTATTTCGGGAAATATCCTGATGACTATGATGATTACAAAAGTTTTGGATTGTCTGGAGGCATGAATAAATCGGCAGATAAGGTGTATTTCACTTACAAGTCTTCTTCAGTTATTCTTTCTCTGGATAATGAACTCAATTTCACACCCGTATACCGCTTTAATTTTGGGCCAAAAACCTGGCCAGAAGAACAAAAGTTCGATCTTCCTGGTTTTGACGCAAAAACCAATGCCAGAGATGTGGCATATTTAACCAATAAGTACTATGTGGATTCGAATATGATAGCATTCTCTTTTATAAACGAGAGTATGTATAATCTGGCTTATTATTTCAAGGATGCCGATAAAACCTATATTCCTCAAAATAAGGCCGACGACCTCACACTGCGATTTTTGGAAATACCTGTGGGTAAAAGTAGTACCAGCGAATACATCAGCGGTTTACAATTTGAGCGCTTTGAAATCTACAAAGAACTCAGTGATGAATTTACTGGTGTATTGCAGAATATAAACCCCGACTTGTTACCAGCCTTAGACTCTTTGAATTACGAGAACAGCGACCTACTGTTTTTTTATAACTTCAATTGATCCAACCCAATGAAAGAAAAGATTATATGGACGGTAGCGCTTGTAATTCTTTTGTCCCTTTCGGGTATTAAGGCATATAATATATGGTTAAAAAAGGAAGATGCACCTGTTGAAGTAAAGGCAACCTTGAAGGAAAATATAATTGATATTGGTAGAGTTGCTCAGAGCGGTGAATCTAAAGCTACCTTCGAGATCACAAACGATGGAACTAATCCAATTCGAATAGAATCCATTGATGCTGACTGTGATTGTACAGTTATCGACTGGGATTCTAGCCCGATCAAACCGGGGCAGAGAACTTTCATTACCTTACAGTACAATAATGAAATCACTGGCTTTTTTGAGCAAAAAGCCAATGTCTATTTTGAAAAGTCAAAGGTGGTCCTTTTGTTAATTATGAGAGGTACGATCTATTGAGCCAAAAAAAGGTATAAGTTCATTTAATAAATAATATTTTTCAGCTTGCCAGAAGCATCAAATATAAACCCAGGCAGAAAGATCATTTTCGTTTTGCTCGTGGTAGTTAGCCTTGTATTTTTAGTCTGGTCGCGGCTCGTATTGGTGTTTATCTTTTTGTTGATTGTATTCGATTTTGTTACTACGGGCTATCTGTATTCTATTCTAAGACCTCGACTTCCATCCATTGTTTTAAAATTAATATCGCTTCTGTTTTACATTGCGACACCCGTACTATTTGCTGTGTTAATACGTACTTTATTTTTTGACTACTACTACGTGCCGACAGCCTCCATGGAAAGAACTATTTCTAAAGGAGAATATGTTCTTACCAACAAGGTAGCCTACGGTTCTCGTATACCCAGAAGTTGGAAAGAGATCCCTGTTTTTGGTAATTTATTTAAATCTCATGTAGACACGATAAACTTCCAACCCTTTACTTCATTGAATCCCTTTAAAGATTATCAAAGAGAGGATATTGTCGTTTTTAAGGCTATTGACCAAATCGATAAGTATTATGTAAAAAGAATCGTTGGTTTACCCACAGACACCCTTCTAATAGCAAATGGGCAAGTTTCAATAAATGGCAGCCTACTTCCCGATAAAGAGCAATACTGCAAAAACTATCTTGTCACCAACACTCTGGGAAAGAGGTCAATAAGAAATTTATCAAATTCAGAATATCGGGTATTTGTGAACGAGGAGGCAAATAAGAACCTAAGCATTGGTCCGGACACAATTACAAAAGGTTCCCGCCTGCTGGGAGGGAGTCAACACCCAAATTGGGATGCGAATAATTATGGACCTCTTATAGTTCCTGGGGAAGGTCTGACTGTGCTAATCAATAAGGAGAATTATCCACTCTACAAGTATATCCTAGAGAATTTTGAGGATTGGCAAACTCCTGTTCCTTCTGGCAATGAAACTAATTTGCATACATTTAAGCAGGACTATGTTTTCGTCTTAGGCGACAACCGAGATGGCTCAATTGATTCTCGTAATTTTGGAGTAGTACCGTTTAATTTTCTTCAAGGAAAAGTAGTTAAAATTATCCGCTGATATGAATTGTCAATTGCACTTTTAGCGCAACTTTTATAAGGTACTTATTCTTAACTTCCATCTATCTTATGATATTATAGGCGGATACCGAAAAGCCAAAAGAGAGTAGGTAGGGTTTAAATACAAACTTATGAAAAGAAAAATGAGAAACTTAGCTGTTGGAATGGGATTACTTGCAAGTGTAGCCATTTTTACTAGCCCTGAGAAAGCCATTGCCCAAGATGAACCTGTTTTTGACATGTTTCTAATGGCTGGACATGATTTTTGCATCGACTTTTGGGTAAATTGCATTGGCTTAGACCCAGTTATTATCGAAACGAATTGATAAGGCCTTATTAAATTAAGAAAATAAGCGCATAGTATTACATATGCGTTTTTTTTTGCTATGAAATTTCAACTATTACTTTTTGTTCTTGTCTTTTTGTGCGGTTGTAAATCAGAGAGTATTGAGCAATCATCAAAGGGCAATTACACTTTAAATTTAAAAACGACGGTTCGTTATAGTATCGATTCGCAGACTTCTCCCTATTATCTCAGGCATCAATACCTGCCGGAAGAAGAAAAATTAATTATTTCAAATACGAACAAGAACGACAAGTCATTAATAGAATTAGATCTGGTTAGTCAGAAATTAAGACGCCTTGCTAACACTAAGGTCGAAGGAGGAGATAATACTTTGGGTAATGGACATTTCTATTATCATAACAAGGACACAATCTTCTTTCTGGGGCCTTACAATCAAACACTATATTTTACCACAGAAAGCGGAGAAATCTACGATCAAATCAAATTTCGAGATGCCAATCCGGATCTCGAGCTGGGCCAAGTCCATTTATTAATGGGTACTAATTCAGGAATATTCGATAACAAGGAATTAACCTTCGTGGTGTTTCCGAGAAATTTGAATTCTAGGAATATGAAAATGGCAGTAAATGACCCCCTTTTTGGTCGGATTAATATCGCTTCCCGCAAGTTGTCAGCACTTCCGCTGAAATATGAACTGGATTATGTGCAACCTGTTCGTTATCCTGGACATTTAACTCCTATTGTTACTTCATCTGCAGAAAAAGGTATTGTGTTTACTTTTCCGACTAGTGACAAAGTTTACTGGTATAAGAATGGGAAATTGGAATCGAAAGAGTTTAAGAGCGATTATTTTGAAAAGTATATACATATGAACGACTATGAAAGAATTATGAATTTTCATATAGAGGCTTTTCAGAATAAGAAATTGCTATACAACCCAAAGCAGAAACGTTATTTCATGTTTATTTCATTAGGAGTTCCTTTGGTTGATCCAGATTCTGGTAACCTGAACGATATGCATTCCAAGCCTTTCGTGATATTAGTCCTTGATGAGAGTCTTGACAAAATTTCTGAGCACCGTTTCGAGGCCAGCACATACAATTTGGGTTGTTCATTTATTAGCAACGATGCTCTTTATCTATCATTAAACAATCCCAACAATGATAATTTTGATGAGGACGCCTTCCAATACGAGGTCTATGAATACGCGAAAATATCTGACTAAGGCTTTTTGGGGTCTTGTTCTTCTGTTCTTTTTAGCCTGTAAGCAGACTGGTGCATATTCCGATATAGCTGCCGATTTCGAGAGTTATTTGAACCATATATCGGGGCAAGAAATTAGTGGTCAAAACGAAATTTATTTGGTATTGCCAATGGATATTTGTCCAAGCTGTCTAGAGAAAATAAAAGGATTACTGGAAGCACAGACTTTTAGAGGGGATCCTTCTGTCTATTTGGTAATGAGTTCCAAAACCAAAAAAGAAGCTAATTTCTTCTTAAACGATGCTTTAAGGGGCAAATATAATATCATCTATGACAAGAGATTTGAAGTGGTGAATACTAGTTTTTACAAAAATTCCATGGTTTATTTCTTTAAGTATGAAGAGGGCAGGTTGAGTCAGTTTTTTTACTTTAACCTAGCGGAGAACTTTGATAGATTTGCTCAACAACTAGGAGGTAGATAAGCTGAGCCCGGAATAAGGTCTAGTTTTAAATTTATACTTTCTAATATCCGAACGGACGTTTTGTTATTAGCTTTAAGCTGAGAGGAAATCAATTAACTTTTGAGTGATAACATGAAACTTCTTATCTTGGTACTTTGTCTGTTAACCTTTATTCTCCTCCCCTGTCAAGTTGTTAATGGGCGAATTACCAAGTGTAATTATTACTCTTCTTAAGTTGCCTAAAATGAAGATCAGCCCCATGTTCAATTTTTATGGATCTTTGATTCCATCTCGTATCACAATAAGTACATGCTATATTGCAGGTTTACTTTTGGTCAGTAGTTGTAAGAATGACCCCAATGCTGCAATCCAGGAAGAACAGCTTTCTAACTTCGACAAAAGTGCTCCGCAAGTACAAATTGTAGCGTTAGAACAGCAAGTTTTTGATAAACAGTTGATATCGAATGGTAAAATTGAATCAAGACAGAAAAGTGAGCTTAGGTTCGAGATCAATGGGCAGATCGCTACAATCAATGTGCGTAACGGCCAAAGAGTGATCAAGGGCCAGCTATTGGCCCAATTAGACAATGCCATACAGATCAATGCAGTAGATAAGGCTCAAATTCAGCTCGATAAGGCCAAAGCCCAATTTGAAGAAGATAAGATCAATTACGGGGCTTCTATGAGCGGACTAGACAATATTCCTGATGAGGTTTTAAAGAATTTAAAACTAAGATCTGGAATGCAAGAGGCCGCCAATGCTTTAAACGAGGCAAAATTACAATTAGGACAGACCTATGTCCGCGCTCCTTTTTCAGGCCTTGTGGCCAACCTTGAAACCCGAGCAGGTGATTATATAACCTCAGCAGATGCGTTTTGTACCTTGGTCGAACAGCAAAATCTGGATGTTGTTTTCGCTGTGCTTGAAGCTGAATTTAACTTTGTTTCGATCGGGCAGGCGATAAATGTTGTTCCGTTTTCTGATGACCAAGCTACATACACTGGTTTAATCACTTCTGTCAACCCCTTAGTAGACGGGAACGGTCTTATCACTATCCGCGCAGCTATAAAAGACGCTGGAAACAGGCTTTACGACGGGATGAATGCCAAAGTGTTTATAAACCAACCTCTAGATAATGTTTTTGTAGTTCCTAAAGAAGCTTTGGTGCTGCGTTCTAACCGTGAGGTGGTGTTTGTCTATGAGAACGGATCGGCAAAATGGAATTATGTAGATGTGATAGCTGAGAATAATTCTCACTATGCGCTTAAACCAGGGAGTTTAAAAGTAGGGGATTCTATAATTGTATCTGGCAATTTAAATTTGGCCCATGATGCTAGAGTCGAGGGTGTATTTAATTCAAACTAATTGACTTTGAGCTTCAAATTAAAATTTATGGGCATTAGCTGTTTCTTGCTATACTTAGCTTGTGGTCCTGATAATTCCCAGAGAGAAGTGCCAATAAAGCCACAATTAACTCGGCAAACAGATAAGATATTTGCGCTTGACAATGAAACCTCGTTCGAGTACTTACAGCCAAACCTGACTGAGCTGAATGACAGTCTTTATTTTACTTTCTTCAACCGCAAAAATCACAGCATCTATGCCTATCATTATGATTCAGGAGTGCTAGTGCATAAGATAGTACTTGACCAAGAGGGTCCTAATCAATTGCCACTAAGGTATGGTCACCTGAGTTATTTTGTGCAAAATTGGGACAGCATTTTTGCCACGAATCTGGATGCCTACTTTATAATTGACAAGTTTGGGGTGGTTAAAGACAAAACAGAATTAACATCACAATCTGGGTTCTTTAAAAGAAAAACCTTTCATCTTGACCAAGCTACTCAACTAAGGGGTGATCAATTGGATTGTGGATTCAGTCAAGTATTGCCAGATCAACAAAAGCCCAATTTCAAGCGAGTTGTATACGATATAAAATCTAAAGAGGTGGTAAAGGTGTATATGGATGAACGCGAGTTAGTATCTGGTTATGACGAGATATTAGCTCGCAATACGGTTACTGCCGAAAACGGTGGAATTAGAAACATGGGTTTTTATATTGTTAGAGATGGTGACCTCTTATACACCAGCTATGAGATAGGAGACAGCATTTATCATTTTAGAAAAGATGAGAA
>Ga0256829_1002071_pt1 | contig 15431 bp, 10 predicted proteins | sample 131447metaG_FD_185979 | JGI IMG/M metagenome (GOLD analysis project Ga0256829, IMG submission 185979) | Hydrothermal vent microbial communities from Lau Basin, Pacific Ocean - 131-447 | ecosystem: Environmental > Aquatic > Marine > Hydrothermal vents | place: Pacific Ocean: Lau Basin | collected...
GTACGATAAAAATACTATTTTCCATATGGTAGGATTGTGAGACGATCTTTGTAGAGTTGTCACTAAGCTCGATGAGGGTGTTTTCAAACTCTTCTATTGTCTGTGTGGAACCATCTACTGTTACTTTCATGTTCTCTGAACTCTCTTGAATTTCACTCATTCCCTGTTGCAGTGATTTAATAGAGAGCGATATTTCATGTGTTGCCTTATGGGTTCTCTCTGCGAGTTTTCTTACTTCATCGGCAACAACAGCAAAGCCACGTCCATGCTCACCCGCGCGTGCTGCTTCTATGGCTGCGTTTAGCGCAAGAAGGTTGGTTTGCTCTGCAATGTCAGTGATAAGATTGATGATAGACGTGATCTCTCCTGCTTGTGATGCAAGTTCTTCTATGCTACTGTTATTTGTCGTCACCTGTTCATTAAGCATATGAAGTTCTTCTACAACATTGTTGATGTTTGTACGTGATTCATTCGCAAGTTCTGAAGCTGTTCTTGTCGCTTGTGTCACCTCTTTGATATTGCCTATATTTGTTTTAAGGTCGCCTTGAATGACTGTTAAAGATTCTGAAACATTGACACTTTTGACACTGAGTTTTGAGTTAAAAGAGTCTCTGAGTGCCTTTTGATGCTCTTGTCGCATAATCTCCACGGCTGCTTTTATATTTTTAATGGCAATACTATACTCTCCTACAAGATCTCCACACTGCATATTTTGAGAAAAGTCTCCATGTGATGCTTTTGATATTGTTGTATTGATACCCTCTATCATCATCTCTACATGAGAGATAAGAAGATGTAGTGATGCTGCCATTTGCCCTAACTCTGTCTCTTTGTCTGTATCAAGACCTTCCTTATGAGAGAAGTCTCCATTTGCAGCTCTGTCCATCAGTGTTTTGAAAACTTCAATGCTGTTTGTAATGGAGCGACTGATTTTTGTTGTAAAAAAGAGTAGAAGGATGATAATTGCAATACTAGAGAGGAGTACAAAGAGCTTATAAAAGTGTATATCTCCGTTCATCATCTCAATACTTTGTTTGAATTCTGTTTTTTTGTTCTGCACAAATGTTTTGAAGTACTTTCTTGACTCTATTGCCAGTGGAGAGAGTGTCTGTTTATATTCTTTAAAGATGGTTTTTGTATGGTTGGTAATATCATCCTCTGAAAGACCACTAATATACTTGTATGCTTGGTTGATGAACTTGAGTGTAGATTTTTTTGACTTTTCTAAGAGTGTTATATCTCCACTTCCTTGTAAAATTCGCTCGAGCTTTTTGAAGTTACGTTCAATGGCGTCAATGTTCTCACGAAGCTCTTTTACATCTTTTGTTTTATTGCCACCGAGCATTACATCCCTATCATTACGACTAATGTAGTTCATACGCTTTTCAATGTCATAAATGGTAAGAGTGGTTTCTATCTCATTATCTTTTAGTTTTGTAAACTCATTTTGCATACTGCTAAGTGCATAGTATGTAAATCCGGCTGCACCTATTAAAACAACAAGTGTCACAACTGTAAGAAGGGACATCTTCTTTTTAATACTTAAATGGTCAAACATATCGCAGATCCTTTGGTGTTTAAAGTGAAAATATTTTAGCATATCCCGCTTCATTCAATATAAAAAATTCAAATAATTAGGAAAAATTGTTATAAAAACGTAACAATTTTTTCGGCTATCTTTTTTATGGAGAGTTGTGGTACAATTTTAGAAATTACATATAATGATAATTCACAAGGAATGCTATGACACTCGCTGAACAGGAGATTAAAAAGTTTGAAGATGACAATTGTGCTGATGATGCTGTATTTTATCAAGCGATGGAAGAGGTTATTTACTCTATAGCACCACTTTTGGAGTCTGATAAAAAATATGCAGAATATGCCATTTTGGATCGGCTGATTATACCTGACAGGATAATAAAATTTAAAGTAACTTGGCTTGATGATAATAATAATATTCAGGTCAATACCGGCTATAGAGTACAATTTAACAATGCACTCGGACCATATAAAGGAGGACTGCGTTTTCATCCTTCTGTAACTGAGGGTGTGTTGAAATTTTTAGGTTTTGAACAGATCTTGAAAAATTCCCTTACCGGACTTCCTATTGGGGGAGCAAAGGGCGGCAGTGATTTTGATCCTAAAGGCAAAAGTGATTTTGAGGTTATGAAATTTTGTGCTGCATTTATGACGGAGTTACATAAATATATTGGACCGCGTATTGATGTACCTGCCGGTGATATAGGAGTTGGTTCTCGTGAAATAGGTTACCTCTTTGGAGAGTATAAAAAAATAACATCGGCATATGAGGGTGCATTGACAGGAAAACCATTCTTCTTCAGTGGTTCTTTAATGCGTCCTGAAGCAACGGGGTATGGAGCTGTCTATTTTACGCAAAGTATGCTTGAAATAGAAAATAAAGAGCCACTTGAAGGCAAGGTCTGTACTGTAAGTGGAGCTGGAAACGTCGCGTTGCATGCCATAGAAAAACTTCAAGATATTGGGGCTTTAGTGGTAAGTTGCTCAGACTCTCGTGGGACAATTTATGATGCCAGAGGGGTAGATTTGGAATTGCTTAAAGATATTAAGCTCAAGCGTCGTGCCTCGCTTGAAGAGTATTGTAAAGTACATAATGAAGGAAAGTATATTCCACTGAGCGAGTATCCAAAGGGAGGGCATGCAGTGTGGGAAATTCCATGTTACGCTGCGTTTCCGTGTGCTACACAAAATGAGCTGACAGAGGTAGATGCCCAAGCACTTGTAGCAAATGGCTGTGTAAGTGTAACAGAAGGTGCAAATATGCCTTCAACGCCTGAAGCGATAGAACTTTTACAAGCACATAAGGTCTGTTTTGCACCGGCAAAAGCGGCAAACGCAGGTGGTGTTGCTGTAAGTGAGTTTGAGATGAGTCAAAATGCTTCCATGAGCAAGTGGAGCTATGCAAAGGTGGATGAAAAGCTCAAAGAGACAATGCAGATGATATGTAAACGTGTCGCACTTACTGCAAAAGATTATGGAGTAGAAGGCAACTATGTTCACGGTGCGAATATTGCAGGGTTTAAGAAAGTTGCTGATGCTATGATAGCAGAGGGGATATAGTGTTGCGACAAAGATTTCTGCTCCTATTGTTGTTTTTTACCCTTCCATTCATGCTAAACGCAGCAGCTGCGTTTAAGTACTCCCCTTTCATAGATGAGCAGATAGCTCTTACAATAAAGATGAATGATGCAAATCTGACACAAAAAGAGATAGTGTCGCTGGTAAAAGAGCAGGAGTCGATGTACGAGCAACAGCTCTATGATCTCATGGCAAACAAAGCATCCTATGTTAATAGTTTAGGTAATTTTGATGCGAAAATATTCTCTTTGAAAAAAATTATGGCTATTAATAAGAGGGCAGGGAACAACTATGCTGTTTTGCGCGATGAAGTTCTCCTCAAATCATACAAATTCGTCCAACGCCAGCAGTTACTGATTAAAAAACTTCTTGAAGCCTTAAATCTCGCAAGTGTGCAGGAATACGAAAAGAGACTCAACAAGCTTATTGTCGAAGAACAAGAACAGATAGCAAAACTCTATGATAAAGATTACACACCCTATCTGAAACTTGATGCGAGTTCATCTCATATTATCCGGCAGTTACAGGAGAATATTCGTGAATTTTACGCTTTACAGGACATAAATACCGATTTTGTCGGTTACATATATAAATTTGAAAATAAAATGTACCGTTTAAATAAGTACTCCAAGTACCATATTATCAAACTGGTCGTCTATCTTAAATCTTTTGCCTTGGTACGTGAAATAGATGCGATTTTAGATAATTATAATCTGAGTATTGTGAAGATTTTCATAATTACTATGATGACTCTGTTTATTTATCTGTTTCGTACTATTGTCTATGCATTTATACAAAAAAGTTTTTCAAAGATTGAGATGTTGGCCAAATATTCAGATATTTTACTCTCAAAACTCAAACGTGCCATTGAATCTCTTGTCCTAATTATAAATCTTAATATCATCATATATGTACTCAACGATTTTAGCAATGACCCTTTGCTTGCTAAAATCTTTAACATTATTTATGGGGTATATTTTACGGCAATTGTCTATATCTTTATCAATGCACTTGCAGCAATTAAGGTCAGTACTCTGGATGCACAACAGACAGGGGTTAAAAGTGAACTTATCAATGTTGGGCTGAAGATTATCAATTTTATCATAGTTATCATCGGTCTTTTGATTGTGCTCTATCTTGCCGGTGTTGACCTGACAGCAGTGCTTTCTGGTCTTGGTATTGGTGGTTTTGCTGTTGCGTTTGCGGCAAAAGATACCATCTCTAACTTCTTTGGTACACTTTCAGTACTTTTTAGTGAGGTCTTCTCGCAAGGTGACTGGATAGAAATAGACGGACAAGAGGGTGTTGTCGTAGAAATAGGACTACGTGTAACGACATTGCGTACTTTTGATAATGCACTTATTGCAATTCCAAATGGAACTTTTGCTGCAAAAGAGATAAAAAATTGGAATAAAAGAAAGCTTGGACGTCGCATTAAAATGTCTTTGGGTGTGAAGTATGATTCAAAAAAAGAGGATATTGTAAACGCAGTCGAAGCGATTCGTGAGATGTTGCGTAAGCACCCTGATATTGCTAGTCAAAACACAAAATATGAGTACAAAGATTTTCGCCACTCTGCGCGGCTGGTCTCAAAAGAGGATTTACAGGGTATAAAAAAGACACTTTTGGTATATCTTGACGAATTCGACTCTTCAAGTATTAACATTCTTGTCTACTGTTTTTCCAAGTCTGTTGAGTGGGAAGACTGGTTACGCGTCAAACAAGATGTAATGGAGAAGATTATGGATATATTTGAAGAAAACAATCTGGAATTTGCATTTCCATCACTCTCTATTTATGATGAAACGCAGCAGAGTAAAAAAGAGCTTCCTTAGAGGATGTTGTGGCTGATATATATCCATCCTTGCCACAACGCTGCAGCAGAGATACCTGCTGCAAAACCTGCTATGACATCATCTCCCATAACTCCTATGCCTCCTTTTGCTTCTCTGTCTATTCTGCCAATGATAGAAGGTTTTGTGATGTCAAAATAGCGAAAGAGAATAAAAGAGAGAAGTGACTGTATCAAAAAACCGTTGTTTAGATGAAAAATCTCACTTGGAGCAATAGTGAGTGCCGGTGCAATGCTTAGAGCTATCCATATTCCTACCAGTTCATCGATGACAATTCTCTGATCATCATGTTTCGCTCCGGCTGCTTCTTGCGCATTAATGATTTTGATGGCAATGACAGTGATAAGCAGTGCTGCTAAGAAGAGCGTAGTTGTATCAAAATAGAGTAATATTGCCATACCCAGCGGCAGGGAGACAAGAGTGCCCACTGTTCCAGGTGCTTTTGGTGAGAGTCCACTGTATCCGACAGTGAGGAAAAACCAGTTCATATTTTTGTTTCCTTATGTAAGAGAAGTTGTTTGGTAGAGCTTCATCAGCTCAAGATAGAAATCTTTTTCGGTATGCTCTTCTAAAAGACCTTTTACTGGGAAAGTGTCATAGTAGAGCTTTTCAACATTTTTAAAACGTTTCGGAAAGAGTTTTGAAAGTAAAAAGGCAGAGATCTCCTTGCGCATTAAAACAGCCGGAGGCAGTAGCCCCGCTTCTAAAAGCTCTAAAATAGAGTCGGCATGATAGGAGATTTGGTGGTGTTGTCCGTGTGGACAGGTGTTTTTGCTGACAAGGGTTTTACACTCATCGCAATAGACATACTCACTGGCGACATGTATCTCTATGTCTATCCCTGTTACCCTGTCGATGATAGACTTATTGGAATTACAGTCATAGAACATTCCAAGTCCTGCGTGGTTACGCCCAATAGTAAGTCTGTCACAACCGTAGTTCTTTGCAACAATGGCATCGATGATAATCTCATTGTACCCTGCAAAGATGTAGCTGTTTTCAAGAGGAATGATAATAACCCTGTTCTTTGGTAGAAAGTTGTTTATAAAATACTCCAAAGCCTCTTTACGTACTTCATATTGTAAGTTAGCACTATCATAGGGTTTTAGTAAAAAGATGACGAGCAGGTCAGTATCTTCGAGGCTCTGTCGAATGAGTCGCTCATGTGCACGATGCAGCGGATTTGCTCCCATCATCAAGGAGCTAGTATGTTTTGCATCTATACGTTTTTTAGCTTCTTCGATTTTTATTTTATTTTTGTTTTTTGTTTTGTGAAGTATTTCATACTGACCGCTGAGAGCCCATTGACCGATTCTTTTAATGGTCGCCATGACACCCGGATGGCTCAAATCATCAGTGCCATAGATATGCTTGACCCGCTCTTTTGGGTCTATCTGAAATGTTTCATCGACCTTTAGGGTAGCAAATTCTCCGCCATCGCAAATAATGCTTATCTCTTCACCTACTTCAAGGGAGGCAATGAGCTCTTCGTTTTTTTTACCAGAGGGTGCAAGTACAAATGGAAAAGGGAATGATTGGTTGTTAATAAGTCCTGTGCGCAAGACTTCGGCAGACTCCGATTCACTCATGAGTTTTGTAACAGGAGAGAGTAAGCCTTCACTTACAAGCTCAAGTACAGATGCTGCCTCTTTATCGATATAGAGAGTTCTATTTTTTCTTGATGATGTCATATTTTTTTCTTTTTTCCCATAAGCTTTTGCGGCTTATACCAAGCTTTTTAGAGAGCTCAGTGTCAGGATATTTATCTTGATAATTGAGTACGATGAACTTAACATAATCTTCTATAGGAAGTATTTCACCCTTATCAAAGACACTCTTTTCACTCTCTATCTCAAGTACGGGAAAGGAGACATCTTCGATTTTGTCACAGCTGGAGACAATAGCTTTTTTCCCTGCTATCAAATCACAAAAGAGCTGTTTATCCGCTTTTTTAAGTGTATGGTAGTCAATAATATAGGCAATGGAATTTTGTGGAAGATGGGAGATGTCTGCGAGTGCCTTGGAATCGCTCAAAGAGATGAAATGGATAGGCAGATCCTGTGCTTTTGCATATTCATAGGCAAAGGCATCACTGTATTTTTGAAAATTAGATGATATAAAAAGTGGCAGCTCAATATCTTCTATGGACTGCTTATGGTCGATAGATGCGAAATTATGCTCAAGATACTTCTCGTAGGCCTCATTTCTGCGTTTGAGCTTTTCATAGTCTTGATAGTGGTCTATTTTTCTAATGAGTTCTTCTATCATAAAAGGTTTTAATATGTAGTCTTTTGCTCCTGCACTGAGTGGTTTGGATACGGTATCGTTACTGATGTATGAGACCATCAAAATAACAATGGAGTTTTTAAAAGTTTCGATAACAGGAGTAAAATCTTGACCGTTTATATTTGTAGAGAGAAGGACCACATCGTAGTTCTGCCCTCTTATGGCGTCTTTTGTGGAGGTACACATCTCACAGTTGTGTCCGAGTTCTCCAAGTTTGGTAGCAATACTCTGTGCCAAATAGACTTCGTTTTCTATAATTAAGATCTTCAATTTTTCTTCCAGTTAAAATATTTTAAATTTGCATTGCTTATGACTGCAACACCTTCACTGCGACCAATAAAGCCAAGCTTTTCAGTTGTAGTGGCTTTGACGTTTACACGCGCCTTGTCGATGCCGAGTATCTCAGCAATGACTTTTTTCATCTTCTCTTTATACTGGTTCAATCGTGGTTTTTGTGCTGCAATGGTAATGTCAACATTGATGATTATAAAGCCGTAATTGGTCAGTATTCTTACCACACGTCGCAGCAGCTCTTTTGAATCAATACCTTTGTAGGCATCGTCATTATCAGGGAAAAGCATTCCAATATCGCCCATGCCCGCTGCACCTAAGAGCGCATCTATCAGAGAGTGCAGTGCGACATCCCCATCACTGTGTGCTTTAAAACTGTATGGAACATCGATCTTTATGCCACCAAGGTACATAATACCCTCATCATCAAAAGCATGGACATCAAAACCATTGCCGCTGAGCGTGTCAGATGAAGGCCCCTGAAGACAAGGAAGCTTATTGAGATCATGGATATAGGTGATTTTGTGTGCATCCTCATCTCCTGTGACATAAGCGCGTGAGCCACCATACGCAACGATAGCACTGCTTTCATCTGTAAACTCTTCTTCTGTAGTAAGGGCTGCTTTGAGAATGTCTGTTTTTGAGAGTTGTGGCGTTTGAATACGTTTTACTTTATCTCTGTCTATGGTTTTATCATCATAAACTATGGTGTCTGTGACTTTAAGAAAAGGAACCACAGAGTCGTAGTTCTCTTTTTCTTTAAATATACGTTCTAACAGTCCATCTGTGATGCATGAACGTGCAACATCACTGACAAGTACATAGGGAGTATTGACAAGATGAAGTGCATTCTTTAACGATTGTTGTCGTGTTACGCCACCTTGCACAAATTCATAATCTGCATAGTTTTGCATAAAAGCAATGTCTTCTTTAGACGCGACAATGATGATTTTGTCAAATCGCTGCGTTTGGGAGAAAGTATCTGCTACAAATTGCCACAATGGTTTATGATTTATTCTTAACCACTGTTTTTTCACACCCATATCAAAACGACTTGAGCTCCCCGCTGCTAACAAAACAAGTGTTGAATCTGACAAAGAGTCTCCTATATCTATCGAAGTGTTACGAAATTATACACTTAAAAAGCTTTTTTTTATCTTGAATGTGTAAATTAGTCACTTTAAAATTCAAATATTCCATAAAGAATAGTATCAATTATAAGGCTTTATATTAGATTAACTTTATTTGATTATATTTCCATCATATAAATAGATATACAAGATAAAATATTGAGGAGAAACTTATGAGATCTTCATGGGTAAAAGAGCGTGAAAATGATGCTGTAAGAACACAGATGTATTACGCTAAACAGGGCATAATCACACAAGAGATGGAATATGTCGCAAAAATAGAAGATTTATCTCCTGAACTAGTTCGTAGTGAAATAGCTCGCGGTAGATTGATTATACCAGCAAATATAAACCATACTTCACTTGAGCCAATGGCAATAGGAATCGCAAGTAAATGTAAAATAAATGCGAATATCGGTTCTTCTGCTATTGCTTCAGATGTAATGGGTGAAGTTGAGAAGATGGAAGTCTCTCAACACTATAAAGCAGATACTGCAATGGATTTAAGTACAGGTGGTGATTTGGATGAAATCAGAAAAGCGGTCATCAACGCGTCTAAGATTCCTATCGGTACTGTGCCTATCTATCAGATACTGCATGATGTAAATAACAAAATAGAGGACCTGACCATTGATGTAATGCTTGAAGTTTTAGAACGTCAGGCAAAACAGGGTGTTTCGTACTTTACTATTCATGCCGGTTTCTTGCTTGAGACAATGCCAAAAGTTGCAAAACGTAAGATGGGAATCGTCTCTCGTGGTGGTTCATTGATGGCTGCATGGATGATGCACTACCATAGAGAGAATCCTTTTTACACTGCGTTTGATGATATTTTAGATATCTGTGCAAAGTATGATGTCTCTCTTTCACTTGGAGATTCACTCCGTCCTGGTTGTTTAGCTGATGCCTCTGATGATGCACAACTTGGTGAGTTGAAAGTTCTAGGTGAACTTACACTCAGAGCATGGGAGAAGAATGTTCAGGTAATGATTGAAGGTCCGGGTCACGTTCCACTCAATCAAATCGAGCGCAATATGAAAATACAGCGTGAACTTTGTCATGAAGCGCCTTTTTACATTTTAGGGCCGCTTGTTACTGACATTGCAGCGGGGTATGATCATATATCTTCTGCGATCGGTGCAGCTGTCGGTGGATGGCACGGTGCAAGTATGCTCTGTTATGTAACACCAAAAGAACACCTTGGTCTTCCAAACGCAGATGATGTACGTGAGGGTATCATTGCTTATAAAATAGCAGCACATGCAGCAGACATTGCTCGTGGACGTAAAGGTGCAAGAGATGTAGATGATGCGATGAGTGATGCGCGTTATACATTCGACTGGGAAAAACAGTTTGAGCTTGCGCTCGATAGTGAACGTGCTCGTGAGTACCATGATGAGACACTCCCTCAAGATGTATTTAAAGAAGCAGAGTTCTGTTCAATGTGTGGACCGAAATTCTGTTCTTATAAAATCACACAAGAGATAATGGATAATCCTGATGCCATAGCGCAGATTGCTGAAGATGCAAAAGCGAAAGAGGCTGAAGAAGAAGCGGCGCTTTTAGCTTAAAATTTCTTGTAAAAGAAATTGATTTCAAATAAGACAATATTTGTCTTATTTAGATATGATATATTTCGAAAATGAAAAAAAATTTTAAAAAGGAAATAACAACCAATGACTGAAGAAAATGTAAAATCAGCACTTTCAAAAGTTATGTATCCGGGTTTTACCAAGGATATTGTAACTTTTGGTTTTGTTAAAGATATAGTTGTAAATGGTAATGATGTAAGCGTAACAGTTGACATTACATCAAGTGCTCCAGAAGTGGCACAACAAATTAAAGATGAAGCTACGGCTGAGTTGATGAGAGAGGGTGCAGAGAACATCACTGTAAATGTAAAAGCACCGCAAATGCCAAGAGAGAGCTCTTCTCACGGTAAAAACATCGCACCGCAGATCAAAAACTTTTTGATGGTAAGTTCAGGAAAAGGTGGAGTTGGTAAATCAACTACATCAGTGAATATCGCTATCGCACTTGCACAACAAGGGAAAAAGGTAGGTCTTTTAGATGCAGATATTTATGGGCCAAATGTACCTCGTATGCTCGGTGTTTCTGATGTGAAACCTGAAGTAAACGGTAACAAAGTACTTCCTATTAAGGCATATGGCATTGAAGTAATGTCTATGGGTTCACTGATGGAAGAGGGTCAATCGCTTATCTGGCGTGGTGCGATGATCATGAAAGCGATCGAGCAATTCTTACGTGACATTTTATGGTCAGAGTTAGATGTACTTGTTATTGATATGCCACCGGGAACTGGTGATGCACAACTCACTCTCGCGCAGTCTGTGCCTGTAACAGCTGGTCTTACAGTAACGACTCCTCAGGGCGTTTCACTTGATGACTCTCGTCGTTCACTTGATATGTTCAAAAAACTTAACATTCCTATAGCAGGTATAGTTGAGAATATGAGCGGATTCATTGCACCGGATACCGGTGTTGAGTATGACATCTTTGGAAAAGGGACTTCTGAGCCTATGGCAGAAGAGTTTGACACGAAAGTTATCGCTGAGATTCCAATCGAGCCTGCAATCAGAACAGGTGGGGATGAAGGGAAACCTATCACTTTTGTAGCACCTACAAGTGAATCAGCAAAACGTTATTTACAAGCTGCTGAGTCTATCTGGGCGACCATTGAAGAGATTAATGCAAATGGTGGAGTAGATAACCAAGCTGTCCAACCAACTACACCTCCAGGTGTAAGTGCATGCTCAACTGGCGGTGCAGCTGCTGGTGGACAAGCACAAAGCAGTGGCGGAGGATGCGGCTGCCACTAGTCTTTGTATAGCGTAACACCCTTTGAGGGTGTTACGCTTTTTTTTCTTTTTATCCTATCTTAACTCACTGTTTTCTGCCATATCTTCTGTATAGCGTACTATCTTATTACGACCCGTTGTTTTGGCTACATACAGAGCTGTATCTGCTAGCTTGATACATTTCCAGATACTATCTGCATCTGTTGGAAAAATGGAAATACCTATACTCATTGTCTTTTGCATTGTCTCACCTGTGCCTACATCAAAAATTGTTGCAGCAAATGCAGAATGGATTTTTTTGGCAACTTTGAGTGTTCCCTCTTCGCTTGCATTATGCAGGAGTACAACAAACTCCTCTCCTCCATAACGTATTGCCAAATCTGATTCACGTATATTTTCACGGAGAACTTTACCAATAGCCACTATGACTTTGTCTCCCACATCATGTCCATAGGTGTCATTTACCATTTTAAAGAAATCAACATCAATCATCAATATGCTGTAATTTTCGCGTTCTCGTTTTACTTGACCGGCAAACGTTTCTATGAACTCTTCTAAAAATCTTCTGTTGTAGAGTCTTGTCATGGGATCACGGAGTGAATTTTCACGTAGTTTGGCAGTTAAAAGTTTACTCTCTATCACAGGTTTTGCAGCTTCGAGATAGTTTCTTATACTTGCAATATGGGAGTTCACCTCTGTAAGCTCTGAAGCATTTTGAGCATGGATAGTGAGTACAAGAGAGAATTCATCATTGACATTGAATGAAATACAGATGTACTCTTGTGAATGGTGCTCACACTCTTTGCAAAGATTTTCAAAATCACTTGAGATGACTTCAGAGTTCGTTCTAAAAGCACGGCATACATGAGCTGGTTTGTGATCTTGTGTTTCGTAGAGAATATCACAGCTTGATTTTTGCGTAGAGTTATAGATAAGGTGCATCGTGTCTTTTGTGGCATTGATCTCATAAAAGGAGAAATTATGCAGCTTGTATTTGTTGGTTAGAACCTGTATAAACCTCTCATATATCATCTCCTTGGAAGTATCAAGTTCAATCGTCTTTTTAAATTTATAGATGTCAGAGAGCTCCTGAATAATATTTTTTGCTTCTTGGAGTGGATCAGCTGCAGTAATGCACCCTTGAGGGATAAAAGTAGAGAGGTTGTATTTAATATCGCCAAAAGTACTCTGCATTTTACTAAAGAGGGTATTGAGTTGGTTGACAATCTCTTTTGGAGCATCTTGTTTTATCCGTGTGGAAAACTTGTGGGTAAAGTCTCCTCTGTAAGCTTTTTTAATGCCTTTTTGCATATCTTCAAAGAGATCCATATAGGGAGAGACAAAGTAGTTGATAAGCAGTAGTGCAATCACAATAAACACTAGGTTTATACCTAATATTTTTACGATGGTATAGACACCCGAGCTGCGCATTGAGGAGATATCAAACTCCATGCTGACGGCACCGAGCGTTTCACCCGGTTTCACATCATGACAGGAGAGACAATTTATACTATTTGATACAGTTGCATTATAGGGAACAGAAACACGTAAAATTGTCTCTTCTGTTGTTTCTGTGATTTTTTTAACGATTTTACCACTACTAAGTGCCTTCTCATCAATATCATCACGTATGATTTCACTATTAAAGCCCTTTCCATATTGTTTAATGACATTTGGAGAGCGCACTATCCAGAGTTTTTTTATTTTATTGTTATTGGTTGAGATTTGATTGAGGAAGTACTGGCGCTTATCCATAATACCATTGACCATATGTGCAGTAAGCCCGTCCTTAACAATGTCAGCAGTCATTGTTGCTTTTTGGGTAGCACTTTTTATACTGTATTCACGGAAGTTTAGAGAGACATTGACTATGGTAGCTATACCAAGAAGTAGCAGCATACCTGTCACGAAGAGAAGAAGTTTTGTTTTTGTATTCATAATCCCCACTTATACTATAAGGTGTTGTCCCTATAATAACGCAGTGCGGATTAATCTGTTATAAAACTACTCTACAGTAACACTTTTTGCAAGGTTTCTCGGCATATCTACATCGTTTCCAAGACGTATAGAAATTTCAAGAGAGAGGAGTTGTACCACAAGCATCATCTCAAAAAACTCAAGCATGTAATGTTCGTGTTTTTTTGTTTTTATAAAGTCATCTGCTTTATCAAACTCTATTGGAGAGATGGCACAGATGGTAGAGTCCCTTGCACTCAGTTCCTCCGCGTTAGAGCGTGATTTTTCATATAACAGATGCTCAGGAAGAAGAGCAATGGTAAAGAGCTCAGGGTCTGCTAGTGCAATAGGACCGTGTTTCATCTCGCCACTTGGATAACCCTCAGCGTGAAGGTAAGAGATCTCTTTGAGCTTGAGCGCACCCTCGAGTGCAAGTGGATAGAACAAATCACGTCCGATAAAGAAAAATCCATGACCATGAAGATATCTTTTTGAGAGGCGCTTAATACGCTCATGCATCGCATCTTCAACGATGACGCTTTTTGGTACTTCACGTAAAACAGCGATCTGTGCAGCAATCTCCTCTGTAGAGAGTGTGTTGTTGCGTTTAGCCAAGTAAAGAGAGAGCAGCCAAAAAACAACTACCTGTGTTGCAAAGGCTTTTGTCGAAGCAACACCTTTTTCAATCCCTGCACGTGTTAAGATGCTGGCATCTGCGATTCTAACCATAGAAGAGTTGTCAACATTACAGATAACAAGTGTCTTTAGTCCCGCTGCTTTTGCCATTTTCAGTGTTTCGAGTGTATCTGCTGTCTCACCACTTTGGGAGATAACGACAAAAAGTGTGTCTGTTGTCATAATAGGCTCGCGGTAACGGAATTCAGAAGCAACTTCAACAGAAGTTTTTACTTTTGCATGTCTCTCAAACATATATGAAGCTGTTAGTGCCGAGTGGTACGATGTCCCACAGGCGCAGAGTTTTATCTCATTGATGCCTGCAAACAACGAGGAGTCTATCTCATCAAGAACGACACTGTCTTCACTTAAACGCCCAAGGAGCGTGTCTGCTATGACAGTACTTTGCTCATAAATCTCTTTTTCCATAAAGAAGCGGTAGCCGTCTTTTTGTGCGGAGAGCTTGTTGGTTGCGAGTTTTGTAAAGTGCGGCTCTTTTTTATTGCCATTTTTATCGAAGATGACAATTTCATTTGCATTGACATAACCATAGTCGCCATCTTCAAAGTAATTTACATCAGAACACTGTCCAATGAGAGGAGTATCTGAGGATGCAAAGTATTTTTCATTCTCTACATTTATACCCATAAGCATAGGTGAACCATTCTTGGCAAAGAATATAGTGTCGGGCTCTGCTTTTGTGACAAGTAAAATGGCATAAGCACCTTCAATCTCAGAGATGGTCTTTTTAAATGCTTCAAAACTGTTCGCAGCATCTTTTTGATTTTTCTCAAACTGATGCACTATGACTTCCGTATCGGTTTGGCTTAAAAAAGTGACACCTGCATTTTGGAGCTCTTTTTTCAGTTCGGCATAATTTTCTATGATACCGTTATGTACGACATAAGAGCTCTCACCGATGTGTGGATGGGCATTGAGCTCTGTTGGTTTTCCGTGTGTCGCCCAACGAGTGTGACCAATTCCGGCTGCGAATTTGTCTGTAGTAAAACTTTCTGTTTTTTCTTCAAGATTAACAAGTTTTCCGACTGCCTTAAAACTTGAAAACTCTCCATCACTTAAAACTGCGATCCCTGCAGAGTCATACCCTCTGTACTCAAGCTCTTTTAAGCCCTCAAGTAGTATCTCTTTCGTGTTCTTTTGCCCCAAATAACCTACAATACCGCACATATGCTTCCCTTATTTTTTACTGTTAGATAATGATTTGTAAATGTTCTCGACATTATTACATACTTTATTTTGTTTTTCTATTAAAAAGCTGTCACGTACTTTATATTTGCTCGAGT
>Ga0256829_1002072_pt1 | contig 15422 bp, 16 predicted proteins | sample 131447metaG_FD_185979 | JGI IMG/M metagenome (GOLD analysis project Ga0256829, IMG submission 185979) | Hydrothermal vent microbial communities from Lau Basin, Pacific Ocean - 131-447 | ecosystem: Environmental > Aquatic > Marine > Hydrothermal vents | place: Pacific Ocean: Lau Basin | collected...
CCTAAAGGGACTTCATTGAGATTTTTGCTATACTACAATTTTAGAATATAAAAGGATTTAACGAAGTTATGGCAGCATTTAAAGAACATGTCAATGTAGCAACAATCGCAGTAGGAATATTTGTAATAACACTTTATAATGGAGGTTTTTTGACAGTATATCAGGCTTTAACAGCACTTTTTATAGGCTTAGCTGGAGGACTTTTTCCCGATCTTGATTCTGACAACTCAAAACCTTTACAAGGTATTTTTAAAATAGTTTCCATTATTTTTCCATTACTTATACTTCTTTCATTTTTCCCTATAATGTCAATTTTAAAAACGATATTAGCTTGGATCTCTTTTAGTATCCTTCTGCGTATTACCTTTTTTAAATTCTTTTTACACATAACTCACCATCGTGGTATTTTTCACTCTATTCCTATGGCAATATTTGTGGGAGAAGTAACCATTTTAATTGCACACTATGTCGTTAAAACAAATTGGCAATTAGCAACGATATATGGTATTATCATCTTTTATGGATTTATCATCCATTTACTCCTCGATGAAATTTACAGTATCAATGCCTTTGGGATAAAGATGAAAAAATCTTTCGGAACAGCTTTAAAATTTTATGATAAAAACAACCTTCTTGGAACAACTATACTCTACCTTTTAGCTATATCAATTTACTTTTTCTTTATGCCAAATATCCACAAAATAGTTCTTGATATATATCATTTATTACTTCAGCAGTACATAAGTTAATGAAAAGAGAAATCACTTTTCATACGGATATTTTTCTTTAATGAAAAAATATTGATATATTCTATCTTCTCTATCTCATACTCTTTTGTCATTTTGGGGAGTTTGATGGTAAATTCATCTCCTACTTCTTTGCCTAAAAGTGCTTTTGCTATGGGTGAGTGCATAGAGATAAGTCCATTTTCAGGTTCACTTTCTAAAACACCACATAAAGTATATCGTTCTTCTTCATCAGTTTGCATATTTGTGACGACAACACTGCTCCCAAAACTAACCTTTTTATGAGAATGTAAAGCAGGGTCTATAACCACAGCATTTTGTATCATTTTGTTGAGATAAAATAAACGTTTATCTATAAAACGCAGTTTCTCTTTTGCAGCATGATAATCTGCATTTTCACTCCTGTCACCCTGAGCAGCTGCTACAAGCTTTTCTTCCGCTGTTTTTGGTTTCTCTACTTCTAGTAAAAATTTAAACTCTTCTACAAGCTTATCATAGCCCTCAAGGCTCATAGGTTCTTTCAAATTAGTTTTCAAACCCTATGATATAGTATGTCTCTTTCTTCTCTACTTTTTCAACTTTGACTTTAAATTTATTACTAAAATGGTTTACTTTTTCATGTGCTTCTGCTGCTATTTCAGGAGTATGCGACTCTATTTTTATCTTGAAGTAATCATTACTATTAGAGAGGGCCACATAGGCATTATCCACTTTTAAATGGTCGTGTAAATCCATAATATGCTTTTGGATTTTATCGTACCCAAGTGTATTTTCTTCGATTCTTTTGAGTTGTGTTAATAGTGCCTCATTTGGTTTATACCCTAGTTGCGTTAGCATCGCATCTCTATACATTTGTATCCTTTTTAAAATATTTCAAAAATAATATCAGTTTTTTGTAAATATTAAGCATATATTTACCTCTTATGACTATAATTGTAACAGAAACTAAATCAACTCAAAAGAGAGACTATGACAGAAGAAATACTCAAAAAAATCAAACAATTACCACCACTTCCAGAATCGGCAATGCAAATTGAAGCCGTTTATCAAGATCCAGATAGTAGTTTTAATGATATGGTTAAGATTTTAGAAAAAGACCCTCTTTTAACAGCAGACATCTTAAAAGCAGCAAATTCACCACTTTATGGCTTTTCACGTGAAATCAACGCTATCAGTCAAGCTGTTGGTCTTTTTGGTATGGGAACTGTACGTGGTTTTGCCCTTGCTTCCATAGTAAAAAAGAGCTTTACATTAAATCTTGCACCCTATGGAATTAACAACGATATGTTCTCTGCACTTTCTAAAAAACAACATGGTTTGATGACTGCATGGTGTTTAAGAAAAGAGAATCGTCTTTTAGGTGTGCTTTCTCCTGCTGCATTTCTTGTTGAAATAGGAAAAGTACTCATTGCACAGCAAATTGTTGCAGATGGAAAAGAGGAAGAATTTCGTGATGCTTTAGCTGAACTTGGAGATGTTGAAGCGGCAGAACAAGCAATAGTCGGTGTACAAACTCCTGAAGTAAGTGCAACAATTTTTGAACAGTGGAAATTTGAAACAAAACTTGTTGATGTTTTACGAAACTGCCAAACTCCAGAAAAAGCACTAGAAGAGGACCAACGTCCTGCGCAAATCTTACATGTTGTGCGTGTTGCTGTGCCTATCAACGGAAAAGTAACAGATGCAAGTGTAGCTGCAGCTCAAGAGCTTATTAGCAAATATAATCTTGATATGGAAAGCTTTGAAAAAGCTATAGAAAACGCAAGATAAACTTCATTTGAAATCTCTACTTATTAGACTCACTCATGGTTTGAGTGAGTTAGACATCGCCCCACAAGAAGCACAACTTATTCAAACATGGCTCCAAAAAAAATACCTCACAAAAACAGACACAAGCTATAAGTTTCACTCAAAATACCGTGCAGGAAGTTTAGGACTGGTACAAAAAGGCACGGCATATCTTCATGTGATTGGAGAAAATGTCCGTGACTTATTTATAGGTGAAAATGATTTAGGCACAGCCTTAGAAGGTGACCTCATCATTGCACAAAGAATCTTAGGTAAACGCGGAACCCCTAGTGCAAAAATCGCTGAAATTGTTGGAAGAGAGCAAAGTTACAGTGTTGCTTACATCATCCAAAAAGAGGGACATAAAGCTTTAGTTGATTTAAAAACAGAGTACCCCATCGGAGCAGAGCTTACACAAGAGGAACTTGCAACTCATAAAATAGGGGATGTCTTTAAGATTGACAATCAAGAAAATAGTGTTTTAGAAAAACTTGGAAATATCAGTGACCCTCTCGTTGATGAACGCATTGTGCTTGCACAATTCAACAAACATGACGCCTTTGAAGAGGATGTCTTAGAAATCGCAAAATCATTCCCACCAGTAGATGCAAAAAAATACCCAAAACGCAAAGATTTAAGAGATTTAGCCTTTTGTACCATCGACCCTGTGACTGCAAAAGATTATGATGATGCCATCTACTATGACCATGAAAACACAACACTTTATGTGGCTATTGCCGATGTGAGTGAGTATGTTAAGCCTTTTGGAGCTTTAGACAACGAAGCAATTTATAGAAGTTTTTCTATCTACTTACCCCATCGTTCCATTCCTATGCTGCCACGACAACTCAGTGAAACACTCTGTTCCTTGCAAGCAGATGTCGATAGACTTGCATTTGTCTTTGAAATGCAACTCGATGTAAATAGCCTAGAAGTTGTGCATTCACAAGTCTATGAAGCGATTATCCATTCTCAGCGACGCTTTAACTACGAAGAGATAGATGCTTTTTTCACAGGAAGATTAACAGCCCAAAATACAAAAGAAAAAGCTATCTTTGAAGATTTAAAACATCTCCGAGTGCTGACAGATATGCTTCGAGCTAAACGTCTTAAAAAAGGGTATGATTTTCACTCAACTGAGATACAAATGCAACTCGACGAAAAAGGTAATCTCCTCGCAACAGAAGCATCTCAAGAGACTCCTTCTCATGCCCTCGTTGAAGACTGTATGCTTTTAGCCAACAAAGCAGCAGCGGCACAGTTTGAGCGAGGTATCTTTAGAATCCACGAAGCGCCTTCTCAAGCAAAACTCCAAAAACTCTACCAAGAACTTGCTGGAATTGGGATGAACATCGACATCAAAGAGACACTCAAAGAGACCATTAACGACATTCAACAACAAGCGCGCGATATGGACTTAAGAGAAGATGTTGATACCCTCATCATCCGCTCTCAGATGCAAGCACGCTATGCACCACTTAATTCAGGACACTTTGGACTCGGCTTTGAAGCCTATACTCATTTCACTTCACCTATTCGTCGTTACTCTGACCTCATTGTGCATCGACTCATAAAAGCAATCAATGCAGGCGATACACAAGAGGGTTCTTATGTTTTACGTAACATTGAATCTTTAAGTATGACCATTAGTGAAAAAGAGCGAGAAGCAAGTACTATTGAAGTGGAATTTATGGCACGGAAATTTGCTCGTTGGGCAGAACAGAACATAAACAAAGAGTTTCAAGCGAAAATTGTCGCCACCGATATGGAGATAAAAGCAGACTTAAATGACACTATAAAAGGAGCAAGACTCAACATCACATCTTTGGACAGTGTTGTACTTTTTGAAAATGTCACGGTGAAGATAGAGAAAGTTGATATTGCAAAAGCGAAAATTTTTGCAAGTGTTGTGGGCAAGGAAGATGTATAAAAATGAGCTAGATAAGGCAATCGCTAACAAAACAGTCTCTAATAGTTTTGTATTTTTTGGTGAATCTAGCTTTCTCATAGATATGTACTCCAAAATGATGGTACAGGTTACTGATGCCAATACACTCACTTTTTACCATGATGAATACGATTTTAAATCTGCAAAAGCACATCTCTCCCAAGCTTCTCTTTTTGGAGATAGAAACATACTGCTCATCAAAAGTGAAAAGAAAGTACCCAAAAATGAGCTGAATACCCTTCTTGAATTTTGTGAAAAGAATCCTGATAATGTTTTTGTCTATGCCTATTATGGAAGTGACCATAAAATCTACAACAACAAAAAAGCATTTGCAGGTAAGCAAACAATGTCTGTGCGTTTTTTTCACCCTAAAGAGTATGAAGCACAAAATATAGTATCACATATAGCACAAGAAAAAAAGGTACAAATAGATAAGTACACTATCTCTCAGCTTTTAAGTATTCACAATGGCGATGTCGCTTTAGCTTGCAATGAGATAGAAAAATTTCGTGTCTATGATAGAGAGATAACAAGTAAAGATGTTGAAAACCTTGTGTATGGACTCAGTGAGGTAAATATCGATGGTTTTATCAAAAAGATACTGGCTAAAAAAGAGTTTACAGAAGATTTGAAAAATATTTTAGAGCATGGTGAAGATGAGATACGTGTCATCACAGCCATCACAGCCTATATAACGCAACTCTATATGTTTAACATCTACATCAGAGTCAATGGTGCGCCAAATGCCCTAGAAATCCTAGGCTACCCTGCCCCAAAATTTGTAGTCGATGAAAAAGCAGCACTTTCGATGAAATTTAAACCAAATACATACTCAAAACTTCATGAACTGCTCTTAGGAAGTGAACTGAAGATGAAAAGTTCCAATGTTGATAAACATGCGATTTTACTTTCTACACTTATAAGAGTGCAAAAGCTATTATAAAAAAGTTGGAATTTCCACCCAACACGACCCACTAAAAATTTAGCAAAAAAAAGGGTAACTAGAAAAACTAGTTACCCTTTATAATCCCAATAATTATGGTAATCAGCCATAACTAAAAAGGAGATACCTTGTTACAAGCAGAAATATACCACAAAAAAATAAATACTAGTTTTTATCTGTATTTACGATTTTGTTAGCACTAATCCATGGCATCATTTCACGAAGTCCGTTACCAGTTTGCTCGATTAAAGAAGCTTTTGCATTTGCGCGTTCAGCATTCATACGAGGGTAACCTGCTTGACCTTCTAAGATAAAGTCTTTTGCAAATCTACCATCTTGGATTTCTTTTAAGATTTCTTTCATAGCAGCTTTAGACTCATCATTGATAACACGTTTCCCTGAAACATAGTCACCATACTCAGCAGTATTTGAGATAGAGTATCTCATATCAGCGATACCACCTTCAAACATCAAGTCAACGATAAGTTTAAGTTCGTGTAAACACTCAAAGTATGCCATTTCAGGAGCATAACCCGCTTCTGTTAATGTTTCAAAACCAGCTTGAACAAGTGCAGTTGCTCCACCACAAAGAACAGCTTGCTCACCAAAAAGGTCAGTTTCAGTTTCATCTTTGAAAGTAGTTTCGATGATAGCAGTACGACCACCACCAATTGCTGAGGCATAAGAAAGAGCTAGCTCTTTTGTTTTACCACTAGGATTGTTTCCAACAGCGATAAGGTCAGGAATACCACCACCACGAACAAACTCAGAACGAACAGTGTGTCCTGGTGCTTTTGGTGCAATCATCGTTACATTGATGTCTGCCGCAGGAATGATGCTTTTGTAGTGAATGTTAAAACCATGACCAAATGCAATAGTATCTCCCGCATTTAAGTTTGGTTCAATCTCTTCTTTGTAGATTCTTGCTTGGTCTTCATCTGGAAGAAGAATCATAATTACATTTGCTTTTGCTGTTGCTTCTGCTACTGTAAGTACTTCAAAGTTTTTCGCTTCAGCTTTAGCCCAAGAAGAACCATTTTTACGTAAACCAACAACAACATTAACACCGCTATCTCGTAAGTTTTCTGCGTGTGCATGCCCTTGAGAACCAAAACCAATCATTGCAACTGTTTTACTTTTAATGAGGTCTAAACTTGTATCTTTATCATAATAAACATTTAATGCCATTTTATTTCCTTGTGTCTTTTAGTTAGGTATTAAGGTCTTAACCTTAAGAATTTGTCGCATTATACTCAATTAATGATAAACCTTTTATTAGTTATGTATAATGCCAAGAAATTTAATGAAAAATGCGAGATAGTGATGAAAAAATTTAATCTTTTTAATGAAATAATTACAAGTGATAAACAAGCACTTTTAAAAGCGATGCATTCCACACGACTTTTTGGTATTAGCATAACAGGCGACATAGTCTATGCTCCTTTTAAAGCCAAGGAAATACTCATCTATGAAGGGCAACATACTCCAAAACCGAGCAATGCACTGATGCCAAGTAAACCACAAACTCTTGAAGAGATGATGGGGAAAAACTATCAAGTACTCGAGGATGACAACCGTGTACTTATCAAAGCTTTTTCAAACTGGCAAGAGCTTATCAAGATAAATACACCCAGAGCTTCTTATGATGATACAACCAATGATGGTGTCGATAGATTTGCAGATAATCATTTAGAAGATATTGGCTGGCAGGCTGTTGAGTTTAGTATTCCTTATAGAGTTTTAGTGGAAATTTTAGAAGAGCAAGCAAGTGGAACAATTTTTTGTATTGAAAAAGAAGAACCCTCTTACCAGTTTAGTGGTCTAGGTTTTATTGATGATGACAAAGAAGCTTATGATATACTTTTTGAGTATGCAAAAAGTAAAATCAAGGATGTCATTACACACAATGACAACTTTAAAGATGAGTACTTGAGTGATGACCAACTCGAAGCTTTAGAATTTTTCAAGCTCCGTTAGTATGCCAACAACTGCGATTTATATAGAACGAAAGTATCGAGGGAAAATCATTTTTCCTCAAACAAAAGAAGCTAAAAATACCTTTTTTCGTGTCAAACAAGCCTATGCGAACCATGAAGTGATGGGAGTACATCTCCTTTTTTCTTCAAAAAAATTGCATAAGCTCAAAACATATCAAAAAGGAAGTTCTCAAGAAGAGCTGGAACTTTTGGATTTTTATCTCCAACTTGGAAAAATCCTTGACTTTGATACAGAAGATGCACACAAACTCAAAAACTCTATCATCTTTACCAATGACAATGCCCATGCAAGCTATAACATCACAAAACGATTGACACTCATAAACAAAAAGAAAAAATCTGCTTTGAAAAAAAGTGAACTCTTTTGGGATATTGAAAATTTTTCTACGATTAGTTCTATTTTCAATGATGTAATCGAACCCTATGCTATAACAGATGAGCATATTCATCTCGCAGCAAATCCCGACTCGCTCTATCTTAAACGTGCAGAGTGGGAGGCGAACTTATTTGACTATAGTAAACGACTTGAGTCATTTGATTTTGTAAAGTGTGAACACGGAAAAAATGTCGCAGATGATGTTTTACTTGAAAAATTCAAAAAAGCCAAACTCAAAAACACCAATGTTTTCATCTTGACCTTCGATAGAGAACTTAAAGAGCGATTTTTAGACGTCACTCACAAAAGTAATAATCTTTTTATTCTTTCAAAGTAAAGTTTTCTAGAATTTCTGGGAGTGGCTCTCCTATGTAATAACCCTGAATATAGTCCACACCCATCTCTTTGACTATCTCAAATATCTCTTTGGAATGAACAAACTCAGCAACAATTTTTTTGTTGAGTTTTTTTGCAAATACGATGATAGTCTCTACAATAAGCCGTGCATTTTTATCACTATCAAGATTTTTTATCAAAGAACCATCTATCTTCATAAAGTCCGATTGCATGGTCGTCATATGTGTAAAGTTTGCATAGCCACTCCCAAAATCATCAATGGCAATGCATGCACCTATTTTATAGACTTCCTCGATGAACTCCACAATAGCCACTTCCCCATCACTCTCTTGTGTCTCTAAAATTTCAATGGTAAGCTTACTTGCTATGTCGTATTCTTGGATTTTATCAAACAAAAAGTGCTTTGTTTTTGTGTTTAAAATATCTGAAAAAGAGAGATTAATACTAAAGTTCATATCTCTCTCTTTAAAATATGCAAAAGATTTTTCTATCATGATTGCAGTGAGTTTAGGATAGACTTTTATCTTTTCACTAATCTCTAAAAAGAAAAATGGAGAGAGAACCTTGCCATCTTCTTTTTTCAATCGAATCAAGGCTTCGTACTTATCGATTTTACCTGTTTTAAGATTGAATAGGGGCTGAAAATAAGGCTCAAAACCATCAGTTTCTAAGGCATAGCGAATGATTTTTACCATCTCAATGTTATTTCTATACTGTGCTGAAAGTTGTAAATTTTCATCATAAATTATATAATTTTTTGCCGATTTTTTCGCTAATTTTAATGCCATATCTGCATTTACTAAGCCTGTACCTGATTGATTTACAACAGCTGTTGCAATCGTTGCAGACAGATGAATCAATATATCATTCACAAGAAAATCTTCATGGGTAATTATATGCAATATATCTTTAATTGTAAGAGTTTTTGCTTCTAAGCTATTAGGTCTATCAATGATAAAGGCATATTCATCCGAAGGAAGTTTAAATACATCCGCATGATATTTTTCTGCAATTTTTCGTAAAAGTATCGCCATTTTTACTAAAATATGATCCCCAATCATATGCCCATAGTAATCATTAATCGTTGTAAAATCATCAATGTTTATAAGCATAATCAATTTTCCTTGGGAAGATTGCAACTGCTCTATAAAACTCAATCTATTGGGAAGTCGTGTGAGTTTATCAAAATAAGCTTGTCGGTAGATATAATCCGAACTCTCTTTGACTCTTTGCTCAAGAGTTTCGTTGAGTTCTCCTAACTCTTGAGAGACTTTATTTGCTAAATTGGCAATGACATGTTCTGCCCGCAGTTCATATGTATCATTTCTTTTAGGAATTGTTTTTCTGTATGTTTTTTGATGTACTTGATCTTCACTGAGGGCTAAGAGTGTCATTGTTTCATTAAGAAATTGATTTTCTGTTTCTCCATGAAAAAATTCTCCATAAGTAAAAAAGCCAGAAACTTTTCCTAAACGATTTAAAATTTCAAGTTCATCCACTACATTATCATGCATAAATCTTCGTCTCGCCATACAGGAGTAGATAAAAATCGCTTCTGGAGTATGTGTACTTTCTGCCATCATTCTCGTTATTTGATAATCACTATTTTGTAAAATATGTTCTATATTCCCAACACCAAAACGAAGTTCTGTTCCTTCTGGAATATTTCCAGCAAAAGTCAAAGAACCATCACTATGTTTAAAAAGAACTGCTCGCCCAATACTCAGACCATCTTTTTCAAATATCAAGGGAAATTCTATACCAACTTGAGGTAATCTATTGGCAAGGTCTTGCCCCAAATATTTTGCATAAATAGCGACAGCGGAGATACCATCTATTTCATACACACGATTTTTTATTGCTTTTGTAACATACATCTTTTTACCGATGGGTATCCAATCAAAAGTATATTTTGTTTGTACAGACAACTCTTTAGCACTTAAAGAGACACCAACGACACCCGCACTACTTATCTCTTTTTTATCAAATACATAGGTCGTTTCTAAGGCACCATTATCACCTGCTAATCCTCCTGAGAGAACCACATCTGGAGCAATATTATAAACCCCTTTAACAAATTCCTCTCCATTTGTCCCAATACCGTCTGCAAAACTAATCAAAGCTTTTGTCTCTTGTGTACATAAAGCTTTTGCAAGTGTTTCACCTATAGCAAAATCATCATAATTAAAATCTTCATATTTGAGTAAAGTTGTTTGGAGTTTTGTTTTTTCAAAAAGAGTAAAAGCTACACTACTCTTCTGTGTAGCATAAACATTTTTACCATCTATAATGCCATCAGTAGTTGTTCCAATGAGTACAGATTGTGGGTAATGAGTGCTAAAATAGTTTTGTATTTTTTGAAGTACGGCTATCTCACTACTTGCACAGAAAACTTGAATAAGTGTCTGTGGGGTATCTACCGTGGATGCCTCAGCAAAACCACTCAGTTCATCAATATCAGTAAAAGAAGTGGTAAAATTTTTCATGTGCTTATTTTACCATGTTTTTTGAGATATCGTTGTAAAATAATCATGGCAGAGATAGAATCCACTCTTCCATCGCGAATATACTTTATTTCGCCCTTCATCAAACTCTCAGCTTCAAGAGAGCTTCCTGCTTCATCTTGGTAAAATAGCTCGCCTTCAAATGCAACTAAGTTCATAAAATGTTTTATCCTACGTTGCATCTCCTCTTCACTACTTCCACCTAAAGGAACACCTATAACCACAGCATCTACTTCCCACTCTAAAAGTGCTTTTTTAACTTCTGCTGCAGCCTGATTACGATTTTTTCGGATAACTGCGGGGAGAGGAATCACGATATCTTGATGTGCAGAGTAAGCTAACCCGATACGTTTAAGTCCTAAGTCAATAGCAATATATTTCATTATTTACCCAAACAAAAAGAGCCAAACATTTTGTCTAACATCTCATCATTATCAAAAGGTCTTGTGATACTTGCCATCGCTTTCACCGCTTCATTGAGGTGAAAAGAGAAGATTTCAAGTTCTTGCTCTTCTAGTGGACTAAAAGACTCCTCTATGTTTTGCATTGTAGCTTCTACGGCACTAATTTGTCTCTGTGAAATCAACATCATCTCATCAGAACTATTACTTTTATCCATAATCTCTTCAAGCTTAGTGACTAAAGTGTTCACATCCTCTTTGGAGTTTAAAGCTAAATCAAATGCAACATCTTCTAAAACAAGTTTAGCTTCTAAATCAATCTTATTTTTTACAAACAGTATTTGCTTACTCTGTGCATATTTTTCTACAAGTTCTAAAATCTGCCTATCCTCGGCATTTACTTCACGAGAACTATCAAAAAGTGCAATAACAATATCACTCTCTTCTATCGCTTGTAAAGAGCGTTCTATCCCTATCTTTTCTATAGTATCGTTCGCTTCACGGATGCCTGCTGTATCGACAATCTTGATAAGATGTGTGCCGATTTTCACCTGTTCTTCGATGGTATCACGAGTTGTTCCTGCTATGTCACTCACAATCGCACGATTAAAATGAAGCAAGGCATTAAGAAGTGAACTTTTGCCTACATTTGGTTTGCCGACTATTGCCACACGAAAACCTTGCATTAAGCCCTCACGAGACTTTGAAGCTTGGAGTGTTTTTTCTAAAAGTTTATAAAGTGCTTCTAGTTTTGTTCTGATTTGTTGTACTAAATCTTGCGGTAAATCTTCTTCTGCATAGTCAATACTCACTTCACTAAAGGCTAAAATATGGATAATCTCATCTCGAACATCTTCGATAAAATGTTTTAAACTTCCTTTCATCTGTGAAGCTAAAATCTTCGCAGCATCTTCACTCTTTGCTTCTATAAGTTGGGCAATCGCTTCTGCTTCACTCAAATCAATCCGACCATTGAAAAAAGCACGTTTGCTAAATTCACCTGCATTTGCAAGTCTTGCACCATTCACAAGGCAAGCTTTTAAAATCGTTTGAGCCACAACAAAACCGCCATGACATTGTATCTCTACAACATCTTCAGCAGTAAATGAAAAAGGTGCTTGAAAGTAAATAACAATCGCTTCATCTATAAGTGTATCTGCCGTATCATACAGCGAGGTAAGGCTTGCATGTCGTGGAGAAAAGTCATTTTTTTTGGATAGTTTTTTTGCAATGGAGAGTGCATTGTCTCCACTCAATCGGATTATCGCGATAGAGCCGATACCATTCGCTGTTGCAATGGCTGCTATTGTATCATCAATCATCTAATCACTTGTATGATAATCATTTACAATGATATATTTGAGACCATCTTTTGTAGAACGGATGACGACATATTTTTTTGGATAGCGTTCACGAAGCTCTTTGAGTGCGATTTGTACAAGTACACCATCTAAGATTTTTGTTTGTGCTTTGCCATCTCTCTCAATACTCTCACAAACACTCTCTATGTAGTGGTGAATGGAATCTTCTTGATTTTTCAAAAATTCGGCTATTTCTAAACGGAGTTGTACTTTATACTGTGCATTAATCCAGTTAAAAAGCATATAAGAGATTGCCTTGTATCGGTAGCCCTCTTTTCCTATCAAAAGGGCTGCGTCTTCACCTTGAAATTCTATAAGAATTGTTTCTGCATCATAGCGAGCAACTGTGACATGTTCTATCTTGAAACAAGTTAATGTAAAGAGTTCATTTATCTTCTCTCTAATCTCTACAACAACAGTATCTTCTTTTTCTACCACTTTCTTTTTAGGCATGATACTTTGAATCTTTGATTTTACTTTTGTCGTGATTGGTTCTTTTTCTACTTGAGCAAGTTCTTCTACTATAGGCTCAGAAAAGCCTGACTTCGTTTCATCAACATCCGCAACAATAATCGCTGTTTTTTTAAAAACGCCTAAGTATCCTTTATGCGGATGCTGAATCACTTCACTTTTGAGTTGGGTTACAGAACACTTGAGTTGGCTTGCTGCGTTTGCATATGCCATTTCAAGTGTGTCAGCCTCAACTTTAATCATTTTTCTTCCCATGATTTTTTGCTATTGCTTTTTCAGCATCTTGCATATTTTTAAACTGTTGATTGACAACAAACTGTTGTGCAATAGAAAAGAGGTTATTTACAAACCAGTACAGTACAAGTCCGGAAGGAAAACTAATAAAGAAAAATGTAAAAATAACTGGAAGATACTTCATCACTTTTTCTTGCATAGGGTCTGTAAAATTTGTTGGTGTTAAATGCTGTTGCAAGAACATTGAAGCACCCATAAGGAGTGGTAAAATGTAAAAATGATCCATTCGAGAGAGATCCTGAACCCACAACATCCATGGTGCACCTTGTAACTCAACAGAATTTAGAAGCAGACGATAAATCGCATAAAATACTGGGATTTGTAAAAGCATTGGGAGACAACCACCAAGAGGGTTTGCTCCATGTTTTTTGTACATATCCATTGTTGCAGCATTAAGACGTTGGGGGTCTTTTTTGTATTTCTCTTTAAGCTCTTTAAGTTTTGGTGTCAGTTGCTTCATTTTTTGCATTGACATCATACCCTTATAAGTAAGCGGGTAAAGAATCATTCTAATAAGTGCCGTTAAACCAACAATAGCCCAACCCCAGTTTCCAAAGATTCCATGTAACCACGAAAGGACTAAGAACATTGGTGCTGAAGCAAAAGTAAACCAACCATACTCAATAACATGAGTGAGGATAGGCTTAATATTATGGAGTGTTTTATAATCTTTTTGTCCTATATAGCCATGAAATTTCATTGTTTGTAAGGCATCAAAATAGGCAACAGGATTATCATCATTATCACGGTCTATAATGATGTTTGTATCTTTAGAAAAACCATACATCATACTTGTTGTGTATTGGTCAAAAGAGGCTACAAGTGCAACACCTGTAAAAGTTTTACGTCCCTCAGCATCCCCATCTTCTATGATAGTAAGCTTTTTATCATCGGTATAAACTAAGGCTCCCTTCGCTGTCATCATCTGCTCTTTTTCATTTACTCTTGGACGTTTCCCAACATAAATGTAATGGCGTTTATCTTTTGAGAGTGAAATATCAGCATCATAATGTCCATCAGCATAAAAAACTAAATCTTTTGTTACCGTTAAACTAGAGAGTTTTTGCGTTAATCTTACATGTTGTGCTTTACCATTTAAAATGATTTCTGATGCAGAAGCAGTATACGGAGTTTTCGATGCTTCTGCATTTAAAGCTTCATCAACAAAACGGATATAAAGAGGTTTCGCACCCGTACTTTGTATAATCTGTGCGTGTTTATTGTTAGCATCACGGAATTTATCTTCGAGTAACTCTTTTGAAGAGATACGTCCAAGTGTATCCATTTTTAAGATAAATTTATCATTTTTGACAGTTAAGATAGTGTTTTTAGCACTGATATTTGCCGCTGTTTCAGTAGGTGAAACACTATGACCTACTTCTGTTTGGACTGTAGAAACTTTTTGTTCTACTTGTTTTTGAGAAGCCACTGCAGTTTTTTCTTCTGGTTGGGCAGGTGGGAAAATAGCTGTATAGCCTACGAAAAATATAACGGACAGTACAACAGCGACTGCAAGTCTTTGGTTTGGTGAGAGTTTATCGAACACAAATTACCCTTTGTATAAAAAATTTTTTATAATGTAATGACGGTTTTTTTGATTGGGAACCAGCCAATATTTTATGGATGCAACTTCTAGCTTTGTAGGCTTCAATATCAGTTTATCAAGTAATGGATACTCAATACCGCCTTCAAAAAGTTGATTACAACGTAGTATTCTAGTCAAAGAGTGGTAAAAAGCACTTGAAAGTGAATTATTTACAAAGTTTAAACGTGCATATTCACTACAAGATGGGTAGTATCGACACGAACCAAAGCCAAGGAGTGTTAAAAATTTCTGATAAAACCATAAAAGTTTAAGTAAAAGTTTTCGCATGTTTAAGTACTTTTATAAAATTGTTTTTAAATTGTTCATGAGAAGTATCGAAGAGTCCCGCTTTGGCAACAAATACATAAGAACCATCTTTAAGAGAATCAGAAAATTCAAGAAACATGGCTCGCATTCTACGTTTAGCACGGTTGCGTTTGACTGCATTGCCTAGCTTTTTTGTAGCTGTGAAACCTACTTTATGAATTCCTGCTTGAGGAAGAAAAAAGAGGACAACACTGTGAGAGTGCTGATTTTTTCCTTTATTGTAAACATACATAAACTCCTTATGGAGTTTTAATGTTTCAAAACCGCCTAAACTGCCAATCTTTTACGACCTTTTGCTCTACGACGATTGATTAAATTACGACC
>Ga0256829_1002073_pt1 | contig 15420 bp, 15 predicted proteins | sample 131447metaG_FD_185979 | JGI IMG/M metagenome (GOLD analysis project Ga0256829, IMG submission 185979) | Hydrothermal vent microbial communities from Lau Basin, Pacific Ocean - 131-447 | ecosystem: Environmental > Aquatic > Marine > Hydrothermal vents | place: Pacific Ocean: Lau Basin | collected...
TTGCATTGCCTTGTCAAGACAAGCCGCAGCATCTGCTGTCGCCGGGCAGGTCGATGAACCGTCCGGCGCAGGACCTAATTTCGCCCCGCCAGGAACTCCGCCAGCACCGGGCTAGCCGCACCTTTCGCGGAGCTGAGCAGCTCCGAGCCCGCAAGCGAGGCCTTCGACAGGCGTACGAGCCCACCAGTTTCCTCGATGCGGTAGCAGCGGCGCTTTTGCCGCCCGCGCCTGTAGTGGGTCGCGGTGACAATCTGGCAGGTACTGCCATCGGTGAGCGTCACAGGTGCTGCGAGCTTGATCTTGTCGCCTTCCTCGTAGTCCGGGATCGCAGCCCAGTCCTGGCAGCGCTGGCGCCAGGCATGAGCATAGCTGTCTGGGTCTTTCAGCTCGGACAGCAGGGCCAATAGGCTCAGTGGCGCGCGGGATTCGACCGGTCCCGCGCTTTCCTCCATGTCCTTGTAGCCCCAGCAGCCGTCATCGTATCGGGTGAGGAAGACAGCACCGAACGTGATGGAGCCATCCGCATCGGTGACATAGGTCGTGTCTTCGACAGGGGTGCCGTCGAGATTGGTGACCTTTGCCGCCGCATACCAGGTTGAGCCGACCTTGCAGGCCTTGACCAGTTCAGTTTTGCGCGTGTCGCCCTCAAAAGTGCAGAGCAGGGCAATCTCCGCTTTCTCATCCGCGTAGGTCTGGACGCGGCCGTCGGTGTAGAAAAGCCAACCCATTTCAGAGTCCTTTCTCTCGTTTGGGAAAATTGTTGTCGCCAATGTTCCGAGAGGGCCGCAGGCCCGGCAGGATATTGGCGATGCTTGTTTGAGAATGGGCGCGTTACGCCACCCTCCGGTCATCGATTTCCATCAGCGCATCGAGCGGCACGCGGTAGGGCTGCATGGCGTCGAAATCCTCGCAATTGCCGCAGTTCTGCACGATCGCGAAGGTGTCGCAGGCATCCTTGAGGATGACCCGGAAGGTGCCGCCAAGACCTGAAGGCACCTCGTAGGTCCCGCCGATGAGATAGTCCGAGGCCCGGCGCACGAAGACACGGATGCTGTGGCCATCGGTGGCGAGCCGGATCGCCCCCCGCCCCCGGTCGATGAGAACCTGCACGTCATCCAGGATGTCGGTGTAGAACTGGCCGGTCAGATCGCGAAACGCCATGCGGCGCTGCGCCATCCAGTCGGTGTCCCGAAACGGGTTCATGCCGTCGGCGAAGGCGAAAGAGGGATCGGCCTGTTCGGTGGTGACGATTCGGGTGGTCGTGCCATCGATGCCGTTTGAGCGCAGATGCACACCATTGCCGACGATCAGGATCAGGGCGGGCCTGTCCACGGGCCCGTTCCAGTTGGGCAGGAAGGTTTTGCAGGCGCGCGCATGGGCGATCTGTGCCGCAACAGCGGACGCAGAGAACTTGAGAATAGCCATGGGGATGTCTTTCGGTTGGGTGTGGGAGGGTCGACCCGCGCGGGGAATGCCTCGCGCGGGTCGCGTGAGGACTCAGGCCGCTTGCGCGACCTCGCTGTCAGGCTCGGGGGTTTCCGCAGCGGGCTCCGCCTCATCACAGGCGACACCGGCGGTCTGCATCATGGGCGGGCACCAGGCGGCCACGGCAGCGCGCTGCGCGTCCGTCAGTGTGGCGAAGGGCTCGGCGAAGAGCTTGTCGCAGAAGGCGACGATCTCCTTCTTGCTCGATGACGCGAGCGTCACCGCCTCCTGGGCGAGACCCAGATCGTCGCCGAGGATCTTCAGCAGCCAGGCCTTCTTGAAGCGGTTGAAGAGGGCCGCATTCGGCGTCCAGTGGGCGCGGATATCGGGCATGATCTCGATCTCGAACGCATGCATCAGGCTATCGCGCGATCGGTCCCGCGCGAAGCAGGACTGCGTGGTGCTGGCGGTGGCATAGGCCACGAGCTTGGCCTTCTCGCCGGCCTTCAGCGCGCGAAACGCCGCGAACTGATCGGCGGGCGCACGGGTGTCATCGAGCCACGAGAGATCAAGCGCCTCATGCGCCGCCGCCACCTGCTCGAGCGAGGTCTCGTCGATCTCGTCCATCTTGGCGTGGCTGCGGTATTCCTTGCGGGCATCGATCTTGATCGCCTGCGTGACACTCATACCGCTGGCCAGAACGTCACTGACCAGCTTGAAGAGCGTCAGATCGAGCGTGGCCTCCGGATGCAGCGCCATCGCGGTGCCGAGGGCCATGGCTCGCTCGGTCTTGAGATCCTCGGCCAGTGAGGCCGGATAAGTGATTTCGCCGGCGTCCGGGGCTTCTTCCCCGGTCGGGCCAGCCGAGGAACCGCGCGCGCCCTCCTCTTTGACGGTGTCTTCCGGGCGGACGAGGCCAACATGGAGGGTCACCTGCCCGCCCGACCAGGACGCGATCACCCCAGACCGCGCGAGGTCCTCGGCGCTGTAGGCTTCCTGCAGATCGCGCGCTTCCTCTTCCAAGGCGTCCACACGTTCGTAGAGGGCATTGTAGGCGTCCTCCTCGAGCCCTTCATCCTCCATTTCGAGCTGCAGTTTCTCGAGCTCGGCGGTGATGTCCTCAATGCGCTTCTGGGCAGCCTCGTCGGGCTCGATCGGGCCCGGATAGACGCGGCCATAGTCGGCCATGGTCGCGTAATCATAGCGCACCATCGCATCGGCCCAGGCAAAGCCCAGCCTCATACGGGCCTCTTCGGCAGCGGCACCGAGCTTCTCGAGCAGGATGGTCTCGACCAGAGCCGCATCCTCAAGCACGGAATGCTCTTCCAGAAGGTCAGCCGCAACAGCACCGCCGCGTTCCTCGTAGTCCGCGCGCACGAAAGCCCCGATATCATCGCTGACCTGCACACCGCGGGATTTGAGTGCCTGACGGACGGTGTAGGCCTGCAGATAGCCGCCGTCTTTCGTGAGCGCCTCGAAAACCTCGCGCTGCGCCTCCTGGCTTGGGTGCTCGGCGAAGGCCTTCATCGTGTCGAGCGTGATCACCTTGCCCCGAGCCGCGGCGCGGATGTCGGGGTGGATAAGGCCATAGCGCAACCGGCCTTTCACGGCGGCCACCGTGGTGCCGAAGGTCTTTGCGATCGTCTCGGGCGTCTGGCCGTCGACCTCCATCATCCGCGCGAAAGCCTCGAACTCGTCGATGGCATTCATCGGCGCCTGGGTGATGTTCTCGGCGAGCGACAAGGCCGTGGTGACGTCGCAGTCCTCGGGCACGAAGCGGCAGTCGACCTTGGTTTTCGCGGTGAACCCCTTTTCGACCTTTTCCGCGACCAGATCTTTCAGCGCGGCATGGCGTCGGCCACCGGCGAGGACAGCGTATTTGCCGTCGAGCTTCTGGACCAAGAGCGGCTGGAGCAAGCCCAGAACGGCAATGCTGGCTTTCAGATGCGCGATGTTCTCGGGGTCATAGGTTTCCGGCGCGTTGCTGCGCACATTGGCGGGATGCGGGACCAGATCGCCGATGGCGACGGTAAGGGGAGCAAAGCTTGTGGTCATGGGATATCCTTCCAGGTGGATGAGGTGTGGCCCGCGCCTTCACGCGCGTAACCAATCCCCGGCTTCAGGGATCACCACGACAAAAGGCCCACTTTCCCTTTGAGGGGTCAGTGGGCCTTCATCGCCTGGCGTGTCAGGAGCGGGTGTCCCCTGCCCTACCAGTCGCGCGCCAGCATGATGGTCAGCACGCGCATGGTGGTAGCGGGATTTTCCGGGGCCTCAGCCCCGTAGCGGAATTCCGAATCTGCTTCATAGAGATCGATTTTCCAGAACACGGTCTCTCCCCGGATCTCGACCGCCCCGAAATCGTGCCAGCCCTCGGGATCATTCTCAGGCTCGAACGTGGCAAACTCACCGGTTGCCTTGACCGCCTCGGCCATGAAGCCATCGCCGGCCTCCATAAGCGAGCGGGTGACATGCATGCGGCCCTGGATGGGCTGGGCGGGCGGCACTCCAAGGCACGCGAGCTTGCGAAACGCGTCGTTCTGCGCCGCGATCACACTCGGATCCGGACGGTATGGCAGGGGTTGAACGGTCATGGACATGGGGATCTCCTTTGAAAAGTTGAAACACCCTTCCCAAAGCCAGCTTTTTCTTTTTTGCTTGGCGGAGGAACCCAGACAAACCTACCCGGCCCGAATAAATCCAAAAGTCAGGTGTGCGGGATATGCGGCCCGAAGCAGCATCTGACTGTTGGATACAAGCGGGCACTCTGGATCGTGATTGCTCTTAATATCGGGTATGGAATCATAGAAATAATTGGGGGATTCCTCGCGGGGTCTCAGGCCTTGAAAGCGGACGCCCTCGACTTTCTGGGCGACGGATTGATCACCCTATTGGGCGTATTCGCAATTGGTTGGAGCTTGTTATGGCGGGCCCGGTCTGCCCTGATCCAAGGTGTGTTCCTAGGCCTGCTCGGATTGGGCGTAATGGGCAGCACCCTCTGGCGCGTCTTCGATCAGCAACCTGTTGAAGCCGAGCTTATGGGGGCCTTCGCGTTGATTGCGCTGTTTGTTAACGTAGCTGCCGCATCGCGCGGGGGATGCAAATGTCCGGGCTGTTTGGCTCTTCTCTCGCAATGACGCAATTGGCAACGCAGCCGTTATTTTTGCAGCGGCCTGCGTGGCTTGGACCGGCACTGCATGGCCCGATCTGATCGTTGCGTTCACCATAGCCGCTCTGTTTCTTCATTCGTCGTATGTGATTGTCCGTGATGCCAATCATGACATCACGGAAGCTCAATCCTTGGAATAATCTGAAAACAGATAACTTAGGCCGCTGTGAACTCAGTTTTGATCGCTGCTTGCGCCAGTCACCCAAACCGGGTTTATCTGACGCCCCCAGCCTTCTGAATGGCGAGTGGTGCCCCGCCAAGGCAAGAATGTGTATATCCTCGCCTAAGCCGGTGGAGGCCCTTTCAAACTCTTGACGTGTCCGTATGCTTCGCGGTCACCGTACGCCCTTTACGTTTTTACGGGAATCCCGCTCGCATATAGGCAATGATCTTCCAGATATCTTCTTCGCCTAGCTTGTCTTCGAAGGCGGGCATGTCCGTTCCAAATCGCTCGCCGCCCTCGGAAATCGTCCAAAGAAGGTATTCATCGCCAGACATCGGCATCTGGACAAACTGGCGCAGCAGAGCCGGAGAGGGTTCGAGAGAACGCCCCGCTTGGCCGTCTCCCAACCCTTGGGCACCATGACAACTTGCACAATTGTTCGAATAGAGCGTCCGACCTTCCGCGATCACCTGAGGTGTCGCGCGAACCGTGCTCCGAGCGCCGCGATATGCGCCGGGGACACCTTGGTTCATATATGTCCAGTGCCGCTGCATCCGCTGCTGTTGTCCGGGGTTCATTTGTCCCCAGCCCCAACCATGCATACCGCCAGAGCCCATGTGACCTGATCCCATATGACCGTGGCCCCACCAGTCACCTCGATATTGCTGTGCCGAGACGCCGGTTGCCAAAAGACCGACAAGGGCACCAATCGCCAAGTTGCGCATTGTTGAATGTTTCATGTCATACTCCTCCTCGAAAATTACAACTATCATGGACGGGTTGTTTGGGCCACCGATGATTCCGAATCTGCCAACTTCTGGAGGTCACTGGCCAGCTTTCAAATAATTTATGAAATGGAGAGCCGAGCCATGGGACTATGTTGAAGTTCAAGTGCCATGTTCGCTTTTTCTACACGATGATTAGACGAGTAATTCCACTAAGGCTCGCTGAATCCGGGTACTGCTACAACTAAATCCGGTCGGTTTAGGCGCTCACCCGGCATTCGCTGTCTTTGGGCTGAACGGCGGCTTTGGGAAAACGTCGAAAGTTTGCAAACTCCGCTTCCTGCGCATTGCCGCCATTCGTGGTCATCACCACATTCGTCATTCCGTTTTCACACCTGCCATTTTCCGCTTCGCCGCAATAGGTCTGTTAAGCCGCCTCGGCGCTGCGCCCTGCCCTGCCGACCTCCGATTTGGCGATCAGGTAGTCGCAAGCACGTTGCGCGTCCGCGGCGTGCCGGAAGATCGCGCCCTTGTCCGACCGAAGAACGCGCAACCAGTTGTGGAGGTAGGCGGCGTTCATCTCGAGCGTATGCGCCGTGAAGCCGAGCGTCTGACCCAGGAACACCGAGGTCAATTCCGCGACGATCTCCTCGCGCGCGTAAGAGGTGTTGCCGAACTTCGAGAGACCGAAATCACGGTTCAATCGATGGGGGGCTTTCGTGGCATGGGCCAGCTCATGCGCCCAGACCCCGTAGAAATTGCGCGGGTCCTGGAACCGCGTGATGGATGGCATGTAGACCTTGTCCACGGGCGGCAAATAGTACGCCTCCGTGCCCGTGAAGACGGTTGTGATGTCGATGGCATCGAAAAACGCCTGCATGTGCGGGACGGGCTCGGACGGCGGATGCTCGGGCGCTGGCTCCGGGTCGGGGTAGAAACTGTCGGGCAGGCCAGCGATCTGGCAGGCATTAAACACGCGGTAGGATTTCTGGAAGCGGAAGATGCGGGCTTCCTCGGAGCGATCATCCCCGTCGCTGCGGTCATCCTCGCCGCCCGTGTCTTTCCGGCTTTGACCGTAGTAAACGACGACAGAAGACTTCTCGCCCTTGCGGACCTTTGCGTCCAACGCATTGGCCTGCGGCAACGTCATCCAGAAGGGAGAGCTGTGGCCCGCCATAACGGTCCGCATCGTCAACAGGAAGTTGTTCACCCCCTGGTAGGGTTCACCGCCCACGCGCAGGGGACGAGAGCTGCCACCTGCGGTCCAGGGCTTGCGCCAAGGCAGAACACCGCGCTCGATGATGCGGATGATTTCGTTCGTGATGACCTCGGAGGCATCGAATTTGGGCGTGCGGGATCGGGCCATGGCTGGCCTCCTTTCGAGTTTTGGTGAGAGGGAATGGTGATCAGATTGACTGACGGGGCCGCGGATCGTTGATGATCCTGGCACCGAGGGCTTCGACCATGTCGATGTAGGTGGTCAGCGAGACGGACCTGCCAGGACCGCAAGATTCAGGGTCGGCGGATCCGTCCCGCGCCACCCGCGGTAGGTTCGCAAAGGCAATCACATCGGTGACGGGTCGGATATCGATGAACGGAGTCCCTCGTGCAACCGCAAGAGCGGCCAAGGGAAATCGTTCGATCGGCGCGAAGGTCGACACGGTGGTCCAACCGAGATGGATGAACGTGCCGCCCTCCCCGCAGATCACATGCGCGTTTGGCAATGACGCCGCCTGCTTCAGATAGCCGAGATCGCGCAACACGGTCTTGCGTTCGAGCCGCCGTGCCAATTCTAGCTGGCCAGTTCGTCGCAGTTCCTTGTGCCGCCACCAAGAGGCAACGGTCGCGCGCAGCACGCGCAAGACACCTGTTTGCATCGGAATGCCCTTCATCAGGAAAGACAGACCGGAATCCGGTCCGGACCCATCTGAGGGACCCCAAAGGCCCTCATCCGTCAGTCACAAAACCCGAAGAACACTTTCACTTTCTCCAGCCCCTTTGGGCACACAACAAAACCGAAAACCCCGGCACATCTGCCGAAGCCATTGATTTCATGCAGCAATTCCAGATCGGCAGGCAAGATCGGCAACGCATATCGGCAAAACCTTGCTTGAAAGTACGAAATGTGTTTATTTTTCAATTACTTTTCAAACATGGAAGATCGGCAAAAATGCTGGAAACTCCCGCCGGAATCGAACCCTGCTTCTTCGAGAAGTATATTCCTATAGAATTGGCAGACCTTTCGGTCGACATCCAGAGGGAAGCCACCGGGTTGGGTCAAGGGCTGCACCCTGACAGCGCAGCTGAGCTTGCCGATCTCGTCCGCGTGATGAACTGCTACTACTCCAACCTGATCGAAGGACACAACACGCGCCCCGGCGACATCGAAAGGGCGCTGGCTGGTGCCGAGCTTGAGGAAGAAACCCGTCCCCTCGCCCTTGAGGCCCGGGCGCACGTCATCGTTCAACGGGCCATCGACGAGATGCATCTCAAGGGCACCCTGCCCCGCCCCACATCCGTCGAATTCCTGACTTGGGTCCATAAGAGCTTCTACGACGAGATGCCGGATGAGTTTCGGGTCATCGAACATCCCGATGGCACACAAGAGCCCATCGTTCCGGGACGCATGCGCCAGGATGACGATCGGGAAGTTGCGGTCGGGCGCCACCTACCTCCTTCATCGTCGCGCGTCGCGGCATTCATGGACCATTCCGACAAACGATTTCAGATTGCAGCGCGGTCTTCGAGCGGACGGATCATCGCGATCGCGTCTGCACATCACCGGTTGAACTACATCCACCCTTTCCCGGATGGCAACGGTCGTGTCAGCAGACTAATGTCTCATGCCATGGCCCTCACAGCCGGGATCGGCGGCCAAGGGCTTTGGTCGGTATCACGTGGGCTGGCCCGCGGACTAACCGATCGGGGCGAGTACAAACGGATGATGGATCTGGCCGACAGTCCACGTCACGGGGACCGCGACGGGCGCGGGAACCTGTCAGAAGCGGCACTGAAGACGTTCAGTGAATGGTTCCTAAAGGTGACGCTCGACCAGATCACCTTCTCAGCAAGATTGTTCGATCTCGGCGGACTGGACCAACGGTATCGTCGTCTTGTTGCAGATACCATCGATGACAAGCGAGCGCCGGAACTCATCTCGGCGGTTCTTCGGCATGGGGCACTGGAACGAGGCGATGCGCAGATTGTGCTCAAGACATCCGAGCGTACGGCACGCAATACGCTGAGCAAACTCACCGCCGCCGGATACCTGACCTCCGCATCTCCGAAGACTCCGGTGCGGTTGGCGTTTCCGTTGGATTATCGAGAGCGGCTTTTTCCAAACCTCTTTGGAGATGGTGACCTTCCGGCGGAGCGCTAGAATTACAACGAGAGAACACTGATCGTATCCTGCAACGATTGGCGGCGGGAACCACTGTGCCCGCTTGGTGTCCAATTTGTCCACCGCGGTGGACATCTTCTGTTCCGAGGCAAGCTGAAGGATCGCACATCATCGCATGGGCCGGTCTCGGGGTGACCCCTTTGTAGTGCTCGGAGAGATGGCGCGGTCATAAGCGTGGTTTCCGGTCGGACGTCCACCGCGGTGGACACTAGGCGACACTCTCGTTGGTTCTGGACAGGCGTTTAATCACAGGAACCGGATCAAATTGGGTTTGACGTTGGCCCAGAGTGATACTGTGAAAGTAGGCTCCAAAATCCCTGATGCGTTGTCCTAGCTGTAGCATGATGAAAATCGCGCATGATGCTTTCTGTGCTCCTACAGTTTTCTTTGCTTTCTCGAACGTTTCTGGGTGTATTCCCATCATTGGAGCAAGATTTCGAGCGTGAGCTTCAATGTCCATCCAATCTCGAAGCTTTTCTGTAGCGAATGCAGTCGCCTGGTCACAGACCGAAGTTAGCAGTTCTGGTTTCAGCGTCTCAGTGCAGACGATGTCTTCTAAATCTTTTTTTTCTTCTTCGGACTTAGATTGATGCCGGACAGTTTGTCCGTCATTGGCGGGCAGTTTCATTGTTTCTGGAGAGGCGTCCGGAGTGGACAAGCTCTGGCATTCTGCGTCTGTGTTGGCGAGTAGCGCGTGATATTCGGGGAGGCTTAGCTTCCTCCTCAGGGCTTTGCGCGCGTGGTGTATGATCGGGTTCGTTGGGTCGTGTTCTTCCAGATGTGCAAGTTTTGTAAGGATTTGTTTCCGGACAAAGACTCGATCTCGGCGATTATTCTCCATCTCGCGCGCGATGGAGAAAAGTTCGCTTGCACGTTCGAGTAGGGGGGCGAGAGACAAACCATAACTAATGCAGTCCCCGCCGGAAGAGCGTACACGGTAGCGTTTTCGGTTTGCGCTGTCATTGCGTTTGATGAAACCAAGTTCAACGAAGCGGTTGATGTGCCTGCGGAGTGTCCGTTCGTCGATCCCGCCAACGCGCTGGCAAATGGAGTAATTTGATGCAAAAACCGTTTCGCCGTGGCCAGGTTTCAAAAAGCTGAGCATTGCTTGAAGGGTCTGGATGTGGCCAGGGCGTAGCCCGAACACGCTGCGCGCGTCTCTCAGGGCCCGGAAGATGGTCCAGATATCGATTTCAGATGCGGGAGTTGAGCCGTATGATGCATCTGCACCAGCAGCCTCGATTGATAGTTTTGTAAATGCCATGATTTGATCACGATGACCGTTTGGCCCACAGCTTCCCTGTCTCCTCCCAAGATTTTACCTGGGAAAAGGCAATAAAAATCGGTTCACCGAATCGGTGACTCTTGACCGGTTTGCTGGAGGTTGCTACATCATGAGTGCAAATCGAATGATGAGGGCTCTCCAGGGGAAACTTTGGGGGGCTCTTTTCTTTCTGGTCTTCGCTTTTCTCCTTTGCTCGGGTTCCTCTATGTGGCCTGGGTTAGGACCCAGAGCCGCTCTCATTCCGCCACGTATCGAAGAGTTGCAAAAGCGCAGCTTCCGCACGCTCCTCGAGCCACTGGCCGAATTCTGGGTTGTCCTTTTTGGCGATCTTGATGGCGATCGCTTTCTGATCGACTGTCAGCGTTCCGACAGTGCCGCCGCTCTCATTCTTGACGACGGACGTCACGCCGCGACTGGTCGGTTTCTTGTCTGCACGCGCCTTGTGCGAGCAAGCAGAATAGACCGCCTGAAATCTCTCGGGGCTTGGAGTGTCGTCGGGCAGGGTGGCGATCACCTCTTTGGCCGAATTCACCAAGTCTACCTTTCCCGATAGGGCCGCTAAATCACCCCACTGCCGTCTTCCGATGCCATGTGCCGGCCCGATAAGCTGAACAAGCTCATCAGGCAGTTGATCGATAACGACCCGGTGGTTGGACACGCCTTGCCGGGTTAACCCCAAAGCATCCTGAATGACGCCGGGTTTGTACCCAATTTCCTGCATCTCTCTGATAAACAGAGATTTTTCGATGAAAGACGGATCAAGTCGAAGGTTGTTCTCTTGACCCTGTGCGATAAGCGAGGCGTCGTCGTCCAATGTGCGAACGATTGCCTTGACCGTTCCTCCGATTTTGCGGATCGCTGCCAGTCTACGGCGGCCGTAGATGATGCGGTATCTGTCGGGTTGGCCCGATGGGCGGACCATGATCGGCACTTGTTGGCCATGCTTGCGAATGCTCTCGGCAAGCTCGTCGATACTCGTATCTTCCAGCACCAACCGATCGCGAAGGCCGTCCATGTCAATCTGATCGGGTTCGATGTCCCGGATCGAATTGGCTGTGATCTCGCGCAAGGAGTCCCGCAAACCGCCAACAGAGCCGGGTAGCTTTGCAGTTTTTTGCAGGGTAGGGGATGGAGCCGCACTCTCTTTTTCGTCCTTCGGAGGTTGGTTGAAAATGTTTCTGGCCATCAGCGACGCCCCCATGCCATTTGGATCGTCTGCTCCAGTTCATCGGCAACGCCGTTCACGCTGGTCAGAGCGCGATCAATCGTTTTCCTGATGAACTGGCCGGGATCAACTTCATAGACGGTCTGCTGGGTCATTCCGGCGTCAGAGATTGCGGTAGACTTCAGCATGTGTTCAGTCATGACCTGGCCGGCGAGAATTGATCTCAGGTAGCCAGCCATTTGGGTCTGTGGCCCATCTGACGGCTCATATCTTGTGATCAGGAATTTGACGAAATCCCATGTCACACGGCGTCCAATCGCTTCTTCAACGGCCTTTACCGTTTCTGACGCAAGTTTCAGGAATTGGCTCATGGAAGCGATATCTAGCATGCCTGGCACGACCGTCACCAGGAGCCCTGTAGAGGCCGCCAATGCCGTGAGAGTCAGAAAGCCGAGTTGAGGAGGGCAGTCGATCAGTACGATGTCGTAATTTGCCTCTACCTCCTCGAGTGCCAAGGCGAGGCGCTCCGCAAAAATGGGCTGCATCCGACGGGCGAGCGCGTTTGCTGTCTCGGTTTCGTACTCCGAGAGCATCAAGCCGGCCGGAACCATGTCGAGCTTGTGAAAGTAGGTCTTTTGGATCACGTCAGAGAGCGGAACCTGATCCTCATATCTCAGAGCATCATAGATTGTTCCGCCTTCGGCGAACTCGAGTTCGGGCCGAAAGCCGAAAAATGTGGTCAAACTTGCTTGCGGATCGAGATCCAAGACCAAAACACGGTAGCCGCGCAAGGCGTACCGCTGTGCAAGATGTATCGTCGCTGTTGTTTTCGACGAACCACCTTTGAAATTGACGACAGATAGCACCTGAAGTCGGTCGCCATCGCGTCGACCTGGCCGATAAGATTCGGCATTCTTTCCCGTGCGCTCCAAGATATTGCGCAATTCGTCCACTTCTTGGGCTGTGTAGAACCGGTGCCCGCGGTTATCAGTATGCACTTCCGGGAAGCTACCGTCCTTGTGCCGGTTGCGCAGGTTAGACGTGCTTACGCGCAGGAGACCGGCGACTTCGGTCGAGCTGAAACGCCGCAAGGCTTTACGCTCTTCGGGTTCGAAGGCGATCTTCATCTGCCGATCCAAGGACTCGGCCAGATTGTCGGCAAACGTGCCGATGTCAGAAGAGCCTATGCCTTGCGCATATCCAACGTTACGATCATCCATATACTGCCGCCCGCTCTTGGCCTCTGTTAAGGCTCTTGATCATTTTGACGACGCACAACGTGTCTGACGCAATTTGCCGTCAGAATGGGAATGCCACGATCCAGCGAGTCCGGCAAGAAGAATCTAGATGTAGTGTAAAAGTTATCCACAGCACCAATTTCAATCAAGCTGTCGGATCTTGGTTAAGATATTGAAATTGATAATGAAAACTCGATCTAATGGAGCGCCTCTTCGAAAAAAAGGGAACCTTACCCGCCGAGAAACAGACTAGGCATTATTGGTTGATGGTACCGCTGAAACAGTGCGAACCGAATGATTCTTCAAATTTTTGGACGACAACAGGTTCCGTTGCGATGGCGGATCGGCGCATTTCCGTCGCCGCACCTGCAGGGCGATGGCTTTGCTTGTGGAGCGAGATGGATGTACACTGAACGTTGTTTTATCCATGCCTTGAGAGGACAAGATGCAAGTCGTTAAATGGGGGAGTTATCTAGCTGTCCGTTTGCCCGCCGAACTTGTGCTTGAACTCGGCTTGAAGGAAGGTGATGAGATCGACCTCGTCAAAAACGATGGTGCTGTGCGTGTTCGGCGTAAGCCTCGCGTGGATGAAATCCTCAAAGCACTGAAGCGGTTTCGGGGCAAGCTGCCCAAGGAGACGCGTATGTGTCGCGACGCGGTGCATGAACGCTGAGTTCGCAGATGCGAATGCCGTTTTCTACCTAATTGCAGACGATCCAAAGGCGGATCGGGCCGAGGAGATACAAGGGTAGGGGTCCCGGACCAGTGTCCAGGTGCTGAACGCAGGGGTAGTTAAGTGTCGGAAGAGTGCAGGGTTCAGCCGGGAGGACACCGCATCCTTTCTTCTGGCACGTCATGACATGGCTATTTTCCGAAAGACCAAGCCACTCGACGCTCTCGAGCTGCGATCTACACTTGCCTCAAGCATCTGGTCGGCACGCTGTCAGTTGGGCAATATCCAAGAGTGGCATAAATCGGGTTGCACTAAGCGAGGCTCATATGCCATTGACTTATACGTCAAAGAAGCATAAATGGTAACCTAGAATGACACGATTGCAGACGGTGGTGGAACTGCCCGAATTCCAAAGGCGCGCCAAAGCAATCATGTCGGAACAAGAGCGCGAGGCTGCAATCAACTACATTGCCGGTAATCCTGATGATGGGGTTTCTCTCGGCGGCGGGCTTCGAAAGATTCGCATCCCAAGAGTTGGGGGCGGCAAGAGCGGCGGTTTCAGGACGTTGTATGTATTTGGCGGGAACAATATGCCGATCTTTTTGATCACGGTCTTTGCCAAGAACGAAAAAGCCAACCTGTCCAAGGCTGAACAAGCCGCGGCAGTCGAAATGAGCAAAGCGCTTGTCGCAAGGTATGGAGACGCAACATGACTGCATATGAATCGGTGTCGAAAGGCCTGGAAGAGGCCTTGGCATTCGCAGATGGAAACATGACGGCCGCCAAGGTCCATGAGGTATCCGTTGTCGATGTCGATGTGGCCGAAGTTCGCCAAAGAACTGGTCTCTCACAGGCTGAATTCGCCCGAAGCATAGGAGTAGCAAAGGGCACGCTCTTGAACTGGGAACATGGGCGTCGACAGCCGACGGGCCCTGCTCAAGTCCTGCTGGCCTTGATCGCAAAGAAGCCATCGGTCGTGCAGGATCTGCTGCGAGGCGCTTGATCTGTGGTGCAAGGTGATATCCCTTTGACGCTCCTTTCGAAGATACGGTCAATGAAGCCTGCAGATTGCTGAGCTCGCGAACGGGGTGAGCGATATCTCATTGGCTATGGGATAACGTTGCTCTCTAAACTACTCCAACAATCCTAGCTTTTCCGCACGTTCCAGCAGCATCCTCACGGAAGAAGGCTGCCAGCTGGTCCGTCCACGAGGCGTGCGCTCACGCATGGATTCCAGCCGGTCGCAGATCGCCTGCAGCGTTATGTCAGGATCGGCACCCTTGATCGCAGCTATAATCGCCGGCAGGCGGTCGTCAGTATCCCGGCGTCTGGCGCGGGCCAGCACTTCATCGGGCAGAAACCCGTCGCGGACGTAGGCTTTCACGGCGCGGAGCAAGCGGCTTTGCGTCCAGTGCCGATCATGGGGCAGGGGGCCATTGATAATCCGCAAGACGTCTTCCCAAGCCATATCGGGGCGCAAGCGGCGCACATGGGGCACCCAATCCTGCGCGGTATCGTTCAGGCGCTCCATATAGCCGTCCTGTCGCGCCAGCCGCACCTTGCGCAGCGCGACGGGATCCTTGGCGCTTAGCCCAGGATTGCCACCAACGCGACCCTTGGCGCGCGCAGAGGCAAGACCCGCCTTGGTACGCTCGCGGATCAGAGCGCGTTCGAACTCGGCTGCGGCGCCCAGAACCTGCAGCGTAAACTTGCCCTGCGGTGAGGACGTGTCGATCGGGTCTTGCAGGGAGCGGAAGAAGGCACCCTTCGCCTCCAGACTCTCGATCACCTCGAGAAGATGCGACAAGGACCGCGCAAGCCGATCAATCCGCACGACGACCAGCGTGTCGCCGTGGTCCACGCGCTCCAGCACGCGTGCCAGCACCGGCCGGGCGCGATTGCCGCCGGAGGCGTGCTCTTCATGGATTTCTGCGCAGCCTGCGGATTTCAGGGCCTGCGACTGGGGCAGGGGTGTCTGATCCTCGGTTGATACGCGCGCATAGCCAATAAGGGGCATGAAATCCGGCCGTTTGCAATTTAAGGTATCGCCAATAAACGACCGTTTATAAACAGATGCAAGGGCGCTCTCTGTGGTGCTGCCCACCAAAAGCCCCTTGGTTTTCATACGCTGAGCGCGATCAGAGAGATATCGCAGACCACCGTGCGCGCGTGCTATA
>Ga0256829_1002074_pt1 | contig 15413 bp, 17 predicted proteins | sample 131447metaG_FD_185979 | JGI IMG/M metagenome (GOLD analysis project Ga0256829, IMG submission 185979) | Hydrothermal vent microbial communities from Lau Basin, Pacific Ocean - 131-447 | ecosystem: Environmental > Aquatic > Marine > Hydrothermal vents | place: Pacific Ocean: Lau Basin | collected...
TTCCTCCAGGGAGGCCGCCCGGCCGTCCCAGAACAGAGATGTGTAATAGGCCGCATTGACCCAGGAAGGGGCCCAGCGTCCTTCCTCGCCCTCATGGCCGAAGGCGCGGGGTGTGTGCCCGCCGCCGCCGGCAAACGACAGATGGCAGGAGACACAAGCCATGGAATTATTGTTCTTGGACAGACGGATATCGAAGGCCAACTGGTGTCCAAGCTTAACCTTCGCCTTGGACTGCAGGTTGTCGGCTGGAATTGGAACCGGCGGCAGTTTCCAGCCGGACAAATCCTCAGCCTGAACCGCGGACGGAAATGCAAATCCCACCAGAGAAAGCAATGCGCATGCAAATATCATGCGCAAGGTTTTTCGCTGAATGGCTGTGTTGTGTTTCATGTTGTTGTCTCCTTTTGTGTGCTTGGTTTTTTGCTATCGACTTATCAGACTTACCATTGATGACTTCGCAAGAAGCCATCATAGCGTACCCATGGACGAACTTTCCTCAACTTCATCATTTACGATTCAGCACGGTCAACAGATCGCGTTTGTGCTCCTCTTCCTGGATAAGGATATCTTCAATAATATGCCGCAGACCGTATTCGCGAAGCTGTTCGGCCTGATAAATACGTTCCTTGTAGCGGATGATAGCGTTGTCCTCGCCCTGAAGATCCTGTCGGAGCATAACGCCGCTTTCCGGGGAAACCACGATTTGTTCGACAACCACGGTGGGGATGCCACCGAGAAAATCAATCTGCTCGGAGAGCATGACGGCATGTTGCATTTCTTCCTGAGAATGAATAATCAATTCCTTCTGGATAGATTCGTATTCCGGACCGGAAATGATAGCTGCGTGCTGCACATACTGGATGGCTGCCGCATATTCCCATTCCAGATCTTTATTGAGTTCAATCATAAGACTTTTGCGATCTATCTTCATAACATGCTCCCTGAAGGCTTCAGTGTAGGCGAAAAATACCGTCTGTCTTGTATATTGTTCTTGTTTAACGGCCAACATTCATTGATTGTCTTAAGGCGAAGCATGGGGGTATGCTGTGCTAAAATAAAATTGGATATATCAATGCTAACGATTTATGATTTCTATCAATGGTAATTCGGGGGTATTTTTGTGGTTCCTACAGTCAAACAACTGAAATATTTGATCGCGCTGGATGATTATTGTCATTTTAGTAAAGCAGCTGCAGCCTGCTTTATATCACAGTCGGCATTCAGCATTGCCATCAGGGAACTTGAGACAACCCTGAATGTGCAATTGGTAGAGCGTACCAATAAAAGCGTAATTATCACAATGGTTGGACGTGCGGTAGTAACTCAGGCGCGTCTTTGCATCAGTGATATAGAGGGATTGATGAATATAGCCGCAAGCGGGCAAGGTCCTTTAAGCGGAAAACTCACGCTTGGGGTTATACCAACGATTGCGCCATTCTTGTTGCCATCTTTTATCTCCGAGATTGTAAAACGTTTTCCAATACTGAAATTATATTTACGCGAAGATAAAACAGCCGTGATTCACGAGCAGTTGCTGGACGGTAAGCTCGATCTTATTCTGGTTGCGTTACCCTTTGAACTTAGAGGCGCAATAGTGATGCCATTGTTTAAAGACCCCTTTTTGCTTGCCTGTCGCACAGGGAGTCGGTGGCTGGATGTTACCCAAAACGGCTGGGATTTTGATTCATTGCCTGATGAAAGCGTGCTATTGCTCGAGGATGGGCACTGTTTACGCGATCACGCGCTGGCGGCATGTGCTATGCGCGATTCTGACCAGATCAGTCGTTTTTCAGCAACCAGCTTGCAGACCTTATTGCAAATGGTCGTGGCTGATCTTGGCATTACATTTGTACCCGCTATGGCCGAAAAATCCCTGGTAGGAGAAAACTCGAATTTAACCCTTCACCCCATGCCCGAACAAAGTTGCCGAGAGATTGGTTTAGCCTGGCGCAAGGGCAGTAGCCGTAGTGATGAGTTTATTCATCTGGGTAAATTACTGAAGGAGTTACACCATGAGTTACCATAGCACCCATGGACGGGCTTATAAACCAGCAAAGTGGATGATTTATTTTTCCCGCAGGCCTAAGCATTTGCCATGCGACGGGAAGAAGGCGTTGGCCGCTCCGCCGGGCGAATGCCGAGGCGAGCGAACAGCTGCTGATCGTGTTCGGCATCCTGATTGCCGGTAGTCAGCAGTTTTTCACCGTAAAAGATGGAATTGGCGCCGGCCAGAAAACACAGCGACTGCATTTCTTCACTCATCACTTCGCGTCCGGCGGACAGGCGTACATGCGAGCACGGCATGGTGATGCGGGCGACAGCGATGGTGCGGATGAAATCGAAGGGGTCAAGGTCATCCAGATCCTGCATCGGCGTACCTTCCACCTTGACCAGCATATTAATCGGCACGGACTCCGGATGCGGGCTCATGCGCGCCAACTGGGCGATCATGCCGGCGCGATTGCGCAGGCTTTCACCCATGCCAACAATCCCGCCGCAGCACACGCTCATGCCTTCAGCGCGCACATTTTTCAGCGTATCAAGCCGCTCTTCGTAGGTGCGGGTGGAAATAATCTCTTTGTAATATTCAGGGTCGGTATCAATATTGTGATTGTAGTAGTCCAACCCTACACCCTTGAGTCTGGAGGCCTGCTCCGGGGTGAGCATGCCGAGCGTGGCACAGGCTTCCATGTCCATCGCTTTGACTTCGCGAATCATGTCCAGCACCAGGTCAAAGGCGCGCCCTTTCGGTTCACGCCATGCCGCGCCCATGCAGAAACGGGATGCGCCTTTTCCTTTGGCGATGCGCGCGGCCTGCATAACCTCATCTTTTTTCATCAGCAGTTCGGACTCGACATCAGTGTTGTAGCGTGAGGACTGAGGACAGTATTTGCAGTCTTCCGGGCAGCCGCCTGTTTTGATCGACAGCAGGGTGGAGAGTTGCACTTCATTGGCGTCGAAATGGGCGCGATGCGTCTGTTGGGCACGAAACATCAGGTCATTGAACGGCAGGGCGAACAGCGTCTCGATCTCTTCAATACTCCAGTCATAACGCATTGCATATCTCCTGTCAGTAAACCCGTCTGTTAAGCTCGGGGGCTAAGGATAAACGGAAGTGGATGAGGTAGCAAAAAATGACCTACTGTGGCGTATGTTCAGTCCTGGGGTAGGACCGACTGGTAAACCTGACGGCTTAAGAAACGGCGAATGGGCAGGATGCTGTTCAGGCTCATCGACAGGGCATGCATATCCAGGTTCAGGAAGGTCGCCGTCCATTCTGGATCGGCTGCCAGCTCGCCGCAGACAGACAGGGGAATCCCGGCCTTTTTAGCAGCCACAGCTGTTTGGTAAATCAGTTGCCGTATGGCCGGGTGGTTCGACTGATACAGGCTTGCCACCTCTTCATCGGAGCGGTCGGCAGCCAGGGTATATTGAATCAGGTCATTGGTGCCGATGGAAAAGAAATCGCTTATTTCTGCCAGAGCGTCGGCCACCAGCACAGCTGCCGGCACCTCGATGATGGCGCCTATGGATAGCGGTTGACGCAAACCCAGGTCACGATGCAGCTGTTCTGCCAGTTTACGTACCTGCATCATTTCGTCACAACTGGTTATCATGGGCACGAGGATATGCAGCGACCCCTCTTCCCCGGCGCGCAGCATGGCGCGCAGCTGTGTGCTGAGTAACTCTGGCAAGCGCAGCAGCAGGCGGATACCGCGCAAGCCCAGGGCGGGGTTGGCGCCGCCGTAGTGAATATCGGTCACGAGTTGATGCAGCCATGCCTTGTCACCCCCGATGTCGAGCAGTCGCATGGTGACCGGCTTGCCTGCCATACGCCGGATGATGGCCGCATAATAGCGGTATTGCAGTTCTTCATCAGGTACCGTTGCACGGTTTAAAAATAGAAATTCACTGCGATACAGGCCGACGCCATCAATGCCAAGCTCCTCTGCGGCATCAAGCTCTTCGATGAACTCGATATTCGCCATCAGCTTCATCGACCACCCGTCCTTGCTGCGAGATGGTTGCGACGCATAGGCAGCAAGACTCCTGCGACTGATGCAGAGGGCTTCGTGAAGTTTGACGTAGGCAGCCTGCTCGGCCGGCGGCGGATTCAGTATCCACCGGCGTTGTTCGCCATCCAGGATAAGCAGATCGCCATCGGCAACAGTTTTAAGGATCTCTGCCGCGCCAACCAGAGCAGGCAGGCCGATGCCGCGTGCGACAATAATATTGTGCGCATCCGCACCGCCCTGCTCGGTGATGATGCCGATAACGCCTTGCCTCCACATTTGCACAACATCAACGATAGAAAAGTCCTCGCCGACATAGATGATTGGCTCTTCCAGACCTGTTGCGGAAAATGCTTCGGGCAAGGCTTCGGGCGACTGGCCTCTCAGTTGGCTGAGAATACGCTGACCTGCCTGCTCAACATCATTTTGACGGCTTCGCAGGTATGCGTTATCGGATTGGTTGAAAATCGTCTCAATGGCATCCATCTGTTGCCTCAGTGCCCACTCGGCATTAATATGGTCGCCCACGATCCGCTTGCCGGCCTGATGAACCAGTTCAGGGTCGCCAATCATCATGCGGTGGGCATCCAGCACCATCAGCGGTTCTTGTGAACCAAGCTTACGCAGATGTTCCCGTTCGAGATCAATTTCAGCGACAGCTGTGTTCACAGCCTGTTTCAGACGGGCGACTTCCTGATCGGCGGTGCCTGCTGCCAGCCGGCGCTCAGGAATGGGCGGGCGGCCATGAATCAGTTTATGCACATAGCCGATCACGATACCGGAACTGGCCGCGACGGCCAGCCCTTCACTACGGGGGCGAGTGCACCCTGTCATTCGGCCTCGCCAAACCGTTCGTTCACCAACGTCTCCAGCGCAAGCAGCGCCGCAGTAGCATCACGACCCTCAGCCACCAGTAGCAACTCGCTTCCTTTGCCGGAAGCCAGCATCATGATACTCATGATGCTTTTACAGTTGACGCTCACGTCATCCCGAACAAGGTTGATATCGCTTTCGAATCGACTGGCCTCACTGGCCAGCCTGGCGGAGGCGCGGGCATGCAGTCCGAGTTTATTACAGATACGGACGCGTCGTTCAGGCATGATTGCGCCTTGGCTGGAAGTCGGATGCCATGCAGATATATTGTCGTCCGGCATCCACGACATGGCCGGCCAGTTCCGATACGCTGCCAGCCTTGTCCCGCGTAGTGGCAGCTTTGATCAGCAAGGGTAGATTAAAGCCGGATACCACTTCCACACGGCCAGCCTGCAAACAGCCCATAGCAATATTGCACGGCGTGCCGCCAAACATGTCGGCCAGCAGCAAAACACCGTCACCCACATCGCAGGAACGGATCTTCATCTTCAGTTGAGCCGACAGATATTCCGTGCTTTTGTCATCAGTGATATCCACTGCGGCAATTAATGCCTCTTCGCCCAGAATATGTTGCAGAGCCTCTTTCATTTGGCTGGCAATATGAGCGTGCCCAATCATGACAATGCCAATCATGACGCCTCCATTTGTTTTTCTGCCGTTTCCCAGCGATAGACAACGCCGAGTTCCCGATGCTGGATGGTTGGTACCAGCCAATCTTGCCTCTGAATCCATAACGCCAGCCGCTCGGCCATATACACCGAACGATGGCGTCCGCCGCTGCACCCCATAGCAAGGGTAAAATACTGTTTGCGTTCCTTCTGCATTAACGGCCAGACCAGCGCCAGCCAGTACTGAATTCGTCGTTCTGCCTCATTCACGTCCGGGTATGACTGCAAAAATGCCACCACTTCTTCATCACAGCCGGTTTTGGGACGTAATTCCGGATGATAGTGGGGATTGGGCAGAAAGCGCATATCGAAGACGACATCCGCCTCGGCAGGCAGGCCGTGTTTGTAGCTGAAAGAGATGACGGTACAAGCCATGTGCGTAGATGTTGTTTCCGGCTGACGCCAGAATACATCCACTTTTTCAGCCAGTTCATATGGTGTTAAATAACTCGAATCGAGAATCAGATCGGCCATGCAACGCACAGCGTCCAGACTCTCGCGTTCCTGACGTATGGCGCTCATCAGATCTATATCGGGGGCAAAAGGGTGGCGTCTGCGCACGGTGGAAAAACGGCGTTGCAGCATTTCATCTTCTGCCTCGACAAAGAGCAGTTGCCAATCATCGGAAACCAGAACGGCGGCAATGGCATTGCGCAATGACTGCGTACTCATGCCGCTACGCGCATCCAGACATACGGCTGCAGGCTGTTTGCGCAACTGCATGCTGATCGACCAGTCGCGCAACATTTCCACCGGCAGGTTATCCGTGCAGAAGAAGCCGCCATCCTCCAGCGCGTGTAGTACGGTGCTTTTGCCTGCCCCGGACAGGCCGCTGATCAGTAGCATCGTTAACCTCCCTGTTCGATACGGTTTTGCAGGGACTGAATAAAAGCTTCTCCGCTGTGAATGCCGCGTTGCTTGAGCAGTTGATTACGTGTCGCCACTTCTACCAATACGGCCAGAGAGCGACCGGATCGGATCGGGATAGGTACGCGTGGGATGCTGACTTCAAGGATATTGGTTTCGCTCTGCTCACCAAGTACGCGGTCTTCGGGTACCAGTTGGTCCCAAGCTACCATTTCCACCACCAGGTTCAGCCGTTTGGCATCGGTGATCGCAGCAGCTCCGTACAGGTCGCGGATGTTAAGTATGCCCAAGCCACGGATTTCCATATGGTAAAGCAATGCGTCGGGGCTGCGCCCGACAACCACGCCCAGCCTTTCGCGGGAAAACAGCACCATATCATCGGCAATCAGGCGATGATTGCGAGAAATCAGCTCCAGTCCGATTTCACTCTTACCGATGCCACTGGCGCCGGTGATGAGTACGCCCAGCCCGAAAATATCCATATACACGCCATGCTGATAGACGATCGGGGCTAGATGGTGAGACAGAAACAGGGTCATATTGGTCATGAAGGTGGAGGAGGGAAGCTCTGAAGCGATCAGCGGCGTGTCTGTCCGCCTGGCTGCCTCAATGATGATGGCGGGGGGAATTTGATTGCGCGTAACGACGACGCAGGCAAGGCGCAGCGCAAACACTGCATCCACCGCCTGCTGTTGTTCTTTCACGGTACGCGTGGCCAGATATTGTAGTTCTGTCTGACCGATCACCTGTAGCCGGTAGTCACTGAGGTTTTTGGTGAAACCGGCAAAGGCCAGCGAAGGCTTCTGGATGCGCGGGTGATCTATATAGCGATCCAGCCCCGCCTCACCTTCCAACAGGCGCATTTTGCTCGCTTCACCCTGCACGGCCAGTATTTCACGTATGGTGATCCGGCGCGCCAGTTGCATTATGCGCTCGTAATTCCATCGCCAAGCAGCTGGCAGATCGCCTGGCCACTGCGCGCCTGCATTACCCGCTCCCTGAAGGTCTGCTGTTGCAGATTGCGGGCCAACTGGGCCAGTAGTTCCAGATGTCGGCGGTCATCCGAGTTAGGCACCAGCAATAGCACCACGATATGCACGGGCTGGCCATCAATGGCATCAAAGTCGACGCCATTAACATGCCTGGCCAGGGCCAGCATCGGATCTGGCAGGTCGGGCATGCGGCCATGCGGAATCGCAACCCCATGACCAATGCCAGTGCTGCCCAGATGCTCACGCGCCATCACTACTTCCATAACATGATCCGGATCGATGGAGGTTAGTACTTCGGCCATCTCCGCGATAACAGCGCGTTTACTGTCGGCCTTCGAGTCCAGTAAAACATGTTCTACAGTTAGCAATGTCATGGCGTATTGTATCTACTCAAGCGAATTCAGGCTCAATCCAGCTTAAGACACCGTCGGAGCGGCGATAAACGGCATTGAGCTGATCGGTCTCATTATTGGTAAAAAAAAGCAGGTCGCGACCGCCAAGCTCTAGCTGCATGACAGCCTCATCGACATGCATCGGTTTGGCATCGATAGATTCGTGACTCAGGGTCACCGGTTGATAGGTTTCACTTAGTTCGTCCTGATCTGCTGCGACATCAAGTATGTGGTGAGAAACCTTGATCTCCCGTCCATCACGTTGTCCTGACTGATGATGCCGATGCAATTTGGAACGATAACGCTTGAGCTGCCTGTTGATCTTGTCGACGACGCCATCAATCGATGCATACATATCCTCTGTTTCATCGCTGGCATGGATGTTGATGCCATTAGCCTGCATGTTCACTTCGCAGCTCTGACGAAATTTTTCCACTGAAAGCACGACATGCACATCGAGCACATGGTCGAATGAATGTTTCAGGTGTTGTAATTTGTCAGAGACGTAAGCCTTCATTGGCTCAGTAAGTTCTACATGGCGACCGGTGATGGATACTTGCATAGTTCTTCCTCCGTTTATTATTTGGCGACTCCACAATCCTGCTGAGTTGCCCGCACATGCGCCGCAGGGGCGCATTACTTATAGCGCGGTCTGGCGCTACGCCTTCGCTGGCTGCTCGGCGGCAAGCCTAATTGTTCGCGATATTTGGCTACAGTTCTACGGGCGATTTCAATGCCCTCAGCTTGCAGCCGGTCGGCAATAGCCTGATCGGCAATCGGTCGACCTGGCGGCTCAGAGTCCACCAGCGCCTTAACTCGTTGTTGCACGCGATATACTGAAATCGCACCACCTCCGCGCGTGGGCAAACCGGCGGAAAAGAATCGTCTGAGCTCAATCAGTCCGATCGGGGTATCGGCATATTTACTGTTGGTTACGCGCGAAATAGTTGATTCATGCAGACCGACATCTTCAGCTACATCCTGTAAGGTCAGCGGTTTGAGCCCCAGTATGCCGTATTCGAGGAAAGCGCGCTGTCGCTCCGCCAGACACAAGGCTACTTTCATCAGGGTTTCGCTGCGCTGATCCAGTGCATGCAGCAGCCATTTTGCCTCTTTCATGGCCTGGGACATAAAATCCTTATCACGACCCTTCCATTCATGCTCTTTCCATTGTTGATTCAGGCGAATGCCGCGCCAGCCCGTGCCGGGAATGTCCACCTCAATGTCGTTATTACTATTACGGCGGAATACAATTTCAGGACGGATATAGTAATTTTCTTCTCCGCGCAGGCCATGGCCAGGGAAGGGGTCGAGCCGGCGCATGCGGCTGCGCGCCAGTCGTATGGTTTCCACCTCACATGCGGTCGTGACAGCGAGTTCTTCATCGCCTTGCAGCAATGCGCCAGGGTAGTGAAGCAGCAGGCGTTTGACCCAGATATCGACTTCTAGACTACTGTCCAGTTGCAGCAGCAGACATTCCGTCAGGTCACGGGCGCCCAGCCCCGTCGGCTCCAGTTGCTGGATAACATGATGCAGCACGTTATCTACGGTAGCTGCGTCTGTGCTAATCTGATCGCTCACCTCACGTACAAAATCATCAGTATCGGTACGGAAATAACCGTCATCATCGAGCGAATCAATCAGCATATGCGCGATCCGGTGCTCTGTTTTGCTCATCGGCTGCCGATCAACCTGTTCATGCAGAGATTCACTCAGGCTCTGCTCTTGTCGCCAAAGCGGCTCACGCTCGTTGTAGTCATCCCTGCCGGCGGAGGCATACATGGTCTCCCATCGGTTATCACCTTGTTCGTGCCATTGTTCCTGCTCTGCGACTTCCAGAGCCCGCTTTTGTCCCTCAGTATCAGTGGTTGGCGTGGTATTAAAATCCATTTCCAGCATCGGATTGGACTCAATGGACTCTTCCAGATAGGCATCCAGCTCCATGCCGTTCATCGCCAAAACCTTGAGGCTTTGGGTCAGTTGCGGCGTCAGAGCAAGACGCTGACCGAGTTTATGCGCCAGTTTTGTCTGCATCAGAATCGGTCTGCATGGATGGGCGGATATGTTTTTAGATTGTCACAATGCTGTTGTGGCAGCGAACCACTGAAATGTCGGAAAATGATAACCGTATTAATTAGCATCTACATCCTTTTTATGGCACACTTGACTTCTGCCCCTGATTATTCATCAATAATCAATACCTGACAATGTTCAGAGCCCGTGGGAGCGTAAAGTTTATGCCTCTTTTTGCAAAGGAGCCAGCAATTCTTTCAACTCACCGGACGTATGCATTTCGGAAATGATATCGCAGCCGCCAATAAACTCACCCTTCACATACAGCTGTGGAATCGTCGGCCAGTCGGAATAGTTCTTGATACCCTGACGAATAGCGTCGGAGAGCAAAACATTGACGGCGGCATAGGGCACGCCATGCTCATTAAGAATGCCTGCGACACGCTGGGAAAAACCGCATTGCGGGAAGTCCGGCGTGCCTTTCATGAATACTACAATGTCGTGCTCTTTTACCAGCTTATCAATCTGCTCGTGGGCTGCGTTGCTCATGCCTACTCCTTGGGTACTGCTGTTTTAAGGGCCAGCGCATGGATGGCCTGTTTCATATGCTCGCCCAGCGCAGCATAAACCATCTGATGCTGAGCTACGCGTGTTTTACCGATAAATGCGGGCGAGACAACTGTTGCTTCGAAATGATCATCGCTGGAATACAGGCGTACTTCGACATCCGCATCAGGCAGATTGCTGCGGATCATGTTGGCAATGTGTTCAGGCGTAGGTGTCATCTTGTTCCTTCGCTCCTTCGATCTGATGTTATTCGGATATGGACGTGGTTTCCGGCCTTATGCATGGATGGTACGGATGGCATGAATGCCGCGCATCGCGCCCGCATGTTAACTGTATCCCGTCATTTCAAATATCTCGTCTGCGAACGCTGACAATCTGCCTCGATAGATTCAAGTCTTGTAACTGTGAGTGCCTAATACATCAGAAAAAGCAACGCGGGCAAAGGAATCCATGCCATCCAGGTCGACTTCATCATTCATCGCTCTGACATCGCCATGATATACTGCTGTGAGAACTTGCACCAAATCGCCGCTGGTCATGTTACCCAGACATTCCCATGACTTTTCGCCATATGCGGCAAAATATTTGTAAATGGGTGCAAAGGCATCAACATCGCGTTTTTGCGCGGCCAGATACATGGCAAAAAACTTTAACGAGTATTCTTTGTTATGTGTTGTTTCGAGGGTCTTCACCCCATCGGGGCTTAGGTTTAGCGCTGTGAACAACTCGATCTTGATCTCGTCGTAGCGATGCTGTGCCTCCTCCAGTGCATCTTTAGGCAGAAAACCACCGGGAAAGCTTAATTCTGCAAGCAGCTCATCATTGTTCCAATTCATTAGCTTGTGTTCCTCCTGTTTTCACCACTGATAAGAGCGGATGCTAACGTCCGCGAATATTTTGAATACATGCGTTTGCCGAATGAAGCATTTCACTGTCATAGTTATCAAAGTCCATGTTCGGATACGGGGGTGAAAGAGAAATAGCATGGAAGAACCCGTCTGGTTTATCGTCGTTGCATTGCTGTTACATATGGTGATGCGTTTCGGCTGCGGCGCTCACATGCTGCGCGGTCATGGCTGAAAGGCGCGGCAATGCCGCCTCCCGGAACGCAAGCGAAGTCGGCTGCATCGGTAGCCAATGCGCAGACGGCAAATTATACCCTGCAGACCGTACTACATGGCTACTGCGGAGCGGCCGCCGTGTCGCTGTGTAGCGGAGAAACTGTTGTTGGTAATCTCTGATGATATCAGAGTTTTTCCTATATCGGTGCAGGACATCCTTCTTCAGTATTCGACCATGGCCAATAGAGCTGGTTGAACGATCCGGTAAAACAGAAGGCCGATTTATGGACTTTCCAAGAAGTCGTCATAGCGCCCATGGACGGACGTGCGAAGCAATAAGCGTGATGAAAAGGGCATGGATGGCCTTTTATAACGACAATCACGCATAACCGACGAACCGTAACAGGGAGAATAACAATGACCAGTATGACTAAAAGCACAAAAACAGGTTCCGGCACAGCCAGCAAAACTGCAACGAGAAAAAGCCCGGCCAGAAAAACCCCGGTCAGGAAGAAAGCAGCCGGTAAAAGTGTGAATGAGGTAACAAGCCGCCTGCATCCGGAAATGCGCGAGCAGATGATTGCCGTATCTGCCTATTATCGCGCCAAAGGACGCAGCTTTATAGGGGGTTCTGACGTTCAGGACTGGCTGGCAGCCGAGGATGAAATTGATCGTCTGCTGATTAACCGGGTATGAGGGCGGCACCATGCGTGAACAGCGTGACTGCCGAAAAAACGGCGCAGAGGATGGCCCGTAAAACATGCCTGATTCTGGCTGAAGATACTGGCACAGGAAACCAGATTGCCTCGTTGCTGGCAGAGACCGGATGGCGGATGCATATCGTTTGCAGCGACAGAGACGCCTATGATCATATGCTGCGGGAAAACGTGGATGTCGTGATTGCCGATATCGATGCGACAAGACTGGGAGGATTGGCCGTGTTGGTATACTGCTACCATCATGATCCATCGGTCACGACCTATGCTATCGCTCCGACTGATGATGGGTATCGGAAATTACTGGCGCGTGATATGGCCGGCTGCCGGGGTTTTTTCTACCTCGTAAAAGGTGGTCGGGAAATTGATAGCAGTCGTGGCATGCCAGTAAATCTGGTCAGCGAACTTGCCAATCAGCCGGCAAGTCGAGTGGTATATCCGGGATGACTGGCCGGAGATTGGCAGAGACTGGAGGAAGGATGCCTTATACTAACGTTGTTTAGTCAGGCATATGGCGGATTTGATCTGCTGATTACGGATGTCTACAGATCATCCGGGTTAGAGCACTCCTTCCAGCATCTGCCAGATGCGATCAGCTGTATTGGTATTCACTAAAAATTCGGGTTAAAGCTGCTGTGATGCGAAGCATAGACAGAATCGAACCATTCCGTGTGATGCAACTGCTGGAGCGAGCCAAAGAGCTGGAGGCTGAAGGGCGCAGGATTATCCATATGGAGATCGGCGAGCCGGATTTTGCTACGCCTGCTTCGGTGATTGAGGCGGCCCGACTGGCGCTTGATTGCGGTGACAGCTTCTATACCCCTTCCACCGGTAGCCCGATACTGCAACAGGCGCTGAGCTGCTGGTATAAAGATGAGTACGGTGTTGATGTGAGTACCGAACGCATCATGATTACGCCAGGCACATCCGGCGCCTTTAGTCTGATTTATGCAGTTCTGATTGAAACAGGCGAATCGGTGCTGCTCTCAGACCCTGGTTACCCGTGCCAGCGCAACTTTATCCGACTGGCTGGTGGAGAACCTGTCAATATTCCTGTCGGCCCTGAAACCCGCTATCACCTCTCCTCCGAACTGATCGAGCGGTACTGGCAGGCCGGCACACGTGCTGCGGTGGTCATCAACCCATCCAATCCGGCCGGCACCCTGATCGGGGATGAGGTACTGCGGCAGCTTGCTGCGACATGTCGCCGTTTGGGCGGCTATCTTATTTCCGATGAGATTTATCATGGGCTCACCTACGGCATCCAGGCGCGTTGCGCGCTTGAGTTCGATGATAATACCATTGTTGTAAACGGCTTTTCCAAGCGCTGGGCCATGACAGGCTGGCGTATCGGCTGGGTGATTGTACCGGAGCAGTTGGTGGATGCCTGCCGACGGGTGATGCAGAATATTTTTATTGCCGCGCCCACGTTGTCGCAATACGCGGCCACTGCGGCGCTATCGGCAAGCGCTGAATGCGAGCGCATGCGCGTGGCTTATGATGAGCGCCGCCGTTACCTGCTGATGGAACTGCCCGAACTTGGATTTGAAATCGTGGTGCAGCCGCAGGGAGCATTTTATATCTACGCCAATGTCGAACGCATCACCAACGACGCCAGGGTATTCTGTTGGCAGGTGCTTGAAAAAGCAGGCGTCGCCATCACGCCCGGCGAGGATTTCGGAGCCTATAAGGCCGCACAGCACGTGCGTTTTTCCTACGCCACCGGCCTGGACGATATCCGCGAAGGGGTATCCCGGCTTCGGGCCTGCCTGTGCGTTGACAATACCTGAATCTGATCAGTTTATAATTTGCCATGTTCCATCCGTCTGGTGACAGGCCGTATCGTGGCCGGCTTCCCTTTTCCATGGATAAAAAATATCGGTCTGATATTCCCGACAGGTCTAACCAGTCGCATTCCGGTAGGTATCTGTCGGCATAGTGATGAAACTGGTGCCAGTATCTTGAACCTGCAGACAAAGTGCAAGTCGAGTCGCTTGGTTGCAGTGGTTGCGCATGCTAGCTTGCAGCGCACTATCATAATCAGGAGCACCACCATGTTGAAAGTTCTGACCAAGTTATTCGGTAGTCGCAACGAGCGCCTGCTTAAGCAATATTGGCCCATCGTTGATCAAATTAATGCCTTTGAACCGGCAATAAAAAAGCTTACCGATGAACAGTTAGCGGCAAAAACCGTGGAGTTCCGGCAGCGCATTGATGGTGACACAAGCCTGGATGACCTGTTACCGGAAGCCTTTGCAGTTGTGCGTGAGGCATCAGCGCGCGTGCTGGGTATGCGTCATTTCGACGCACAGATGGTCGGCGGCGTGATCCTACATGAGGGCAAGATCGCCGAAATGAAGACCGGCGAAGGTAAAACGCTGACCGCCACACTAGCCGTTTATCTCAATGCGCTGTCCGGTAAAGGCGCGCATGTGGTGACAGTGAACGATTATCTGGCCAGTCGCGATGCCGCCACTATGGGCCGCCTTTACGGATTTCTCGGCTTGTCCACCGGCGTGATTGTGCATGGTATCGACAGTGATGAGCGGCGTGCAGCCTATGCGGCCGATATCTCCTACGGTACCAACAACGAGTTCGGTTTCGATTACCTGCGTGATAATATGGCTTTTTCCAGCGAAGAGCTGGCACAACGCGGTTACAACTTTGCCATCGTCGATGAGGTGGACTCGATCCTGATCGATGAGGCGCGCACGCCGCTGATTATCTCCGGTCCGGCCGAGCAGGCCACCGAGCTGTATAACCAGGTGGATGCGCTGATCAAACAACTGGATCCGTCTGATTACGAAAAGGATGAAAAAGACAAGGTGGTATCATTTACGGAAAGCGGTATGGAGCATATTGAAGCGCTGTTCCATGAATCCGGCTTGATGGATGAAGGTCAGCTGTACGATCCGGAAAATGTCAATCAAATGCATGCCGCTACCCAGTGCCTGCGCGCTAACACCCTGTTTACTCGCGAAGTTGACTACATTGTGCGCAATGATGAAGTAATGATTATTGATGAATTTACTGGTCGCATGATGCCCGGCCGTCGCTATTCCGATGGCCAGCATCAGGCGCTGGAGGCCAGGGAAGGCGTCACTGTTCAGCCGGAAAACCAGACACTGGCTTCGGTTACCTTCCAGAATTATTTTCGCATGTACGCCAAGCTGGCCGGTATGACCGGTACGGCTGATACCGAGGCCGAGGAATTTCACAAGATTTACAAGCTGGAAGTGGTCATTGTGCCG
>Ga0256829_1002075_pt1 | contig 15412 bp, 19 predicted proteins | sample 131447metaG_FD_185979 | JGI IMG/M metagenome (GOLD analysis project Ga0256829, IMG submission 185979) | Hydrothermal vent microbial communities from Lau Basin, Pacific Ocean - 131-447 | ecosystem: Environmental > Aquatic > Marine > Hydrothermal vents | place: Pacific Ocean: Lau Basin | collected...
CATACCCCGACATGGACTTGCACCATGCTGATTGTAGTACGCTACGAGCGTACGAAGTGCGGCTTTTAGCCGCGCCAAATAGTGAGTCAAGGCGCGACTGAAGTCGCACTTCCGGTACAATGATCCCCATTTTGTTACTCAAGAGTTACCCCTGTTACGATTTTCCTATTCGTCAATATTCAATATTCCTCATAACAGGGTAAGTTTTCAGATATGTGCCAGACTGTGCTAGGGTTTCGGGTTATGGAACAAGGGGAGAACCATGGCTGAACTTAATATCGTATTTATCGCATCAGAAGCATCACCACTGGCCAAAACCGGCGGCCTGGCTGATGTCACCGGTTCACTGCCTCACGCCCTGCAACTGCTCGGCCATCGCGTCACCGTCATTATGCCATTTTACCGGCAGCACATCGCAGCATCCGGCATTCAAACCGTCCCGTTACATATCCATATCGAAATGTGGGCTGACGGCGTCCAGCGCCACTGCCCGTTGCATGAGGCCGTTGTGGACGGCTTGCATTATCTGCTGGTGGAGCAGGATGACCTGTTTGATCGCGAGGGTATTTATGGCCCGGCCGGCGGTGCCTACGAAGATAATCTGCTACGTTTCATGCTCTTCGATCGTGTTGCCCTGGAGGCTGCCGCCCATCTGGCTAGAGATGTGGATATTATCCATTGTCACGACTGGCAAACCGGCATGATCCCCTTGCTGTTGAGCACGCAGTATCAGCATTATCCATCCATAGCGCATGCCCGCTGCCTCTATACCATTCATAATCTCGCCTATCAGGGCATCTTTGGCGCAGACTGGATTCACAGGCTTGGCATTCCCAGTCACCATTTCCACCCCGGCGATTATGAATTTCACGGTCAGATCAACTGCATGAAGGCGGGTATTGCGTCGGCACATGCCGTCACCACAGTCAGTCCCTCCTATGCCGAAGAGATTCTGACACCGCAATATGGCTGCCACGTGGACGGATTTCTGAACGACCACAGCGATAAACTGAGCGGCATTGTCAACGGCCTGAATATTGAACAGTGGGATCCGTTGACCGATTCGCATATCGCCGCCAATTACGGCGCTGGCAAGATTGCCGGCAAGAAGCAGTGTAAAGTTGCGCTGCAACAGCAATGCGGGCTGACAGTATCTGTCGATACGCCGCTGATGGTGCTTATTTCCCGTCTGGCGGAACAAAAAGGCATTGATCTGTTGCTGGAAAATGCCAGATACTGGAGTGATCGCGGCTACCAACTGGTCGTGCTGGGCTCCGGGGATACGCATTGTGAAATGATGTTACGAAAACTGGCTGGCAACCACCCTGACAGCATCTATTTCTGGCGCGGTTTCAATGAAGCACTGGCACGCCAAATCTATGCCGGCGGCGATATGTTCCTGATGCCATCCCGATTTGAACCCTGCGGGCTGGGACAGCTCATGGCCATGCGTTACGGCACTGTGCCAGTAGTCCGTGCAACCGGTGGCCTCAAAGATACGGTCATCGACCACGCCAGCAATCCCGCCACATCCACCGGCTTTCACTTTACCAAAGAGAGTCCATTGGATTTTGATGTGGCAGTCGAGAAGGCCATTGCCGTCTATCGGCAGCCGCGCAAGTGGTCGGCCATCCGCAATCGCGCCCTGAAACGCAATTCATCATGGCAGGCCTCAGCCAGTGATTATGTGAGCCTCTACCAGCAACTGCTGGAACAATGAGCAACGTTCTTGGCGCCGATATTGGCGGCACCAATATCCGTCTGGCCAGCATTAATACGCGGGGGCAGATTGTGGCTGAAACGCGTTTGCAGGCAGAATTGAGCCGCCATACGGAACAATCGCAGGCAACAGCCGAAACGCATGTCATCAAAATATTAGCCGAAGCCATCCAACCGTTTGCACACAAACATGGCGTTGACAGACTAGGCATGGGATTTCCGGGCTTTTTTCAACGCCATAATGGCCTGCTAGCCAGTTCGCCAAATCTCCCGCTGCTACAGAATTTTGCCTTGTCCGACAGACTCTCGGACGCTCTGGATATGAGCGTTAGCGTTGAAAACGACGCCCTCTGCGCCGCTATCGGTGAACAGAAATATGGTTCGGGGCAAGGACGCGCCAACCTGCTGCACATCACCTTGGGCACCGGCCTCGGCAGTGGCCTGATCCTCAATAATGCGCCCTACTCCGGAGAACACGGCATGGCTATGGAGTTCGGCCATTTGTGCATTGAACACCATGATGGCCGCCTCTGCGGCTGCGGCAATTACGGCTGTGTCGAAGCCTACGCCTCCGCCACAGCGCTGATGAAACGCTTTAATGAAATCTGCGATTGTGAAGTGGCCGATGCCAAAACTATTTTCGAACAGGCCAGAGAAGGCCATGTATGCGCGGTGACTATCACCAATGAAGCCGGTATGTATCTGGGCATGGCCATCGCCGAGGCTGTAAAATTGCTGGATGTCACCACCATCACCGTCAGTGGCGGCTTAAGCGGCGGCTGGGATATTCTCTACCCGCCGCTAAAACGCGAACTGGACAACAATCTGATCTCACCGCAAAAGGGCAGAGTCGAGGTGCTGCGCTCCCGGCTCGACGACAACGCCGGCCTGCTCGGCGCAGCCGTGATTGCCAGAGCTGGCTCACCGGCTAATTAGCCCTGACTGTTGGCGTTCGCCTCACTTGCTTCGCCACCAACCCTGACAGGCCTGCCGTTTTTCCACATGACTGCGTACTGACCAAGACGCCGTTTTTTTTCGAGCGCATGAGCCACTGCTGTTTTCAACGAATCGAGCATTACCAGGCACTCTTTGGAAGGTTCAGCCACGCGAAGCATGGACATTTCCACCCTGGGCAGGGCCAGATAGACCAGTTCCACTCGCCAACCCTCTGCTTGCAGTCGCTGTATCAGGCGCAAATAGCTGCGCCCTGAAAGCGTCGTTTCAAAAGCAAAATCCTCTCTTGCCTCTATATGCTGGTCGATTTCAGTCAGGAAAATCCGGCTGGCCGCGATCAGCTCACGCTCCGGCGCAAGGGCGACAACCCTGCTGCAATCAGGTCTGCATTCACAAAGTTAGTGCAGTCGGCCACCGTTGGCAGGTACTCCATGGCGAAGGTTGTCTTACCGGCTCCATTCGGACCAGCAACAATCCAGCAGGTTGGCATTATTCCCTTACCTCAATATATTTATTCATTGTACCAACCCACTACGTGTTAATCTCATCCGCAAATATGTCATTCTCGTAGGCATTTTCAATCGCTCGTCATCGAGCACAAAGCCTTTAACGATGTATTCCCTGAGCTGCTGCGTCGCCCAAATGCGAAACCGGGTGGCGACATGACTTTTCACCCGATAACCCACTGAAATAATCATATCAAGATTGTAGAAATCGACACTGCGAGTCACATTGCGAGTCCCTTCTTTTTGAACTATCCGGAATTTCCGGATAGTTGCCGAAGGCTCCAGTTCATGCTCCTCATAGACGTTCCTGATATGTTCACTAATGGTGCGCACATCTTTTCGGAACAAATCCGACATCATGCGCTGAGTCAGCCAGACTGTTTCATCTGCCAGCCGCACATCAAGCTTGATACGCCCGTCTTCCGCCTCATAGAGCAGAAACTGACCGCCATCTGGCAAAAATGGTTCGCTCTTATTGGATGACATCACTTCTCCGCATTAGGGTAAATAACAGCGTCAGCATTCGCATCACGTCAAATCAACCTCATCAATTTCCTGCATGATTCGTTTCGGTCAGGGCGACAATGATTTTCTGATAGTGCAGAATGTCATCGAACGACAATTTGCGCCCGGTTCGATCTTTGAGCCATTTTTGCGCTGGTTGATAGCCACCGATAAAGAATCTCCACGCCACAAATGGAACCTTGTCGAAATATTGGTTGTCATTAATCCACACCTTGCCGTGCGTATCGGATATTGATTCATAACCGGGGCTGGTTTTGGTGATTTTCCGTGTGATTGGCTTCAACGATTGCAGCATCCAGATTGGGCTTCCGCTCAGTGCTTGAAAAGCATTTGCGTTGCAAGCGGTGTCACGAAAGCATCATCAGCTTGTCCGATAATATTGCAACGCACCTGTTTGAACCATTTTGGTCTGAAAGGCTGGTGCGTACTAATTCGGAGCGATTGGACTCAATTTCCATATATCGCGATTGTAGTCCTGCATGGTACGGTCGGTCGAAAATTTGCCGCTATAGGCTGTATTGAGGATACTCATCTTCACCCATGACTGCTGATCCAGATAAGCCGTAGCAGCACGCTGTTGGGCATCCAGATAGGAGCGGAAATCCGCCGCTACCATCCACGGATCACGGTCACTACGAATCGCACCGATAATTTCGGCGAACAGGCCCGGCTCAAACTGACTGAAATGACCGCATTCAAGCAGAGTCATCACGCGCTTGAAATCCTCATCACCAGCAATGATGCCATTCGGATCATAATGCCCGTGCATCGCTTCCACTTCCTCAGCGTTCAAACCGAACAGGAAAAAATTCTCGTCGCCCACCTCTTCACGAATTTCAATGTTGGCGCCATCGAGCGTACCGATGGTCAGCGCACCGTTCATCATGAACTTCATATTACCAGTGCCGGAAGCCTCCTTGCCAGCGGTGGAAATCTGCTCGGAGAGATCGGCAGCCGGCGCAATGACTTCCATGGCCGACACTCTGTAATTGGGGAAAAACACCACTTTCAGCTTGTCGCCCACATCCGGATCGTTATTCACCACTTGCGCCACATTGCTGACCAGCTTGATGATCTGCTTGGCCATATAATAACCCGGCGCCGCCTTGCCGCCGATCAACACGCAGCGCGGCGTCCAGTTTTCCGTATCGCCGCGTTTGATACGGTCATACAGGTGAATAACATGCAATACATTGAGCAGTTGACGCTTGTATTCATGGATACGCTTCACCTGAATATCGAACATGGCATCCGGCGCAAAATCCACGCCGCACTTCTCGCTGACCAACCTGGACAGGCGCACTTTATTCTCACGCTTGCAATCCGCCCACTGCTGGCGAAACCCGGCATCATCCACACGCGACGCCAAATGACGTAGCTGCGCCAGATCGGTAACCCAGCCATTACCGATGCTATCGCTGATCAACCTGGATAGTGATTTATTGCACCATGCCATCCAGCGGCGCTGGGTGACGCCATTGGTCTTGTTGTTGAATTTCTCCGGCCACAGTTCATGGAAATCCTTAAACAGTCCTTCCACCAGCAGGTCAGAGTGCAGCTGCGCCACGCCATTGACCGAGAAACTTCCGACGATGGCCAGATAGGCCATACGCACCTGCTGTACGTCGCCCTCTTCAATAATCGACATACGACGCTGACGCTCAACATCGCCCGGCCATCTATCTGCCACTTCGGTCAGGAAGCTGGCATTAATTTCATAGATAATATCCAACAGGCGCGGCAACAGCGCCCCGAACATGTGAACGGGCCAGCGCTCCAGCGCTTCTGGCAGCAGGGTGTGATTAGTATATGCCATGGTTCTGCTGGTGATCGACCACGCCTCATCCCACTCCAGACGATATTCATCAATTAACAGTCGCATCAATTCGGCCACCGATATGGTCGGATGGGTGTCGTTGAGCTGGAAACAGTTTTTGTCGGCAAAATGGCTGAAATCCACGCCATGGTGCTCCGTCCATTGACGCAGCACATCCTTGATACTGGCTGAAGCCAGGAAATATTGCTGCCGCAGTCTGAGCTCTTTACCGCACTCACTGGTATCGTTGGGGTAGAGCACCATGGAAATATCTTCGGCCCGATTCTTGGCTGCCACCGCTTCGGCATAATCACCGGCATTGAATTCACTCAGGTTAAACTCGTCGGTCGCCGCAGATTTCCACAGACGCAGCGTATTGACCGTACCGTTTTCAAAGCCCGGAATCGGCGTGTCGTATGGAATGGCCAGCACATCCTGCGTATCGGCCCAACGGCAGCGCATAACGCCCTGATCATCATGATAACATTCACTATGACCGCCAAAATGTATGCGCTGGGTATATTCGGGCCGGTTCATTTCCCACACATTGCCGTAATTGAGCCAGTGATCCGGCTCTTCAACCTGATAGCCGTTCTGAATCAACTGACGGAACATACCGAATTCATAACGAATCCCGTAACCGGTGACGGGTAGCTGCAGGGTGGCGCAACTATCGATAAAACAGGCTGCCAGACGGCCCAGACCACCGTTGCCGAGACCGGCATCACGTTCCATCTCGATTTTTTCCTCGTAGCTCAGCCCCAGCTGATGCAGGGCGTCGGCAGTTTCATCATCCATTCCCAGATTGAGGATGGCGTTACCGAGCGCACGGCCCATAAGAAATTCCAGAGACAGGTAGTAAGCGCGTTTGCCATCCTTCTCAATGTAGGCATCTTTGGTATTTTTCCAGTTCTGCATCAAATGATCGCGAATGGTGTAAGCCAGCGCCTGGTATTTGTAATGATTGGATGTGCTGCTGGTATGCTGGCCCAGCGTACGCAGGTAATGGCGCTGGATGCCCTTGACCAGACCGGCGGCATCCTTATCCAGCGATGGCGCATCGGTAATATCTTTTGTTCCGGAATCTGTTGTCATTATTACACCTTTGGGAAATTCTATTCGCAAGCCTAACCAAACAGGCTTGAACCACAGAGTACACAGAGAGCACAGAGGGATTCAAAAACATCAAATCAACTGAATTTTTAGCTTTGTTTTTACTCTGTGCTCTCTGTGTCCTCTGTGGTAAATATATTCTTCTACATTCTGCACAAGAAAAATTCGTAAATGCAACTTGGCGTGACATGAAGTCGGTGTGACATTAAGTCACGCCGTCTTTTTGCATTAAAGCCTAACGCGAATTCTAGCGTGACATGAAGTCACGCCGTCTTTTTGCATTAAAGCCTAACGCGAATTCTAGCGTGACATGAAGTCACGCTAGAATTCTTGTTGGTACCGGGAGCGGGAGTCGAACCCGCACGGACAGTTAAGTCCTCGGGATTTTAAGTCCCGTGTGTCTACCAGTTCCACCATCCCGGCATCGTATCATGCAAGCGGCGGCAATCATGCCAAGAAAGTTAAATTTAGCAACTCGGATTTCGCCGCTCGCCATCCGCCAATCAGCCTCCATTTATCCGCATCAGATGCTACCAGCAAAGCACTGGCAATCCCTCCGCACAGGCGCTACGCTACCCGGATGAATCTGATCTGGTGCATCAAGAACGGGCAAGGACGTGGCTTTAAAAATGAATTGGTAGCCTGCGTCGCCTGCCGTTGCAGGCAGCGAAAACACTGCAACCCCTACGCTGAATTATCGCTAGAACAGATAGCCGTCGCCAATATTGAAGCCAAAAAGAACGGCTATCAGGTCGTTGAAGATTTCCCGTTGTTTGAAAGCGCCATTAGCTGTGGTAACGGCTCGATTCCTCTTTTACGGCCTGAATGAAAGCTTTGGCGTGATCCACCGGCACATCCGGGGTGATGCCATGGCCGAGATTGAATACATGACCATTGCCATGGCCAAAACGGGCCAGAATATCTTTCACTTCGGTGCGAATACGATCCGGATTGGCATACAGCATGGTCGGATCCATATTACCCTGTAGCGCCACTTTATCGCCAATGCGCGCCTTGGCCTGATCAATATCAACCGTCCAGTCCAGCCCCACCATATCGCATCCAGTATCGGCAATCGCTTCCAGCCAGCCCATGCCGCCCTTGGTATAGACAATCACCGGCACCCGGCGACCATCGTGTTCACGGATCAGTTGATCAATAATGCGCTGCATATATTGCAGGGAAAATTCCTGATAGTCGCGGGTCGTCAAAATGCCGCCCCAGGTATCAAATATCTGCACGGCCTGCACGCCATTGGCGATCTGGGCATTCAAATAAGCGGCCACGCTATCCGCCAGTTTTTCCAGCAGCAGATGCATGGTGGCCGGTTCATTGTACATCATGGACTTAATGATCGAATAGTTTTTGGAACCGCCACCTTCAACCATATAGGTCGCCAGCGTCCACGGACTGCCGGTAAAGCCGATCAACGGCACCCGCCCGGCCAATTCCTGACGGATCAGACGAATCGCCGCCATCACATAACCCAGTTCATCTTCCGGATCAGGTATCGGCAACGCTTCCACATCGGCATGCGTGCACACTGGCGTCGGGAACTTCGGCCCTTCGCCGGCGCCAAAAGTCAGTTCCATGCCCATGGCTTCCGGCACTACCAGGATATCGGAAAACATAATGGCAGCATCCACGCCGACCAGTTCCACCGGCTGAATGGAAACTTCGCAAGCCAGTTCCGGCGTTTTGCACAGATTCAGAAATCCGCCAGCCCCTTGCCGCGTAGCTCGATATTGCGGCAGATAACGCCCGGCCTGACGCATCATCCAGACCGGCGTACGCTCCACATCCTGACGCAGGCATGCCCGCAAAAACAGATCATTCTTCAATTCAGTCATATATAAATCCTTTTTTTGTCTGAAATCAGTCCCAGATATACCCTTCAGTTGGTGATGATGCCGAGGCAAAGGCGCGCTTGGGCATACGTCCGGCCAGGAAAGCTGAGCGGCCCGCCCTGACAGCATCGCGCATGGCGCGCGCCATCATGCATTCATCGCCAGCTTCTGCAATGGCCGTATTGATCAGCACAGCATCCGCACCCAGTTCCATCGCTTTGGCCGCATCAGAAGCCGTGCCGATACCGGCATCCACCACAATCGGCACATGGGCGCGCTGTTTGATGACGCGGATATTGAACGGATTCGCCAACCCGCGACCAGAGCCAATCGGATTGCCCAGCGGCATCACGGCAACACAACCAATCTCTTCCAACTGACGCGCCACAATCGGATCGTCGTTGGTATAAACCATCACCTCGAACTCTTCTGCCACTAGGATTTCAGCCGCTTTAATCGTCTCCACCACGTTCGGATACAGGGTTTCGGTATCCCCCAGCACTTCCAGTTTGACCAGATTCCAGCCGCCGGCTTCACGCGCCAGCCTGAGCGTACGCACAGCATCCTCAGCATTAAAACAGCCGGCAGTATTGGGCAGGATGGTGTATTTCTTCGGATCAATATAATCGAGCAGGTTTTCCTTGCCCGCATCGGTGATGTTCACCCGCCGCACCGCCACGGTGATCATCTCCGCTTCAGCCGCTTCAGTAGCCTCCTTGGTAGTCTGGAAATCCTTGTACTTGCCGGAACCGGCGATCAAACGTGAGCTGAATTCATGCGTTCCGACTTTCAATATATCCGACATCGTTCTTCCCCATTTGAAACTGTTTTAAAACAAACCAATCAAGCTGGTTACTCTTAGTCTAACCTATTCTTATCCAACTCTATTAAATCATTTTATTATAATATATATCTTTACCCGCCGCCGATCATGTGTACCAGTTCAATGCGATCGCCGTCTTGTAGTCCGGTCGCATCATATTGGCTTTTTGGCACTACCTCCAGATTACGCTCGATAGCGATCATACGCCGTTCCAAATCCAGCTCGGAGACCAGTTCCGCCAACGTGGCAGCGGCAACGACTCGCTGCTCGCCATTTAATTGAATACAGATCGCGTCAGACATAACCCCTCATAAAATACCAATTTTTACCTGTTAATGCGTCTTTTTCTACACATCTTCAGTGATTTTCGAGCATATTCGGAATATAACCGGATTGACCCGTCACCCCTGTACTGTAGTGTGAGCCGCATGCTAGCAGCAAGCGACTCTGCACCCAACATCCATACGCAACGGCCAGTCATTCCGGCGCCAATGCCGGGAAACTGGCGTGGCGTCGCCGATGGCATGGCATCAGCCAGAAAGTCAGTGCAGCAGGGTTGTTATGAAGAGGCTGAAGCTATCCTGATTGAACTGCTCGAATTTGCGCCGGTTGAGATTAGCGCATGGAAACTATTGGCCAGGGTGCAACGACACCTGGGCCATATAGAGGCGGGTATCGAGAGCGCTACACGGGCGCTCCGGTTGCAGAACAACCCGCTGAGCAATGAGCCGCCGGCCTCTGTCACTCTGGTCAGATTACTGTGGGAACAGAAAGAATATCATGAGGCCAGAGCAATGCTGGTCCGGTTAATTGAAGAGCAGCCGGAGAACTCCGAACTGAATGAACTACAACGGCGCTGGAGCATGGAGAAAATTGTATGAGCACGACACATATACTTGTACTACACGGCCCCAACCTGAATATGCTGGGTAGCCGCGAACCGGATCACTACGGTCATCAAACACTGGCTGATATCAGTAAGCAGATGATTGCGCTCGGCGATAGTCTGAATATGGAAATCAGCAGTTTTCAGAGTAATCACGAAGGTGAACTGGTCGATCGCATTCAACAGGCCGCATCCGGTCAGATTGACGGCATCGTTATCAATCCGGCCGCCTACACCCATACCAGCGTCGCCATCCGTGATGCCCTGCTAGCAACTGATATCCCCTTTGTCGAAGTCCATCTGTCCAACATTCATGGACGTGAGACATTTCGACACCGTTCCCTGCTCTCTGATAAGGCCATCGGCGTCATTGCCGGTTTCGGCGGCACATCTTATCTGCTGGCGATCAGGGGCATGGGCGAGTTTTTACAACCATTGCAACAGACAGATCAATATACAACGGATAGATGACCATACAGGAGTTTCATGTGGATATTTCCCATATACGTAAATTAATTCGACTGATTCAAAGCTCGGATGTCACAGAAATTGAAGTCACACAGGGCGACCAGACCGTGCGCATCTCGCGCCAGAGCACAGGCATCCCGGCAGCAGCACCTGTTGCTGCAGCGGCGTATATGGCAGCTCCCGCTGCCGAACCTGTGATGACAGCAGCCCCGGCAGCCGAACCGGAACATGCGGAAGAACACCAAGTGACATCACCCATGGTCGGTACCTTCTACACTGCCCCCAGCCCGGATGCAGATACATTCGTCCAGACTGGCCAGAAAGTCCAGAAAGGGGAGACGCTGTGTATTATTGAAGCCATGAAAATGATGAATGAGATTGAGGCGGAATACAGTGGCGTGGTCGAAGCCATTCTGGTGGAAAATGCAACGCCTGTTGAATACGGTCAGCCAATTTTCATTATCACGCCACTGGCATAAGCGGAGCCGTCATGTTTCATAAAATCCTGATCGCCAACCGTGGCGAAATTGCCGTTCGCATTATTCGCGCCTGCAAAGAGCTGGGTATTCACTCCGTAGCCGTCTATTCTGAAGCGGACAAAACCTGCATGCATGCCAGACTGGCTGATGAATCGGTCTGTATCGGGCCTGCTCCGGGCAACCAGTCCTATATGAATATCGCAGCCATCATGGCTGCAGCCGAATTGACGGATGCCGAAGCGATTCACCCCGGCTACGGCTTTCTGGCTGAAAATGCTGAATTTGCCGACATCGTCATTGAATCCGGCCTGACCTGGATTGGCCCGACTCCGGAATCCATGCGCATCATGGGCGACAAGGTCACCGCCAAACAGAAAATGAAAAAAGCGGGCGTTCCACTGGTGCCCGGCTCCGACGGCGCTGTTGATCATATCGAGGATGCCAAACGCATCGCCAAAGAAGCCGGATTTCCAATTATTGTCAAGGCTTCAGCCGGTGGCGGCGGGCGCGGTATGAAGGTAGTGCATGCCATGGCATCCCTGCCCAACGCGTTCTCCATGTGCCAGACTGAAGCCGCTGCTGCATTCGGCGATGGCACCGTCTTTATCGAGAAATTTCTGGAAGAACCTCGCCATATCGAGGTACAGGTTTTAGGCGACACGCACGGCAACATTGTTCACCTGTTTGAGCGCGAATGCTCCATGCAGCGCAACAACCAAAAAGTGCTGGAAGAAGCCCCCAGCCCTTTCCTTGATGCTGCAACACGCAAAAAAATCTGCGCTGCCGGCGTGGCCGCAGCCGAGGCAGTCAATTATGTCGGTGCGGGCACCATCGAGTTTCTGATGAATCCCGATAAATCTTTTTATTTCATTGAAATGAATACGCGAATTCAGGTAGAGCATCCGGTTTCCGAGTGGATTTCCGGCGTCGATCTGATTGAGTGGCAATTGCGTGTTGCCAGCGGTGAAAAACTGGCATTCACACAAGACAAGATCAAGATGAAGGGACATGCCATCGAGTGCCGCATCAATGCCGAGCACCCGTTCAAGTTCACCCCGTCACCGGGTGTCATTGAACTCTATCATGCCCCAGGCGGTCGAAGCGTGCGCGTCGATTCGCATATTTATACCGGTTACACCATTCCGCCCTATTATGATTCCATGATCGGCAAGGTGATTACCCATGCCCGCGACCGCAAAAAATGCATTCGCCGCATGCAGCGTGCCATGGATGAACTGGTGATACTCGGAATCACTACCAATCAGGAGTTGCATCAGCGGCTACTGGCCAATCCGGGATTTCAGAAAGGCGAGTTTAATATTCACTTCCTGGAACGCTGGCTTAATCAGATGAATTTATGAATCAGTGGCGAGGGTTTTTAGGTTTTCCTGTTTGGTTCCGGCTATGCGGGTTTGGGGAACCAGCCGTTAATTTAACGGCTGAACCTGCATGCGGCCATCCGATGAGACTGTGATCTGATAGCGCCTGCCATTCGGACAGGTTGCCTGAATCACACGACTGCCACTCGCATCCTGGCTTTCACTGATGTTGCTGACCGCCCTGCCTCCGCAATCATAATTGCGCAGCTTGATGGTTGTGGCGATATCCTCAGCCTGTGAAACTGCATAAGCACATGGAATCATCAGCATTGATAAGAATGTAGCCACCAATATTCGTTTCATGCTTTCACCTCCAGTAAACTTTTCCAGATCGATTCTCGCCCCACATATAAGTCGCGGGAGAGCTTCGGATCTTCCTCCAGCAGGGCGACAATCTTCAATATCAGCCCATCAAAACTGGTTCTGATCTCCTTTATTTTCGCCTTCAACATCGATTTTTTCCGGTACTGTTTAATTTTATTCATCAGATCAATAATATTACTACGTATGGCCAGCTTGGTAAAGAAACCGATAGCATCCGTATGTTTCAGGCGCGCTTCCAGTGTTTTGATATCCACCGCAACTTTTTTGTTATGCGATGTTGTTGGCATCTTGCTGATATGCCGTTCACGCATATCCTTCCGCTCTGCAGCAGGCGTATGTTCTTTTACAACGTCGGAGGAGACAGCTTCGCTGGCCTGAGCGCCGTTGGACTGACCGCAGGCACACTGCGGCACTACGAAGGCCACACCGGCACAAAGCATCACAATAAGACTCGCTATGCTTGCATTCAACTGTTTCATGAGCTGATGCTATCACCTGGAAATACAGATGGGCAGTCGTAAACTTTCCCCCATGATCGGGCTACGAACACCAAAGGATCACATGTTGCAATGCGAGAGCATGATATCGGCTGCCTGATGCGCACCATTGCTGATTATGGGCGGAAATGGCCGGCCATGACGACTGGCGGCCTGAAGTGCAGTCAGCCAGCGCCCCTGCTGAAAATCGGCGCGGCGCATACCCGATGACGGCATGCACTCATCCAGCCACCGTTTTAGCATTGGAAATTCGGGAAAATCGGGGCGCTCCACCCATGCAATCGGGCGCCCGCTACGCCAGCACTCCGACAATACGCCATAGCCCGGTTTGCAGACCACCACATCGACAAACGGCATCACATCCACGGCTCTCAAGCCGCCCCCGAAATGAATTGATCTCACATTGTCCGCCGCATGCGCAGGTCCATCAGGAATCAGGAACAGCCAGTCATCCATCGCTGCCAAAGCCTCTATATCGAAAGCCGGATGAGCGCAGCCGCCAAACAGAACCAGAGCCTTTTGACGCTCTGTTTCGCCCACAGGGTCAGGGATTTCCGCAGGCTGCGCCGCAATCAGTCCGATCTCGCGTCGCTGGCGAAAAACCGCCATATCCATCGCCATCGGCGGCGTCAGCAACAGATCACATGCAGCGTACGCCTGTGCAAGTTTCTCAAGGATCGGATCATTTGGCGCCAGCCAGTGTGAATAGATAGTATGCCAGTCCAGCGTTGCCAGCCCGATAGCCGGAAGGCTCAAAGATTGCGCCGCCGGAAAAGCCAGCGGCGAAATATCCGACAGCACCACAGATGGCGAAAAAGAGCGTAGCAGTCTGGTTTCGCGGGCGATATGACTTTCCAGCGCATCCACCCAGCGACGCATCCGCATGATCGAAGCCTCGCGATCTTCCTCAATGGCGCTCTTCTGCACCACCCCGACATCCGTGTCAGCCGACTCAAGCTCGAACCCAAAGTCGAGCCGCCTGTCGATCTCCTCATACGGCAATGCACAGCGAATCAGAAACCGGCACTCGGGCTTTAATGCATGGATCCTGTTCAGCACCGGCGCCATCTGGGCCAGGTGACCAAAACCGTGTCCGGAAATATAGACGGCGATATTCATCATTGGATCTTTTACCCTCAGCAGCATTATTTACGTAATTCTTAACAACTAAATTCGCTTACCGAGCAAATCCAGACATTTCTTCTACAGCCATGTGATGTTATGCCTTTCTTCCCTTGCAGGCAGTCATATGAGACCAGATTTTTTCACAACTTTGCTCTGCCAGAAGCACATACTCGTTCGCATCAATTTCACCTCCCCAGTCCAATGATTCAGGATAGCTCATTTCAACTGCGTATGGAGTAAGTTCAATGATTGCGTCCAATTTCGATAATTCAAACTGCTCAGACATAGCGCACTCCTCTCTGCACCACGTTATGACATAAACTGCCCTCAATATGCCGCCAATGTGCAAACTCTTTCGGCGTATAAACCACAATATCCTTGGCAACCTTCCATGAGCGCATCACACGATAAGCCTGAGCAATTCTTTTTGGGCGAGGCAAATCGCTTTCAAGTATAAACAGAACATCTACATCAGAATCATCTCGCGCTTCATTGCGAGCATACGAACCAAACAACCAGGCTTCCTGAGCATGTAGTTCTTTTGCCGCTGATTGAATCTGATTACTTAATTCTTCCTGTTTCAAAATCATTTCATCACTCCATTCAACCCGGATAATTCGTGAATGCTGCTGCACCCCTGCTTGTTCATTTGCCCGCAACAACCCCCTCGTCGGTCGTCCGTATGCACTGCTACGAGCCTCCTCCTCGGAATTTGTTGCAACCAAATATCTGGCACAATCATCAAGGCGATTCATGAAAAACTGGCAATTTCAGTCTCTGCTTTCCAATGATGCTTCCCCGACCATGCGTTTTTCAATGTGACCATTTTTATAAGTAACCAAAGGCGTGCGGGTTTGCGCCGCAATCATGCGCGCCCGGCGAGCAGCGCGTTTTAATGCTGCGAGCGAGCCAGCCATATCCTTATCTTGATCCTCTGTTGTCTTATCTTGT